>QWCE01002480.1_pt1 | contig 22978 bp, 13 predicted proteins | sample 1972531 | NCBI WGS metagenome assembly QWCE01 (sample SAMN09866716, study PRJNA288562) | Human gut metagenome isolate term4_stool, whole genome shotgun sequencing... | reverse complement strand
TAAAGAGACTGCGAATAAATGGGGACTGTCCGGTCGTAGAGTTCAGATACTCTGCGCTCAGGGACGTCTTGATGGAGTCATTCGTATTGGCAGCACATGGGGGATTCCAGAAACGGCTTGCAAGCCTGCTGACGCTAGAATCAAATCAGGAAGGTACATTAAGAGCGCAAAAAGCCTGGCGAGAGATGTTGAACAAATTGCTACAGGAAAACAGGACAAATGATTCTTTGGAGTTAATTCATGATTAAGTATTTTTGCAAAAAGTGCAATATAGCATCTGATCTTTCAGTATGTCCCCATTGTGGTGAACGTACTGAGATTGAAGAATCTACTATTTTTTGGTGTGAGGAGTGCAATATCCCTACTTATGATGAAGTATGTCCGATATGTGGGCAGCACGGGAAAAGAATTGGATCAGATTTGCGACCTGTGTTTCCTGAAGAGAGACTGTTGCTGGAAATAATAATGGGATGTCCCATGAAGTATAAAGAATCATCTGTTTGGAACGCGGCAGGCAATTATTATTATGCCGACGGTAAGAAACTGAAGTTTTCAGCGGGGCAAACAAAGGACTTAGATGCGACCGAGATTCGCCGTCAATTGGAGCTGTATTCAACTCAGAATTCGTATGATGCTTTTAATAAGTATATTAGGCTTTATTTGCAGGCTAATAGAGGCCGTTATGATTATTTGGTGAGCGAAGCTACACATTTTGTCCGACAAATGGCAGAAAACTATGATACGACTGAGATGTATGTCTCCTTTAGCGGAGGTAAAGATAGTACAGTTGTGTCAAGTTTGGTGATGCGGGCTCTCGGTGACGAAAGAATTCTTCATATTTACGGGGATACAACGCTAGAATTTCCTGAAACGAAAGAATATGTTTCTCGCTTTAAGGCGGTACATCCTAAAACCCCGGTTCTTGTGTCAAAAAATAAAGATAAGAATTTTGAAGACCTATGTGAGCAATTGGGACCGCCAAGCCGAGTTATGCGGTGGTGTTGCACGATTTTCAAGACTGGAGCAATTCAGAGAAAAATCAATTCACTGTTTAGAGGCAAGAAGCGTATATTGACGTTCTATGGAATTCGCCGGAGTGAGTCAACATCTCGAAGCAAGTATGATAGAGAGTCGGACAGCCCGAAAATTGCCATCCAAAAGACCGTTTCCCCTATTATTGACTGGTGTGATTTTGATATTTGGCTGTATTTTCTCATGACAAATATCGATTTCAATAACGCATATCGTTTGGGATATACACGCGTGGGATGCTGGTGTTGTCCGAACAATAGCACCTGGTCTGGTTTTATGTCGAGAATTTATATGCCAGAGCAGTATGAGCATTTCCGCAATTTGCTTGTTGCGTTTGCGAACAAAATAGGAAAACCAGATCCTGAAGTATATGTGGATGAAGGAAAATGGAAAGCAAGACAGGGTGGAAACGGATTGGAGTACGCTAAGACTTCTGTAGTAACATTTGAACCTTGCGCCCTTCAGGAAAATACTTTGAATTTTGAATTGCAACGCCCTATTTCTGAGGAACTATACGAACTTTTCAAGCCGTTTGGATACATCAATAAAGAAATAGGAAACAGTAGACTCGGTGAGGTCTTTGTAACTGACCGAAACGGAGGGCTTTTGCTGAAGCTACAAGGAAGAGTTGGATCGACAACACTGAAAGTATCCATCTTGAATCGGAAGGTTGCGCATTGCAATAGCGTCAAGGCTGTTGAGGATAAAGTGAAGTGCCAAATCACAAAGTACCAAATGTGTATGGGGTGTCTTGGCTGTGAGAGCGCTTGCATGCAGGGGGCAATTAATATTCAGACCGATAATAGTGGATTGCTATCATATAGAATCTCGGATACAAAATGTGTCCGTTGTGGTGTCTGTATTGGCCACTACGATGGAGGTTGCTATATGCGAAAAGTAATGACGATAAAGAGAAGCTAAGGATTATATCATGGATAAGAAAGATTATAGAATCAGAGGTCACGAGTCTTTTATCTTGCGGGACGGTTGGCTCACTAAGGGTTTATATGCGGTGAATTCCGATGCAAAGGTCTTTTCAAAAAACAGCGGAGCAGATGCGCTGGGTGTCGGTACGAACATGGCAAAGGCTATTCGTTATTGGTTGAGAGCAGCGAATTTGGTTTCAGATTCTCAAAAAGGCGTGTTCTTGAATGATTTGGGAACTGCTATTTTCAAATGGGATCCATTCTTTGAAGATGTGTTTTCCCTCTGGGTTGTACATGTTAATATCGCAAAAAACATTAGATTGGCAACGTCGTGGCATGTGTTTTTTAATTCTATTGAAGCGGTTTCTTTTCGTAGAGACGAACTGAACAGCATGATGATGGATCGTCTTATCCAGACCATTGAAGCAGAACCTCCCGAGAGATCTGTAAAGGATGATTGCTCGGCAATTCTTCAAATGTATGATGATAGTGAGACTGATAATGTCGGTAAGGATCCTGAAGAAAAACGTAGGAGCCCGTTTTCTGTGTTGGGGTTAATTACCAAAAACGATAAGGATGTGTTCACGAAATGTCACCCGGCAATTGATGAATTGGATTCGATGATCGTGATGTATATCTTATGTGACAGGTTGCAGGATGAGGGTGTGCTGCAGATTGATGCTATTGCTAATGATCCAGGTATGCCTGGAAAACTACTCAACCTGAATCGGGTATTAATCAATGATTATTTGGATGACTTACAGCATAAGGGGTATGTTGTGGTGAACCGAACGGCGGGTTTGGATGTGGTTTATCCAGACAGAAAAATCTCACCTATTGAAGTGATAAAAGAACATTACGAAAGAAGTCGGAAAGTATGACACTAAACGAGCTGATACAAATTGATAATAGGTTTGAGAAGTCTGTAAATCTGAATCTAGATCTCTATTCTCAAGATAAGATTGATGGCTATATTCCTACGAGATCCTCTGTGAATGTACTGCATGAATACATTAAAGAGGTGAAGACCTATTCTGGCAACAGGGCATCTGTACTGATTGGCCCCTATGGTAAGGGGAAAAGCCATTTGCTTCTCGTGCTTCTTACTATTTTGGCTCAAACATGCCAAAAAGCAGCACTTGATAAGCTAATTAGAAGAATTAGTGATGTGAATGAGGCTGCCGGAGAAGACATTATTAACATTACAACCAATATGGGTACGTTTCTCCCGGTCATCATCAGTGGAGGAGGCGGATCTCTTAGAAAGGCTTTTTTGAAGGGCCTTTCTGACGCTTTGGTTAGAGAGAAGTTGGACGATGTCGTACCAGATAGCTACTACTCACATGCGGTAAAGACAATTGATGGATGGAAGAAGAACTATCCTGAAACATACCAGAACTTTCTAAAGAAGTTGCCATATGATGTAAAACGTTTTAAACGAGAACTGAATTATTATAATGAGCAGACTCTGGATGTCTTTAAAGAGCTGTATCCGGAGCTAACAGCTGGCAGCGCATTTAACCCTATAGTTGACGATGAAATAATTTCTGTGTATGCATCTGTTAACCGTATTCTTAGAGAAAAATATGGTTACTCAGGTATCTACATTGTATTTGACGAATTCAGCAAGTATATCGAAGGTCATGCAGTAGCTGGATTTGCTGATGATATGAAGGTACTTCAGGATATGTGTGAGTTATGCAATTCTTCAAAAGAAGAGCAACTGCACATCACCTGTGTTGCACATAAGAGCATTAAGGCTTATGGCTCTTGTCTCCCTGCGGAAGTACTTAATGCATTCAAGGGAGTTGAGGGCCGCCTGGTTGAAAGACTGTTTGTGGTTTCCTCGCAGAATAACTATGAATTGATTTCAGATGCAATCGGGAAAAAGGCTGCATTTGAGGCGTGGAAGTCTACATATCCGCTGTTTGAACAGATTTCAGAAGAGTCCTACTCTCTAAAGATTTTTAAGTCATTATTTGATGAGAACGATTATAAAACAATAATCGGAGATGGGTGTTTTCCATTTACTCCGATTGCAGCGACGCTGCTTCTTAGCTTGAGTGAAAAGGTTGCTCAAAATGAAAGAACTATTTTCACCTACATTACTGGGAAAGACAGCAATGGCCTGGTTCGCCTGATTGAATCGAATAAAGAGGCGGACTTCATTGGCATCGACTCAGTGTATGACTATTTTGAAAAGCTGTTTACAGAGAATAGCGAGAATTACATCCATTATGAATGGCTGAAGGCTGATTATGCGCTTGCGAGAACCGACAGTACTACGTGCCAGAGTATTATTAAAGCAATTGCAGTTATCAGAATGGTAAACAATTCTGATGAGATCGTCGCGAATGAGAAGTTCATTCAGCTCGCACTAGGCATAGATCTGAATACCGTGAAAGAAGGATTGTCCCAGCTTGAACAGGACAAACTCATCGCCTATAAGACGAGAATTGGATGCTATGAGTTTAAGAACAATGTCGGAATTGACCTTGACTTGATTATCGCAGATACTATTGCGAAAAAGTACACCAAGATTGATTTCTGTGATGTTTTGTTGAATGTTGTCAGAGAAAAGTATGTACTGCCCAAGAAGCACAATCAGTTGAAGTGCATTACAAGATATTTTAATTATGTGTTTTTGACACAGGAACAGTTCCTTAAAATGAGAAGCTTAGATTATCTGAAATGGGAGACATATCCGGACGGGGTTGTCGCTTTTATCGTTTCGGATAGCGCTATTGATGTGGATCAGATTGCTGATCATGCAAAAACAATCAATGACCCGTGCTTATTGGTTTGCTTACCAAATGAAGTCAGCGAAACTTGTGTGCCTTTTGCTAAGTATTATTTGGCCGTGAGAAATCTGCGAAATGATACTACGTTCGTTGATAACAATGCTGTCCTTGCTAAAGAATTGGAGAATCTTGCTGGAGAGGCAGCGAACAGTATCAATGAATGGTTCACTAAAACTTATTTCCCAGTAAACCACGCATATACCAGCAATGGCATAATTCGTACAGAAACTCATGGTTTTAACCGAATGGTAAGCGATTTGTGTGACGCTGCATATTCTGCCAGCCCTATTGTGAATCATGAATTGATCAATCGACAGGAATTAACTGCGCAAATCTCTAGAGCAAGAAATAGCATCCTCAATGATATGTTCGCGGGGAAGGATTTGACTCCATATGAGTCCGGATCGAGCGCGGAATCTACGATTTATCGTGCGACCATGGTATACACAAAGAATGACCCTGGCACTTGCGCGGTTAGAGATGAGATTGATAGGTTTGTGATGGAATGTGCTACGCAGAAGAATTCGTTCTCTGCGCTGATAGAAACCCTAACGAAACCTCCTTACGGAATGAGGAGGGGGATTATTCCTTTCTATATTGCGGATTGTTTACTTCGACTTGAAAGCATGCCAGTTCTGTATCTGAAAGATAAAGAGGTATTCTTTGATGTTGAGACGGTGGTGAATCTGGTTCGTCATCCGGAGGATTACTGCCTTTTCGTTGAGAGAAAAGACGCCCAGAAAAACCAATACATTAAAAATTTGGAAGGCCTTTTTAGCGACTATGCGAATTACTGTAGAGATATTGACGGGAAGAATCTTCTTTCGAGAGTGGCCTGTTTAATGCAGTCTTGGTATCGTTCTTTACCACAGACATCGATGACATTTAATGAGCCAGATACGGAGGGGCAGAATATCAAGCAGTTGAGCGCGTTTAGAAGACTGTTGTCCGATACGTACATCAATCCGAGAGAAATGCTGCTCGAAAAACTTCCTCAGACTTTTATGAGTAACGAGTATGAGAAACTCTATTCTTTGGTTGTTAATGTAAAGCATGACATCGATCAGCATATTGAATTTGTCAAACGTGATGCGGTAACGATTATTCGAGACACCTTCGGATTTAATGCCGATGCAAATCTTCGGCTGTGTCTGGTGAATTGGTATGATGAGCTTTCTTTCGCGGCAAAAAACAGTATCTTCACTGCACGAACCACGCGTTTCCTTGAATATATCCACAAGCTTGAAACAAATGACGAGGCAGAAATTGCATCCCGTATTGTCCGCGATGTTACAGGTATGTTTATTGAAGATTGGAAAAACGGGTCAGGAGACTCGTTTAAAGAAGCTCTACTTTCCATTATCAAGGAAGTGTCTGACAAGAAAAATACGGTTTCCTCTGGAGTGAAAAAGATTGTTATGCAGAATGAGGATGGAATGCCAGTTGAAAAGTACTATGACTTTGATCCGGATACCTTGTCTGCAACAGCAACTTTTTTCAAGAACTCTCTGGAGGACATTCTGGATGAATATGAGGGAGTCCTAGAGAACAGTGAAAAAATCGGTGTTCTTATGGAGGCTATCAAGAAATTGATGGAGTAAATAGTATGGTTTATTTAGATAATGCAGCCACAACATTTCCGAAACCGGAACAAGTTTATAGTGCGATGGATCGTGTCAACCGAGAGATGGCATTCAACTCTGGACGAGGATCATATAAAGGAGCTCGTGATTGTGCAGCCCTTATTGACGAGACAAGAGTGAGAATAGCAGAGCTCTTTCATGCGCGAGGGGATGCAGATGTTGTCTTTACACCTTCTATCACCCATGCATTTAATCAGATCATCATGGGGTTACCTATTGGTGAGGGAAGCATTATCTATTTATCTCCATATGAGCATAATGCTGTGGCACGTCCGATTCACGCAAGAGCAATCGAAGTGGGAGCAACAGTTGAGCTTCTACCGCTAACACCAGAATATGAAGTTGATCTTGATAAGACAGAATTTCTGTTTGCTCAAAAAAAGCCTGATGTGGTGATGGTTAATGCACTGAGCAACGTTACTGGTTATGTCATGCCAGCGGGGGATATATTCCGCCTGGCAAAAAAGCATCAGTCAATAACTGTGCTTGACGCAGCTCAGGCTGCAGGACTGTTGAAAATGAATATGGCGGAATTGTCGGCAGATATCATTTGTTTCGCAGGCCATAAGACTCTGATGGGACCGCTAGGAATTGCGGGTTTTGTAATTTCGCATGGCGTGGTATTATCCAAAGCGTTTTATGGCGGAACTGGAAGCGATTCGTTGAAACTTGATATGCCAGAGTTGGGAACTGCTCGATATGAAGCGTCTAGCCCTAATATTGTAGCTATTTCTGGGTTGTTGGAAAGTCTGCGTATTCTGGATGTAAACGAGCATTATAATCATATCAAGCAGTTGACAGATTATTTGGTGAAAAATCTTCAGTCCCTAAATAATGTCCATGTGCTTGGTATTGAGAAGATAGAGCCAGTTGGAATTGTATCGTTTATTGTTGAGGGTTATAACTCAGACGATGTTGGCACTATCCTTGATGAAGAGTTTGACATTGCTGTAAGAACTGGTTATCATTGTGCGCCTTTTATTCATAACTACATTGGGGATACGGCAAACAATGGGTCTATTCGGGTTGGACTTGGACTCTTCAATACAGAAGCGGATGTTGATTCGCTAATTGAAGCGCTTAACACATTGTAATGAGGTGTTTTCATGGTTACAAATGATTTTGTTGAATATTTGAATACTCTCCATAATGAACAGGCTGGTAATGAAAATGCCCTAGGGGAAGCGCAGCAGACGAATCCACATTTTTCTAAAATTAAGGTTGAAAGACGTGCGGCGGATTATTTGGAAACTCGAATTGAAGGTGGCGATAATGCCTGTGTCATTATCTTGACTGGACATGCGGGGGACGGAAAAACAACACTGCTATTTCAGATTCTTGAAAAATTGTTGAAGAATAAGAATCAGGTGATTGATCCTTCGGCACCTTGCGGTGAAATAAATACAAATTGTGGACGCATTGTTCGTTACTATAAGGATTTCAGTGAACTTACAAGGGAAGAACGAATTGAAAAGTTCAGTAGCGCTTTAGAGACTGTCAACAAGGGAGATTACACGATTATTGTTGCAAATACCGGCCCTTTGATTGAAACCTTTAAAGAAGTGTTTCGCGAGCACGAGGATGCAGAGAGTTGTATCATCGATTGCATGGATGCCATTGGAAATCATGAAAAAGAAATCTATGGCAATCGAATTTTGACACTAAATATTGCGCGTTTGGACAATACGAGCTTTATTATTCCGTATGGCCAGAAAATTGTTGCGGAAGAGAACTGGAAAAAGTGTGCGACTTGTGCATCAAAGGAGAATTGCCCGATTTTCTTTAATGCCTGCATAGTGCGAGAGAACGAACAGGCATTACAGTTTGTTAAAGACTTCTATACTTGGGAGCAGGAGTACGAACGCAGAGCGACGATTCGTCAGATTTCCGCACATATTGCCTATTCCATTACGGGCGGTTTATCTTGCGAGCGAGTTCGTAAAGCAGCGAAGAAGAATTGGCGGTTTAAATACTTGTTCTCTACCTTATTCTTTGGGGACATGTCCCGAAGTGTGAAGGCATCCCAGATTAAGGGAATTAAGTTAATTCAGGAATCAAGAATTGAGTACATGAATACATCACACGATTATGATGTTTTTGTGAGAAAAGCTTATAAAGATGTTCTTCCTGGCGCGTTAGTTTCCTTATGCAATGATATTGATGCTGCTGGTCTGAATATTATTAGCCCTGAAAACAAACGGCGGATAATTAAACGTGTGCTCCTGATGTTCCCTTTGGGAGAGGAATTATCTAGAGAGCTATATCAAGATGTGTTCTCAGAATATTACCCTGATTATCTTCAGTACATTTCAACTGGCGCAACTCCTAAGCAGAGCATGAAGAAGATCGTTTGTGGTGCGTTGCGGATGCTGTTTACTGGTGAACAAGGAGAAAGTGACGATACGATTTATATTACGCTGCGCCGTAGCGGCGAGCAGATGCAGAATGTTCAGCTCTTAGTTGGCAAGATTTCAACAAGCGAGATTATGATCGAGAATAGACTTGAAGAAAACAGCGATGCATCCGACGCTAGGAGACATGCGCTCTATTTGAAGTACTCAAACGAGGATAGTGGAAAGACAGTATATTGCAAATTGTCCATGCCGCTCCTTGATTATTTCTCAAAGACATGTAATGGCCTCATTATCGCCGACGTTGATCCTCTACTTACCCATGGAATTGAGAGCATGAAAGCAAAGCTCATTGCTGCATGTAGACCAATGAGCAAAGAGGAGAATACTGTGGATTTGCTTGTCCAAGAAGGCAATTCCTGGAAAAAGAAAAGCATTTATTTCTCTGATGCAGATATCAGTCAGGCTTAAAGAAATGTATAGGAAGTGAGACTATGAACAGATTGTTTCCTCCTTGTGCCGAGCGTGATGAAAAGGCACTATCAATAAAACTTTTTGGTAAGCGTCTTTATGGTGATCAGACACTTGGCGAATATATGTTGGAGTTTTTGCTTGTTTTTGCGTCTGCAAAAAGCGCAGATGGCACGGGCAAGTTTCAATTTCATACTACCGAACAGATTGAAAATGATAAGCTTGCCTATTACACGATCCCGCGGAATAGTTTAAAGCGCTTTGTGTTCTATGACCGTAGCAAGAGAGAAAGCAAATCTGATATTGACACGGATGCTTATAATCAGATGCTGGCGGATTTGAGGAAAAAGTCAGTCGATGATGATGACTACCCTTATATTATTCAAGATCTTCTTTATGGGTATTCTCTGGTCATCAAAAAGCGTGGTTGGTATGCACAGTCGCTAACACCAGTGGCACCAGAATTGTTGTTCCCTGAAACACTAGGTATCAACGAAAGAAAGAAGAAAGAGTACGCATCTCCCATTGAAGTCGAGACCGCTTTTGAGTATGGACAGCATGACTTTCTTGCACGAGGAGGAGAGATGTACTATCTCTTTTTGCTGAATGGTATCTATGCCTCTCCTGACGGAGCTCAGTATAAAGAGGCTATTGAACGGGGCGTTGAGCATATGCTATGTGCAAAGAGTACCGGTTTTTCTGTTATTGCAAATCACCTACAAAAGTGGGCACTTGAGAATCAAGGTATCGACGAGAGCAATAGTAAACTGACCCGTAAGATGACAATGGGTTATCTTGAGGACGGATTTGACAGAAGATCAGTAAGGGGACTCAAGGAGCTTGCTACATTCCTCAGTAATGAGATCCACCCAATCAAGAGAATTGAACTGATCACTTGCGGTATTGCGCTTTCGCTTTTGAGATCCATGCATTTGCAGGCGTTTTATAAAGTGCACGATGAAAGCGAACCGGAGCCTGCCTGGATTATTGATATGCATAGTGGAACTGCGACATCCAATATTGCAAAATTAGCTGCGGAAAGCTATCGTTCTGCTTATGCTGAATTTGCAAATGCTCTCAATATTATTTGCGAGGATGAAGACGCAGATAATAAGTTCACAGAAGTTTCTGCAGAGTTGAAAAATACGTCTGAAGTGTTCAAGAAAATCGGCAAGGAGATTCAACTGGTGATCCCTCCTAAGGGCAACTATGAAAGATTTTCTCTGTCGGAAGATCTAGTGAAATATCTTGTCCTGTCGCTGGTGAAACCTCAGACAAAAGTGACTTTTGATACTTTCTTGGATCTTCTGTATGAGCATTATGGTATGGTTATTGGGCCGGCGCAGTATGCAAAGGTGACTGGGAAGACGGGCATGAGTGGTTATTTCGAGGACAATAAAGAATGCTTCCAGTTGTTCTTAAAGAACTGCGGACTGTTGAGGGATCTTTCTGACGCCACATCGATTGTTGAAAACCAGTATCCGGAGGTGAATTACTAATAATGAAGTGTTTATCTCAGTTAGTAGTTGACATTATCTATAGTGAGATTCAAAAAACGGTGAGCAACAAGGTGCTTGTTGGCGTTAAGGGTTTTGATGATATTGACTTTTACAAGGATGTGTGTGTTGCATTAAAGAAAATTGCGGATAAGGAGCAGGCTGATCTTGTCGCAAAGCTTGCAACAGGGAAGTACTTGGAGTTTAAAGCAGACATGGGGAACCATGCGTCATTGCAGATTATGGAGAATCACGGTTTCTGTGATCTTCATGATTCGCTGACAACATATAGAAATTTTTTGCCACATAATGATTATACCCACTATAATGAGGTTTTTCATTTGAATGCAGACAAATTCTATGATGTGTTACTCGCAACAGAAGCAGCGAATGATACAGGAAGCTTGAATGACTTTTTTACCATATCCCCAGCAATGATCGACACTGTTGTGGGTGAAAATTATTCTAAATTGATTCCAAGCGACTTCGCTGCCCAACTGGATGATGGCAATACTTTTTCGGATGCATTTAATGCCTTTTACCATACCTTGTTTACTTATGTTGAGAAAAATATTGCCCGGGTATGTGATCAGATTGACAATTGGATCGCTCAATCGATGACTTCGGATGAGATTTGGGCAGATATGTTTGCTACGCTTCCTGATAATTGGGGGATTCCTCCTATTTGGGCAGGGGTACCAACACTTAATAGGGCAGCCGCATCGAAAAAAATCTTGCAATTCTTTCTGCGGCATGCGAATTCATTCTGCGCCGGAAATTTGCGAAGATTTCAAAGAAAGAACGTCAGACACTTCAGGCAAGAATTGAGAAATATGAGTCAAAACCTGGCGATTATTTCGTCGAATTCCCCAAGAATCAGTCTATTCATGAGTTTGATGAATTGAAGCAGTGCATTGTTGACTATGCAAGCAATGTGGCAACTCATATCAATAGAGAGCTGTTTTTGGGTTTTGATTTTACAATAATTAATGATATTTTAAAAACAAAGCCTGATACAGTGGTTGTAGCAAAGGCGGTTACATTGCCTTCGGCAGTATCCGAGGATCCGCTTATGACCCTTTCGCGGGCTCTCTTGATGACATTGAAAAAGGGCATCGAGGAGGACTATCAATTCGATGGCGTTGAATTTTGCTTTGAGGAAATTAATGTTGGCGTCAAAGGGTGCGTAAAAGAAGAAAAGGACGAAAAATGTTACGAACAGTGGAAGCGAATCTGTCGATTTGCAGGCGGCGTTGTTGACTTTATCGCAGATGAGACCTGGTGTGTAAACGGTCAACCGATTGTGATCACAAGCAGCCCTGTTGACTTATTTTTGCCAAAGGCAGCCCAGTTCTATTGTAATGAAATTCACCTGGTCAAGCCTGTCTTTACTGATAATAGCAAAATCTATTTCGACGTTTGCCTGAAAAATGGAACGGAATATGTCGCAAAAGTATCGTTCATCTGGCCAATCAAGCCTGATTCGGACTGGATGACGGCATTTGACATTGCTGAAGAATTGACAACGGCACAGACTGATACATCCCATGTTCCATTTGTTGTATGGGATAAAATCAATGAGGTGTTTCGTGCAAAGAGTCACGAGGAATTTATGCTCTCGCTTCAGCAGGCAAAGATGGATTCTACATCTGTTAATCTTGTTCGTGAGGCGCTTGAGAGGTTGCCCGCAAATGAAACCTATGCAGATGAGATCATCTGCTTCCAAGATCTTGGAACTAACTTTATGAAGTTCTGTGAAGATGTCACGGAATACGGATTCTTCAATACCTTAAAAACATCGGCGGCGGATCTTGTGGCTCAATACAACAAGGCAGGACGTATTATTCTTGGCAAGCCTTCGACATATGAGCGTAATTGCTATCTTCGTACGTATGCAAATGCATTCTTAATTGCAAAGGACAAAAACCCGATTACTGCCGATATCAATCTTGATCAATGCATTGTGCTGCCGTGCCATCCGGCCATGTTGGAGAAAATTTCCGATAAAATGCTATTCGTTCGTGCTGGCCTTTCTGAGTGGGTCAATGGTGGAATGGAAAGTGATTCGTTGGACAATATCATCAGTTGGCTTGAGGATCTGACCTATTTGCATTCTGGTGTTGACGCGGTATATAGGAATAGTCAGCTCGTTGCTCCTAGCCATGTATTTGGGTATTTCTGCACTTATGGAGAGTATAAGAGCGACTCACAGTTTAATAGAATGACCGCAATCCTGCAAAAAGAGGCCGTTTTTGATGATGATTTTGCAGATTCTTCGTTGAAACATATTAGTGCAGAAGCAAAAATGATGATCAAGGTCATGATGGATTATCGCAAGACTTATGGTCTTACTTGTGAGCATATTTCACTTACATTTGTTAATCCATCAGATTTGCAGGTAGTTGTTTCTGCATTAAGCGGATTTATTTCTGAAACAAAAAAAGGGGCAGAGGATGGTTCTGCACCCCAGAATATTTCTGTAAAGATTATTCTTCCTGAAAATAATAAGGGTGGAAGGAAGTATCTTTCCTATTGGATGAATACCTTGCTGAGCATTGATGATGGCATTCATATTGAAACCTATCTTGATTATTATCCGAATAATAGGCCCCAGAAAATTAATAAAATGATTCGGAATAATACAGATATTGTGTTCTTTATGGATGTCCTACACGAGAGAGAGCATACTTATCTGGAATTTGCAAAGGCAGAAGTGGGTACAGGCCTCGGGAAGCTTGAGTGCAGATACCCCATGGTATTCAAGCCTTCTGCAACGTACAGCACATCGGTAAGTCGAGCTGTGGATATAACGCAACCGCAGTTCCGAGCAGCAACAACGCATACGCAGGTTTTGAGTTACTATAAGGATCCTTCTATCACTGATGAACGCAAGATTCGCAGAATGGATAAAATTGGCGTTGAAATGCAATCTGTTGTGCGAGAGGCTCACAACAACGCTGTATGGGTTGTATGTATCGATGAGGCAATTGATAAAGAGAGCATTCAAGCCATCTGTGGTTTTTCGGAGCATCCAATTATTGGTTTTTCGACTGGCGAAGGATCTTTTGGCCAGCTGAATTTAACTATTACTACGCGTGAATCTGTTGGAAAAGACATCAAAGAACGCTGTAAAAATCGTCTGAGAACGATTTTTACTAGTTGGCCAGATTGGAAACTTGAAGCGGCGAGTGACACCTGTTTAAGTAGAGCGCATAGACTTGATGGAGTTAGTGTTTTACTTGCACTGAATCCTTCCGCTTATGAAATCAATAATTTTCTCGCATATCTGATGCTGGATAAATACTGCGAGAGCAAGATGAAGGATTATGTGCTTATCCGATTAGATTCTTATCGTCACTGGTTCGATGAGAGGCTTGGCTCAATTGGCGGTCATGAGGATGCTAAGAAAATTCCTGATTTCCTTGTCCTCCGATTTGAGAAGGATGCCGATGGAAAGTTGCATATTAAGGCAACTGTGACAGAATGTAAGATTGCGAAATCTGCAAATTCGGCCGCACATATTACAAAGGCTAAGTCTCAGGTTCACATGGGATTAAAGGTGTTATCTGACCACTTTGACCCTGAGTCTAAATCTGTGTCCCGGCGGTATTGGTTCTCACAACTCTACCGTGCAATTGTTTTTGTTCGTAAAGCAGTCCAGGATGAAAACATTATCAACCGTATTATCGATGGTAATTTTATCATTGAGTGGGATGCTGCTATTATGGGCTTCTGGTTTGATGAGCTGACTGATATTATCCATGATGAAATGGATTATGGTGATGATTATCCTGTGGTTATCAATCATGTTGGTCAGGGTGTTATTCAGAAACTCTTGCTAAACCAGGCTGAGGATGCACTTGTTGAATATGATACAAAGGTGGGCTGCATTGAAGAAAGTGAGGAACCTGAAGAGGAAGCAGAGAAGGAACCTGAAGAGGAACTAGAGAAGGAACTTGAAGAGGGACCGGAGAAGGAACCGGAGAAGGAATCCAGTGATATTCCAACAATGCCCTTTGAACGAATCCCACTTGAGAGAGTTCGCGTATTGATTGGCGCAGACAAGGCGAAGAAAGACGTATATTGGGAATTTGGGCACCCGAAGTTGAGCAATCGCCACATCCTTATAACTGGTAGTTCCGGCCAAGGCAAAACCTATTGCATCCAAGCGATGCTTCTTGAACTGGCACGTCAGGGGATATCTAGTGTCATTTTCGACTACACGAATGGTTTTATGCCTAAACAGCTTGAACCTGAGTTTAAGGAAGAGTTAGGCGATAGAATTCAGCAACGTATTGCAATTGTTCAGAAGATTCCGGTTAATCCTTTTGTCCTCCAAGATATTGAAATTGAAGGTGTGGGAACTTTCCCTGAGACGGCAGTGGCGGTTGCAAACAGAATCCGCGATATTCTTCAGCATATTTACGGTTTTGGGGACCAGCAGGCTGCAACGATTTACAACGCATGCCGAGAAGGTATTGAAAAATACACGGGTAAGATGAATTTCACTGTGTTGAAAAAGATACTCGAGGAAAAAGGAACCAAGGAGGCTATAACAGTTGTCAACAAGATGTCTATGTTCTTTGACTCTGATTTGTTTGATACAGAGAGCACTTTTGACTGGGATCAGGTTAGCAGAGGCGAGGGGACAGTTACGGTGATCCAGCTGACAAGCTTGGATAAGTCAATGCAGACAGTGATAACTGAGCTCTGCCTTTGGGACGCGTGGTATAAGCTGACGAAGAACGGTAACAAGAATAAGCCGTTTGTTGTTGTCCTGGATGAGGCACAAAACCTGTCCTTTAAGGCTGGATCCCCAGCGGAGATTATTCTCCGAGAAGGTAGAAAGTATGGTTGGTCTGCTTGGTTTGCTACGCAATTTTTGAAGGGCGCTCTTGATTCTGGGGAGATTTCTAATTTGCAGCAGGCGGCTGAACGACTCTACTTCAAACCCTCGAACGAGGAGAGCGCTTATATTGCTTCTGCTTTGTCATCGGACAAGAGCGAGGCATCTGATTGGCTTGCCGTGGTTAAAAACATGCAAAAAGGTCAGTGTATTGTTCAAGGTGATCGTATTAAACCAAATGGTGAATTCGGATCAACTAAACCCACTTTAGTACGAGTGAAGAGCTTCAGGGAGAGAACCAATGGCTGAGAATTTGAATTTCCATATGACTTTCCCTCCAACACCTGCTTATTTAGGGCGTCTTCTTCGTGTGATGGATGGAACGAAGCGTTCTTCCGCTGAGATTGCCGATTTGACTGGCATTCCTGAAGGCTCTTCGACGGGAAAAGTCAAGCCGCATATTGATTATGCAGCATACATGGGCCTCATTGATAAAGAATCATGCTCTTTGACGGCACTTGGAAGAGCCGTTAAAAGCGAAGATGTTACTTTTTCAGAGAAACTTACCTTGTTGCTGTGCCATTCGATGCTTTCCTCTGTGACAGGTGCATCAATGTGGAGATTCTTCTTCCGCGAACTAATGGCGGAAAATCAGGAGGGAGTAAGCAAGCAACTGCTTGATGATACAATGCGTAATAAATACGGTGAGAATGCAAAGTATCGTCCAGTGATTACAACATATACGAATCAATTCACTGCATTAAATTTGGTGCGCAGTGAAGGCGATAGAGTGTCTGTTGTCAAAATGCCATTTGAGCAGGATATGGTTTATGTATATGCATACTCACTCCTGCATGAATGGGAAAGTGTATTCCCTAGCGAGGTAGAAATAACCGCTGGCGAGTTTTCTAGGTTGAAGTTCGGAAGAACATTTGGCTGGGATGACGGGACAGAGTATGAAGTGCTGCAAAGACTTGCTTCAAAGGGCATAATTATTGTCAACAGCCAGCTGGTTCCTTTCACCGTTAAACGTGTTATGACTGCGGATGCAGTCATTCCAAAACTGTATTCGTTGCTGTTTTGAGAATCTAGGGCACACCTCGTTCGAGGAAACGAGGTGTGCTTAGGAAAGGCGTATGATTTGTCATGAAGTTTAACGAGTTATTGGCGTTTCGTAATGATTTGTTTTTTGATGGCGCAGTTCAGGCGGATTGGTTCTATCGCGTTGATCAGTCAAAAAAAGTTGCGGAAAGCTTTGTGTTTCATGGTCCTAATACGCATGCGGTAAAAGCGGAAAATCCTGGACAGGCAAGGTTAATCGACACTGCTTCATTTGTGAATCTGCTTGCAGATAAAATTTGCACAGACGAACCTAGTAATCCATTAACTTTAGCAATCGCTGGTTATGGTACAGGTAAGTCTCATTTGGCAGTTGCCCTTTCAGAATTATTTTCCGGTCCACGTTTTCATGAGGATACCTATGCCAAGGTTGTATCAAATATCAAAAGAGCAGATATCACTATTGGCAAAAGTATTGAAACAAAGGTAAAAAAACCGAATCTCGTGCTGACACTGAATGGTGTTAATAACTTTGATCTTCACTATGAATTATTGAGAACAGCACAGAAAGCACTGTCTTTATACGGCGAATCTGACTCTGTAATGCGTTCTTTGGATCAAGCGCATGAAGTTGCGATGATCTTTTTGAACAAGAATTTCGAGAACATGCAGCCTCTATTCGAAAAGGCTGCTTCAAATAATGGTATTTCCATTCTTGGCTCTGGTCTAAAAGAGTATCTGAATACCACGAGCGCAGAAACCGGATCCTTCAATACAATCAACAGCGTATATAAAGAAATCAATGGTCATGAAATTCGCTGGGATGAAGGCGTGTCCGCAAAGCAGATTTTACAGACTCTGCTACGAGAGTGCTGTGGTAATTTTGGTAATTTTGAAAAGATTGTAATTCTTTTCGATGAATTCGGCCGGTTTTTGGAGTATGCATCTGCGAATCCTGGAAAAGCTGGCGATTCTGCGCTCCAACAGATTTTCGAGGCTGTACAGAATGCAGAGGGTGCAATCCAGTTCGTAGGTTTTATTCAGGCTGACATTAAAGCGTATCTCCAGCGAGTTGATAATTCGGCAAATGTAAGTAGATATATTGATCGCTTTGATGCGAGCGAGAAAGTTTATCTTTCTTCTAACCTGGAAACTATCTTTGCAAACCTGATTGAGAAACTTAATGAACAGGAGTATCAGCGTCTAATTGGGGGGTTCTTTGACTCAAAGCGGGAATACTATGCTCAAATGTATAAAGATGTCAATAGATGGCTTCCTATGAAGGGCGTTTGGCGCGATGAGAGCACCTTCAACAAGATCATCGCCCGAAATCTGTATCCGTTGCATCCAATCACAACGTATTTGTTGACTGCGCTGACTGAATGGCTGCAAAACCGATCATCATTGACTTTGCTTAACGAGAAATTCTCGGAAATGGCATCAATGGAAGTATCGGAGGCCGGGACGATCCCTATTATTTATCCGACTGATATTCTAAAAGGCAATTTCTTCCTGGAACTTTTAAATGCAGAAGAGCAGGGGAGGCAGCGCAGTCAGATTTGCATTTTGTATAACACAATTATTGTGAAATATGGTTCAAAGCTGACTGCATTAGAGCAAGAGGTGCTGCTTGCTAACGTAATCTTGAGAGTATGTCGTTTTACAAATAGCAATCGGCAGGACACGATTCAAGCTTTGACGATGTGTACTCCATACTCGGATATAGAGGTGTGTTCTGCTCTTGAGATCCTTGAAAACGAGTATGCTATTCTTGAATACGATAGCAAAGCAAATTGCTTCGATTTTGTAGCTGATGCAGTCGGTGCCAATGAGTTTCGTAGATTTATTAAGCAAAAGAGTAGGGAAATCGTTTTTCGTCCTGGTATCCTTGAACAGAATGAAGTGGTTCGGTCTTTTGCAAAGATTGATGATCCGATTGAAACTACATTCGGTGACGAACATGGCATTCAATCGCATGAATGGGAATATGAGCAGCAAATCGTTTGTGCTGAACATATCACGGATGAAACATTTGAGCGGTATATCAATGGGTGGAAGAAGGCAACTTCGACAGACCAACCGAAGGGGCGTCTTATTTGGGTGTACTTTAATAAAGAGACGCCTAGTTCTGTTATTTCCGGTATTCAGGGGAAGGTGGGGAAGTACCTGAAGAATGTACCGGTTATTATGATGGCACTAAACGATGCGAGTAACGTGCTAGCGGAGAGCATTGTCGATTTTCTCGCCTATTCTGGAATTGATAACACAAGCAAGAAAAAATATGAGCGTTTTTACGAAGATGGACTGGCAAAGGCTACTATTGCTCTCGAGAGTCAATTTGATGCGCTCAAGCGGGAGCGATTGGTTTTCAGCAAAGATGGGATTCGGCCTGCAGAGCAGAGAATGGCAAAATATCTGGCATCGTTGTTCAAAAGCATTTATACACATCCGGTTCCTTTTGATTTTGAAAACTTTAAGAATAAGAACCTTACAAAAGGTAAGAAAAATTATTGCACGATTGCAAAATTGCTTGCAAACAACTCTTCTGAACACACCTATCTTGCTCAGACCGGTGAGATGAAGAGTCGTGTGGACTCTTTGCTTCGGATAGGCCCATTCTCGTGGAAGGCACTCTCAACTGAGTATGTTGCAATTGCTCCCCAGAATTCTGCGGCATACTATGTGTACTCCATGCTGGATGAGAAACTGCTTCGACAGAATTACTTGGATTTTGGCGTCGAGTTGGAAAACCTGTGCTTGCCGCCTTATGGTATGAATCAGCACAGTGCAGTTTTGATGTTGATGATTCTCGCAATTAACGAGGGGTATCAAACCAAACTTGTGCTAGGTGGCGCGAAATATAATCCGGGCAACTGGAGTACAGAGGTAATTGGAGAGTCGAAGATCGATCTGAAGCAGTTTGCTGCTACTAGACTGACCGTTGTCAATGTTGCTGCGGCCCAGCAGAAATACATCTCCCTGTTTAAAAAAATTGATGGGACGTCGAATGTCGCACTTTTGATTGAATTCAAAAAGAACTTAGAGAATTTGTCAATTGAAGAAGAAATGCCGGATGAACTGGTTTCGCAGAGTAAGCTTGCTAAGATAAAGCTATCAAATGCCGATAGTGTTCTGAAAAAACACAATCAGACAATGGATGAGCTGATTACATCGTATAATATTGCGACAGAACATGGTAATGTTGCCTCGGTTATGAAAGTGATGAGCAACGTACATACAATTCCGAAGTCATATTCGGTTTCTGGTATGATATTTGAGCTGAGTGATGAGCATAGACAGGAAATTGAGCAACTGCAAGCAGCATCGAAGGCTTACATTGATAAGCATATTGATAAGTGGCTTCCTGACCAGAAGTGTGAATCCATTGCTGACATGGATAGATATGAGAAACGAATGCGTAAAGTCATATCTACACTTGAATCTCTTGGCTACGAAGCAAAGGCGCGCACCGCGGTATCACTGATGGAGCATGAGCTTGAAAACGTTGCTCGATTGAGACGACGTGCAAAAATCATGGACGCAATGGTGGATTATTCACAAAGTACCCAGCGTATCACTAAAAACGCATCTTTGCTGACTTTGGATGAAGCTGTACAGGCGGGACAGACATTGTTCAATGAAATGGCTGATTTTGAAAAGGCGGAGTTCAGTTCTCGGCAATTGCAAATTATCGGTAAGGCGCAGAAGGAGCTTGATCGCATAAGTGCACTGTATGAGAGTCGTACAGCAGAAATGAATGCGGTTTGGGATGATCTTTATGAGGCGAGGACTCTTAATGACTTGAGGACAATCTCTACGAGAATGATGGCATTGTTGAATGCTGGTGTTCCTGAAAAGGATCGCGCAGATATGGAAGATGCTCTTGCTTTTGTAAACAGCTTTATTACTGATATTGATTCCCTGAATCGACTTCCGGATAGTAGAACAGAGATTGAATCTATGGAAAATACGCTTGAGAGTAAGTATGATCCAGATAACTCTGAATTTGACCTGACTTCTATACTCCATGAGGCTTATGAAGGAAGAATTACTTCATTGAATACAATGGAAGAGAAATGGGCGAAGCAGCATATTCAAATTGAATTGGAAAAAATGTCTGCTGATGCATTAAATGCCTGGAAGAGGCAGACTGCAGTGCTCCCGGCATACCTCTCAATGGAAATGAGACTTCAGGTGCAGGCAATGATACCTGTGGTTGAATCGGAACTAAGCAGAAAAAGAGTTGCCTATATTACTTCGCTAATCAATGAATTGAACGCACAGGAGAAGAAGCAAGTAGTAGCAGCTCTTAAAATGCAATGATGTCTTTTGTTGCGGATACCGCTAATATGGGGAAGACATAGACTACATTGAGCGGTTACCGCTGGAACCGCATCGCTATTTGCATACAATGCAAAAGGCTCTTTTGCAACAGCTCTTTATATTTTATATAAAGAGCTACCTCATACATCTGGCCCTCATTTTACTCAAAAGGTTAAGTGCTTTTTTGGTTGCTTGCAATCAAGCTACCACCTTGTCAAGAATATCTGCATATCTTCGCAGATGCGGAAATCGTGAGGATTGGGAAGAGCTGTTTGAAGCGGAAAGGTGGAGGACAACGGCGCGTTGACTTGATTCTGGGTGATTGGGAATTGGGGTGATAGGATGTCTCTTACAATCCAGCTTTTTGAAAATCAGCATATTCGCACGGCGTGGGATGAAGAAAAGGAAGAATGGTACTTCTCCATTGTCGATGTGGTTGGCGTACTGACGGACAGCGTTGATCCCACGGCGTATTGGCGCAAACTCAAACAACGGTTGAAGGCCGAGGGCAATGAAACCGTGACAAATTGTCACAGTTTGAAAATGACTGCTCCAGACGGAAAAAAACGCCTGACCGATGTGGCCGATACCGAGCAACTTCTCCGCATCATCCAATCTATCCCGTCACCCAAAGCAGAACCGTTCAAACTCTGGCTGGCACAGGTCGGCCGGGAGCGCATTGAGGAAACCATCGACCCAGAGCTGACCATCGAGCGGGCACTGGAAACCTATCTCAAAAAGGGCTATACCCGCGAGTGGATCAACCAGCGGCTGCAAGCCATCCAAGTTCGCAAAGAATTGACCGATGAATGGGATGCCCGCGGCGTGCAGAAGGGCGTGGAATACGCCATCCTCACCGATGAGATCTCCCGTGCATGGTCGGGGATGTCCACCCGGCAGTACAAAAACCTAAAAGGCTTGAAAAAGGAAAACCTCCGCGACAACATGACCACGCTGGAGTTGGTGCTGAATATGCTGGCGGAGGCCACCACCACGGAAATTTCCAAGCAGAAGGCACCGGCAACCCTTTCGGAGAACATCGACGTGGCCCGTGCCGGTGGCAAGGTGGCTGGCGATGCGCGGAAGGCCATTGAGACGCAGACTGGCGTTCCTGTCATCACTTCCAAGAACGCCGCACAGCTCAGCGAAGTGGTTACAAATCTGCTGGAAGATGCGGGAGATAAAGACGAATATATTACTAAAGACTACAATACGGTCTAAAATTAGAAGGAGATGAAGAAAAACATGAAAATATATCAGGACAATAAGGAAAAAATCGAAGATTATCTTTTTATTATTACTGTACTTATATTTGTTATTTCAACAATAGCCAATGCTCCTCATATGTTTTCGCCATCTGGCGAAGCGACGCTTTGGGGTGCTATATGCAGTTATTCATATCTGGCGATATGGCTTGTAGCAACATACGTTTTAAGAAAACGAAAAGGATGGATTTGGTCAACATTTATCGTTAGGATAATGACCATTGTATCGATTTGTTTGACTATGCTGTTGACCAAATTTAACCTGGATATAAAAAATATGCTATGGGCAATCATCGCTTATATACCATTTGGACTGCTTGTTCCAGTATATGGGGGGATATACAAAGGGTTCTTGCAAAGTTGGTGGTTTTATGCAATACCTTTGGGACAGGCAATTATTAGTACCGTGTTATTTGTTCGAATGCAATTACAAAGAACGGCATGATGGAAGATGTGTTCTATTATCTGTATTGTAGGTCGAGAAAATTTTCTAAAAATACAATTTTGATGAAAATAGTAGGAGATGTTTTTGATTCAAACCACTACACCAAGGGGTTAACAGCTCGACAGCGACTCATTTTTCAGCTCTGCAAAACCGACGAACATATTTCGATTGATTTAAGATTCAATAAACACTTCACATTATAAGTTGCTTATAAAAACGCGGGCGGGTTAAAATCTGCCTCGCTATAGACAAAGAAAACCGTGTGCGGACCGCAAGGTCAGCACACGGTTTTTCATTTGGATTCCTTCAGCCAGACCTCC
>QWCE01002479.1_pt1 | contig 22983 bp, 22 predicted proteins | sample 1972531 | NCBI WGS metagenome assembly QWCE01 (sample SAMN09866716, study PRJNA288562) | Human gut metagenome isolate term4_stool, whole genome shotgun sequencing... | reverse complement strand
GATGGCATACTTTGAGACCTGCCACGAGATGAAGCTGATCGTTGACCTGATCAACGAGGGCGGCTTCTCCAAGATGCGCTACTCCATCTCCAACACCGCGGAGTACGGCGATTACCGCACCGGCAAGCGCCTCATCACCGCTGAGACCCGTAAGGAGATGAAGAAAGTGCTGACCGAGATCCAGGATGGCACCTTTGCTTCCGAGTTCCTGACCGAGATGAGCCCCAACGGCGGCCGCAGGGTCCACTTCCTGGCTGAGCGCCGGATGCAGGCAGAGCATCCCATCGAGAAAGTCGGTGCAGAGCTCCGCGGCATGATGAGCTGGCTGAAGAAGTAATGAACTCCCCCAGTCGCCTGCGGCGACAGCCCCCTCAAAGAGGGAGCCGTTTGTCTGACCGCAGCATGAAGCCTCCCTCCGTGAGGGAGGTGGCATCGCGCAAGCGATGACGGAAGGAGATCAGCCAAAAGCTGCTTTTAAAACTAAGAAAGGCTCCCTCCTTTGGGAGGGGGTCTTTTGTTATAAGGAAAAGAGGATCGGAAACCATGAGAAGCGATAACGTGACCAAGGGCGCGGAGCGCGCGCCCAACCGCAGCCTGTTCTATGCACTGGGCTACACCCCGGAAGAGCTGGAGCGCCCCCTCATCGGCGTGGTGAGCGCCTACAGTGAGATCGTGCCCGGCCACATGAACCTGGATAAGGTGGCCGACGCCGTTAAGGCAGGCATCCAGATGGCAGGCGGCACCCCCATCCTGATCCCGGCCATCGGCGTGTGCGACGGCATCGCCATGGGCCATGTGGGCATGAAATATTCGCTGGCTTCCCGCGAGCTCATCTGCGACAGCGTGGAGACCATGACCATGGCCCACCAGCTGGACGGCCTTGTGCTGGTGCCCAACTGTGATAAGATCGTGCCCGGCATGGTCATGGCAGCCGTCCGCATGGATGTGCCTGCGGTGGTCTGCTCCGGCGGCCCCATGCTGGCCGGTACCTACGGCGGCGAGGAGGTCAGCCTCTCCAAGATGTTCGAGGCGGTGGGTGCCTATAAAGCAGGCCTCATCAACGACGAACAGCTGGAAGACTGCACCTGCAACTGCTGCCCCAGCTGCGGCTCCTGTTCTGGTATGTACACTGCCAACAGCATGAACTGCCTGTGCGAGGCCATCGGCATTGCGCTGCCCGGCAACGGCACCATCCCGGCCGTCTACTCCAAGCGCCTGCAGCTGGCAAAGCACTCCGGCATGGCCATTATGGAGATGGTCAAAAAGGGCATCACGGCCCGCCAGATCATCAACGAGCGCTCCATCCGCAACGCACTGACCTGCGATATGGCTCTGGGCTGCTCCACCAACACCGTCCTCCACCTGCTGGCCATTGCCTATGAGGCAGGCGTGCCTGTGGACCTGAAGCTCTTCAATGAGATCAGTGCCCGCACCCCGAACCTCTGCCATCTGGCTCCCGCAGGCCCCACCCACATGCCGGATCTGTATGCCGCCGGCGGCATCGCCGCGGTGCAGGCAGAGCTGGCCAAGAAGAACCTGCTGGATCTCGATGTGCCCACCGTGACCGGCAAGACGCTGGGGGAGAACATCCAGGGAGCCCACATCCTCAACGAAAAGGCCATCCGTCCCATCGACGACCCCTACAGCCCCACCGGCGGTCTCCAGATCCTCTGGGGCAACATCGCACCGGACGGCTGTGTGGTCAAGCGGAGCGCCGTGGCTCCCGAGATGCAGGAGCACTCTGGTCCGGCTCGCGTCTTCAACAGCGAGGAGACCGCCATTGCGGCCATCTACGCAGGCCAGATCGTCCCGGGCGACGTGGTGGTCATCCGCTACGAGGGCCCCAAGGGCGGCCCCGGTATGCGGGAGATGCTCAACCCCACCTCTGCCCTGGCCGGCATGAAGCTGGATAAGAGCGTGGCCCTCATCACCGATGGCCGCTTCTCCGGCGCAAGCCGCGGCGCTTCCATCGGTCACGTCAGCCCCGAAGCTGCTTCCGGCGGCCCCATTGGCCTCGTGGAGGAAGGTGACATCATCCACATCGACATCCCCAACGCCAGCATCACGCTGGAAGTCTCCGATGAGGTCCTGGCCGAGCGCAAGGCCAAGTATGTTGCCCCGGAGCCCAACATCAAAACGGGCTGGCTGAGCCGCTATGCCCGTTACGTCACCAGTGCAAACCTCGGCGCTGTGATGAAGTAAAAGAAAAAGAATGCAAATGAAAACAGGAGCTGTGCCCGCCAAACGGGTGCAGCTCCTGTTTTTGTGCGCTTTGAAAATTTACTTTTGCAGGCTGTAGCGGAATGCACGCCCATCCTCGCCGTAGTGCTCGTTGCCCACCCAGAGGATCGTTTTGTCCGTCAGGTTGTAGACCGCGCTGTGGACGGTGAGGCTGTTGCTGTCATCGTTGTTCCAGGTGCGGCGGCCTACCTCGGCCAGCAGGGCCATGGCGGCGTCCTCGTCGGCTACGATGCCGTTTGTCTCACGCAGACGGTCCGCCAGATGCTCGTAGCGGTCCAGACCGTGCATCTGGTCGGGGGAGGTGTAGTAGTCCGGTGTTTTGATGAAGTTGGTCACCACCTGCCAGTCCGCGGAGTCCGAAAGGCTGTCGGTGTCGTTCCAGAGGACATTCAGGCGGCGCTGGGAGCCGTCGCTGTCGTGGTCGGCATCCGAGCCCACCCACTCCAGAATGGCGCTGCGGCCCGTGGAATCGGCCACCATGTAGTGGAACACACAGTTGGTGGAGTCGTGGAGATCGTATTGCTCCACCAGCGCTACGGCATCCTCCACCGAGTCGGCGTAATCCAGGATGAGCCGGAGCAGGGTGGTAGAGGTCAGGTCGGGTTTGTCGGTGTCGATGTCCGTGGAAGTGCCCTTGCCATTGCCCTGATAGGACATGAAGATGCCGCAGGCCACACCGGCGTCGTTGATGCCGTCCAGCGGGGCATAGGGAGCGGCCAGTATCAGGAGCTTATGCCCCAGGCCCTCCACGTCTTTGTCCGGGTCCAGGCTGAGAAAGTGCAGGTCCACGGTGGAGTAGGAAGCATGGCGCCCCTTGCCGGGGTTGGTGTAGACGATGGCCGTATTGGTGGAAGAAAAATCATAGTTGCGGCCAAACACCCGGTCGCCCTCTGCCGTGTCCGCCGTAAAAGCGGAGCAGGAGATATCCGTGGTTTTGAGCTGCAGCGGAATGAGGCCCTTGGTGATGCTCTTCGTGACGAACGAGATGAGCTCAGAGTCATTAGACGCACCGCCCTGAGCGAGAAAATCATCGAAATAGTAGTCGCCGGAGACGGTCAGCTCGTAGACGGCACCGTCATGGTGGGCAGTGTCCCGGTCGGACAGCTTGCGGAACGAGCCCAGTGTGGCAAACTCGTTGTGCCACAGCGCGAACACGGTGCCTGCCAGCACCAGAATCAGTGCCACGACAGCCAGCGCGGCCGCCCGCAGACATTTCCGGATGCGGTTCTGTTTCATGAAAAACCTCCAAAGTTTGAGTAAATAAAATGCGATAAAGCACAGTTTACCACGACTTTGGTTGCTTTACAAGACGAATTGCACCGATCAGTTGGATCAATGATGCAAATAAAGAACCCCCTTGGAGCGGCAACTCCGAGGGGGTCTTTCCTTTTTGAGGTGATTCAGTTGAATAACCTCTTTCTCATTCCTACTTTTATTATATGCGATTCCGGAAAAAAGTCAAGCAGAGCGCGAAAACTTTACGCTTGACGCAAGCTCACCCAAACAGCTTTTTGGTATTGTGCATATAAACGCTCAGTACTAATCCAACACAAATATACAGCATCAGGACCGAGGAACCGCCCGCCGAGTAGAATGGCAGGGTGACACCGATGACGGGGAGGACGCGGAGGTTCATGCCCACATTGACGGCGATCTGCGCCATGAGAGCACCGCCGATGCCGGCACAGATGAAGCTGCCCAGCATATCCTCACTGCGGGCGCCGGTGGCAAAGGTCTTGCAGACCAGCGCAAACAGGATGCCCAGCACCACACAGCAGCCCACGAAGCCGGTGGCGTTGCCGATCCAGCTGAGGACGAAATCGTTGTGGGCGTTGGGGACGCTGTAATAGCTGCCGCCGAAAATACCGTTGCCGAAGATGCCGCCGGAACCCAGCGCGATCTCCCCCCGCTGCTGCTGGTAGATGATGTTCTTCCAGACAGCCTCGCTGGGGGCCCAGCCCGTTTTGTTTTCCGGGTCGATGACGGCGAGGATGCGGTACCACTGGTAGCCCTTGCCGATCTTATCGCTGAAAAAGCCGAACGCCACGGCCACGGCAGCGGCCGCCGCCGAGATGGCCCCGATGATATATTTCCAGCTCAAGCCAGCGGAGAACATCATGCAGCAGGCGATGATGCCGTAGATGATGGCCGTGCCGTCGTCACCCTGGATGTGGATGATGAGGATGGGGACCAGCATGTGCAGCAGCAGCTTGCCCAGCTCCTTGGGCTCGTTGATCTTACCACGGACATTGTTCAGGTGCATGGCAAAGGTCAGGATAAAGCTGATCTTTGCCAGCTCGGTGGGCTGGAGGGTAAAGCCGCCCAGCTTGTACCAGGAGTAGTTGTCGGTGTCGCCTGCATTGTAGCCAATGGTCAGCGGGCCGACGGTCACATTGCGGATGAACAGGGTGGGGAGCACCATGCCCCAGGTGACGGCAACGTGGACTGGCCACACCTTGACGAGGCTCCGGTAATCGATGTTTGAGAGCAGAACTGCAACACACAGCCCAATGGCGGCCGCGCCTGCCTGCACCAGGGCACGGCGGTAATCGCCTATGCCCACGATCTGTCCGGTAACATCGTCCAGAGCAAAGCCGCTGCCCTGCTTGGCGGCCCAGGAGGAGAGGGCCAGCACCGCAAAGCTGCTGCTCAGGATGCACAGAAGCAGGTAAGTTTTATCGGTACGCTTCCAATATCGTTGAATGCTTTCCAAAAAAGCACCACCTTTCTCACAAAATGGCTTCCGCGGACTGCTTTCGGGGAGCAAACTGCAAAAACCAGATACACAACTATTATACAGCAGGGGGCATTTCTGTGCAAGATGGCGCGGATTTTTCACACTCTGTGACAGCTTTGCAAAATCGGCGCGGAATGCTTGACAAAGCTTCCGGGACTCTCTAAAATGAGCATAGGGAAACGCGTCAAAAGGGCGGCAAACATTGGCGAAAGCGGATCGTGATGCCGTTCTCCGGGCGCGAAAGAGAGTACCGCCGCCCGGCGGCGCTCTCCTGGAGGATACAGAAAAGATGAAGCAGAAACATCATCGCATGTTGTGCGCGTTCTGCGCACTGGTGATACTGGTCAGCACGGTGCTCCCGACGGCTGCATTTGCGGAGCAGCCCGTGGACGCGGCAGCGGCAGAGCAGACGCTCACCCGGGCGGATGCAGCCGAGATGCAGCAGGCGGATGCCGCTGTTACTGCTCTGACCGAGAGTGAACAATATCAGGAAATGGACACCGACGCCCGGAAAGACGCGGCGCTGGCCCAGCTGGACACGCTGGCGGCCAAGGGCTTTGTGGAAAAGGACTCCATTTATACCGACGAAGAAAACGGGATGGTCAGTTTCCGGTACCCCTGCGGCGTGCTGGGCGGCATCCTGCTCACGGAACCCGAGGATGAGACGCTGGACGAGGAAAACGCCGAGACAGAGACTGCCTCTTCCGATCATGCCCTCCCGCTCCGGCTCCCGCCGGATCTGGGGGCTGAAATGCAGAAGAGCCGGGCGGCCCTGCTCCGCCGCACCGAAAATCAGGCGGTGGAAAAGTTCGGCACGGCAGTGATTTACTACGCTTTTGACAACACCATCAACAGTTCCCGCTTCCCGTATTATGCCTATATGCAGGGCTTCTGGTCGGCGCTGGGGCTGGAGACCAAGATCAACATTCATGTCACCGTGGCCGACCTCAAGAAGATGGGCAACTATAATGTCAGCGTTCTGAGCGCCCATGGCTCCTACTACACTTACAGCTATGGCAAGTTCCTCAAACGCACCCGCACGGAGCCCATTATGCTGCTGACGGAAGAGTCCACCTTTGGCAAAGACCTCCGCTATGGCTTCGATCTGCTGGCCCACCGGGTCATCAAGGTCAACGGGATGTACTGCGTTACCTCGGATTTCTTCCGCAATGCTTATAAAGGCGGCAAGCTTTCCAACACCATCGTCTACTCCGAGACCTGTGAGTTCCTCGGCGTGGATGGCAGCGAGGACAACGCCATGGCGGATGCCCTCCTCTCCGGCGGGGCACAGGCGGTCATCGGCTACGTCAACAACGTCTACACCGTCTACTCCCGCAGTATGCTTTGGGATACCATCAATCACCTCATCATGGGGCAGAATGTCGGGCAGGCGCTGGAGCACGCCAAGGCGACTTATGGGGAGGATGACCTCATCTGGTACCATGCGCAGGGCGGCCGACGTCCCCATGCAGCGGCTTCCTATGCAGTGCTCTACGGCAACAGCCAGGCGGCGCTCCATGTACCGGAGAGCAACCGCAGCATGTTCAGCGCGGACCTTGCGGCCTGAGCGTTGCACTTTTTGCAAAAATATACTATACTAGGGGATGGCAGAAACCTGCCGTCCCCTTTTGTATGAGGTGTTATTTATGTCTGAATTCATTACCCACTCCCGGGCCGAGACCGTGGCCCTGGGCAGGCGGATGGCCGGAGTGCTCCAGCCGGGGGCGCTCATTGCCTATACGGGCGGCCTCGGTGCGGGCAAGACCGCGTTCACCGAGGGCCTGGCCGAGGGCCTTGGCTGCACCGACCCGGTCAGCAGCCCGACTTTTGCCATTGTTAACTACTACCGTGGGCCGCGTCCGCTGGCCCACTTTGACCTGTACCGCATCTCCACCGAGAACGATCTGTGCGCGGCAGGCTTTTACGATTATCTGGATCAGGGGGCCATCGTGGCGGCTGAGTGGAGCGAAAATTTCGCGGATCTGCTGGCCCTGGAAAACCCCATCCGGGTGGACATCCAGCGAGTGGATGAGAACACCCGCCGCATCACCATAGAGGGGGTAACGCTATGAACATTCTGGCCGTGGATACCGCGGGCAAGACCGCGGGGGTGGCCCTGCTGCAGGATGACCGCCTGCTGTACGAGTGCTATCTCGACGCGGGCATGACCCACAGCGAGACGATCATGCCTCTGATCGACAACTGTCTCAAATTCTGCCATCTGACCTGCGCTGATATCGACGTCTACGGCGTCAATGCAGGCCCCGGCAGCTTTACCGGGCTGCGCATCGGTCTGGCCGCCGTCAAAGGGCTGGCGTTCCCTCGGGAGACGCTCTGCGCGCCGGTCTCGACCCTGGAAGCACTGGCGGCTGCTCACACTGGTGAGGGCACTGTGCTCTGTGCGCTGGATGCCCGCCGTGCCCAGGTGTACAGCGCCGCCTTTGACCTGGCGACTCATGAGCGGCTGATGGACGATGATGCCCGTGCCGTGGCTGACTTGGCCCAATTTGTAGAAAATTGCAAAAAGCCCCTGTTTTTTGTTGGTGATGGGGCTGCTCTGTGCTATAATAAGTACGGCGAAATTCCCGGTGTGCTGGCCGTGCCGCCCGCTTTGCGGGGAGGCCGTGCCGCCGCCGTGGCACTGGTGGCAAAGCAGATGGCCCGGCACGGGGAGACCGTGCTGCCCGAGGCTCTGCTGCCGGATTATCACCGCCTGAGCCAGGCCGAGCGCGAGCGCGCCGAGCGTCTGGCTGCAGAGGCGGAAGCATCCAAGACCGAAGAAGCAAAAAAGTGAGCAACAAAGGGAAAGGATTGATACCAATGGCAAAACCCATCGCACTGGCCGCCGACCACGGCGGATTTGAACTGAAAGAGGCCGTCAAGGCCCATCTGGAAGAGCTGGGGCTGGAGTATATCGACTACGGCACCCACAGCACCGCCAGCGTGGATTACCCGGATATGGCTCTGCCTGCCTGTGACGCTGTTGTTAAGGGGGAGTGCAGCAAGGCGCTGCTCTTCTGCGGCACCGGCGTGGGCATCAGCATGGCCGCCAACAAGGTCAAGGGCATCCGTGCCTGCTGCTGCTCCGACAGCTTCAGCGCTGAGTACACCCGCCGCCACAACGACGCCAACGCCCTGTGCATGGGCGGCCGTGTAGTGGGCCCCGGCCTTGCCTGCCAGCTGGTGGATATCTTCCTCAACACCGAGTTTGAGGGCGGCCGCCACGAGAAGCGCGTCGCCAAGCTGATGGCCATTGAAAATCGCTGATTCCACGCCCTCTCAGTCACTTGCGGTGACAGCTCCCCAGAGGGCGAACAAAACAAGGACCCCATAACCTAATATAAAATAATAAGGAGCGTGTTGTTATGACCCCCATGATCGTTGAGCACCCCCTGCTGCAGCACAAGCTGAGCATTCTGCGCAACAAGCAGACCGGTACCAAGGAGTTCCGTGATCTGGTAGGCGAGATCGCCACCCTGCTGTGCTACGAGGCTACCCGTGACCTGCCTCTGGAAGAGGTGGAGATCGAGACCCCCATCACCATGGCAAAGACCAAGGTGCTGGCAGGCCGCAAGCTGGCTCTGGTGCCCATCCTCCGCGCTGGTATGGGTATGCTGGACGGTATGCTCACCCTGCTGCCCGCCGCCAAGGTCGGTTTTATTGGTCTGTACCGCGACGAGCAGACCCTGCAGCCTGTGGAGTATTTCTGCAAACTGCCTCAGGATATCGCGGAGCGTGATGTGCTGGTGCTGGACCCCATGCTGGCTACCGGCGGCAGCGCCATTGACGCCATCACCCAGATCAAGAAGCACGGCGCAAAGCGGATCAAGTTCATCGGCCTGATCGCCGCTCCGGAAGGCATCGAGGCCCTGCACAAGGCTCACCCCGATGTGGATATCTACCTGGGCGCCAAGGACGACCACCTGAACGAGAACGGCTACATCGTCCCCGGCCTGGGCGACGCTGGTGACCGTATCTACGGCACCAAGTAATTTCGCTTGCATGAAAAAACTCCTGCACATCTGTGCAGGAGTTTTTTTCATGCTTATTTAACGCCCGCGTCCACCGCCGCCGCCGTGGAAGCTGCCGCCACCGGAGTGGAACGAGCCGCCGCCGCCGGAACGGAAGCTGCCGCCCGAGCGTCCACCGCCCATTCCAGGGCCGCCGAATCCACCGCCCCGCGGAGGCCGGGGGCCTCTGGGGCCACGGGGGCCACGGGGGCCATAGAAACCACCCGGACCGGGGCCGAAATCATCATACGGCGGGCGGCGGGGACCACGGCGGTGCCGCCAGCCAAACCAGCCGAACGGGCCCCAGTACCAGCCTGCAGAGTGGCCGAAAGGAACCACGAACATGAAGAACAGGGCAATGATGACGATGCCGTAGGCCAGGATGGTGAACAGGCCGTCCACGGCTGTCTCCCAGAAAGCGGGCTTTGCCACCGGGGCTTCGTGGTAATTGTCGGTATAATTGTAATTTCCGCCAGCCACATTACTGGTTGTAGAACCGCTGAGGCTCACACCATAGATGTCCGCAATGGTGTTGGCCACGTTCCGGGCACAGGTGGTCACGGCGCCATCGTAGTTCTGGGAGGCAAAATCATCCTCCATGGTCTGGGCGATGGCACTGGCCTGGCTGGCCAGTGTTGTGTTGCGGAAGCCGTCGCCGTAGGTCAGGTAGTAGTCGCCGTCGGCGTACTCGGGGCTCTGCATCACCAGCAGGATGAGAACACCGTTGTTCTCAGAGCTGCTGCCCAGGCCCCAGGTGTTGGCGGCCTCCACGGCGTAATCCTCCGTGGAGACGCTGCCCGTGTAATCCACGGTCAGCACGCCGATCTGAGCACCCTTGCAGCTGGCATCCAGCTGGGTGTTCAGATCCTGAATGGTCTGCACGGTGCTGCTGCTCAGGACATTGGCATCGTCCACAACGCATTGGTCTTTGGGCAGGTCCGGCAGGCTGGCCGGTGCCGCAAAGGCGGCCGGCACAAGGGCTGTCAGCCCTACAGTGGCCACCAGCACCAGAGCGCTGACGCGCCGGGCGAGGAATTTCATCGTTTTCATGCGAAAGGCTCCACCTCCTTGATCCCGAACAGGCCTTTCAGCAGAGCTGCCGGAAAGCCGCTGGTATCATTCTGATAGGCCGTAACGGCCTGATTGTAATTGAGATTGCTGAGGATGGTCTGGGCGCTGTTGAACTGGCCGTACTGGCCCTGTACCGCGCCCATCTTCATGGGGTCCGCGGCCCGCTCCTGGAGTTTTGCATAGAGCTGGTCGATGGCAGCGCCAAGTGCCTCGTTGGCCTGATAGAGGGCGTGCATCGTGCTGCCCTGATAGTAGGGCAGGGAGGTCAGATCCTGCTTGCTGCCATCGGCTTGCACCGCGTCCAGGCAGGCGGAGAAATCGTCCAGTGCCGTCTGCGCGGCCTGCACCTCGGTGCTGTCGGCCCCGAGAGTGCTGGTGCCTGTCGTGATGACATTGGCGGCGGTGTTCAGCCGGGTGAGCAGCTCCTCGTTGAGGGTATAGCCGTTGTCGGCGGCGACACCGTAGGGAAACCACTGGCTGGCGCTGTTGTATTTTGCCTTGAGTTTGGCCCCGCCCAATCCGAAGAACGCGGCCAGCATCACGACGATGCTCAGCGCCAGTGCCGCGCCGCGATTGCGCAGGGCCGCGGGGAGCCTGTTCTCCAGCACTGCCAGCTTCTGCTGGGCAGGGGTCAGGTGCAGGGCATCCTCGTCCGCGCGCTTTGCCTCACGGTAGCTGCCGCTGTCAAAGCCGCGCGGGCCCTGGGTGCTGCTCTGCTTGGAAAAATCTGCGTTTGCCATTTCTGTTTAGCTCCGAATTTCCATCATCTTGGCGCGGAGCTCATCCTCAATGCGGGTCAGCTCCTGCTCGGCGGCGGCACGCTTTGCGCGGCCCTCGGTCTGGATCTTGTTCAGCTCGTCCAGCGTCTCGATCAGGCTCTTGTTGGTCTGCTGCAGGGTCTCGATGTCCACCACACCGCGCTGAGACTCTTTTGCCGTCTCAAGGGTGCCCATCTTGAGGGCGTCGGCGTTCTTCTTGAGCAGCTCGTTGGTCATGTCGGTAACGGCGCGCTCGGCCTGCATGGCCTTCTGGCTGTGGGCCAGGCCCAGGGCCAGCACCATCTGGTTCTTCCACAGGGGGATGGTGTTGACGATGGTGGACTGGATCTTTTCCGCCATCATGGAGTTGTTGTTCTGCAGCAGGCGGATCTGGGGGCCCATCTGCAGGCTGATGTTCCGGGTCAGTTCCAGGTCGTAGAGCTTTTTCTCAAACCGCTCGCACTGGTCGGACAGGTCGCGGGCGGCCTGGGCATCCTCCGGCAGGCCGGAAGCTTTGGCCTTGTCCATGGCCTGCTGCAGTTCATTGGCACGCACGTCAGCCAGCTTCTTTTTGCCGGCCAGGATATACATGCTCAGCTCCTTGAAGTAGGCCATATTCAGCTCATACATCTTATCCAGCATGGCGATGTCCTTGAGCAGCTGCACCTGATGGCCCTCCAGCATGGACTGGATGTTCTCCACATTCGTCTCGGCCTTGTTGTACTTGGTCTTCAGGTTGTCGATCTGGTCGCCTTTTTTCTTGAAGAAACCCAGGATGCCTTTCTGCTGCTCCTCGTTGGCGTCAAAGCTCTTCAGCTCGCCAATGAGGTCGGTGATCATATTGCCCACTTCGCCCAGGTCCTTGGTGGACACCTTGGCGAGAGCGGCCTCCGAGAAATCGCCGATCTTCTTCTGGCAGGCAGAGCCGTACTGCAGCACCTGCTGGCTGTTGGTAATGTCGATCTTCTGCGCAAAGGCGTCCACCATGGCCTTTTCCTCAGCGGTCAGCTTGACCTCCTCCGGGGCCGGGGCGGGCTCGGGCTTCTTTTCCTCGGCAGGAGCGGCTTCTTCCACCGGGTCCAGCGTCAAGGTGGGGGTAGCGGGTGCGTCCAGATCAAAATTGAAAGTGTTGTTCTCAGCCATGGGGGATTCCTTCCTTTCCAAATCTACGCGTTAAAGGCCTTGTCCCTTTAACATGTTTTGCAAAACCGTCAGGTCTGCCGAGAGGTCCATGCTCTCAGCGGCATACAGGGCGTCCAGCTGGTTTTCAAAGGCCGTGGCAATGGATGCCGCGTTGTGTTCCACTTCGGTACGGATGGCGGCGGCGTTCTCGCCCTTGACGCCCTGCCGCGCCAGCGTGGCGTACTGCTGCAGAATGTTCACCGCATCGGGCAGATAGTAGTTGGCAAAGCGCCGCACCTGTTTGGCTTTGGCGGGGTTGGCTTCGACCGCTTCCACAATGGAGCGGCCTGCCTTTTCCATCCGGTCCATGGCGGCGGAGAGCGCCGGGTCCGGCAGGGAAGCATTGAGGCCGTGCAGGGTATCGAGCTTTTGCTGGATATCGGTCAGCATGGCGTCCACGTCGTCCTGCCCGGTGTGGAACGGCACCTCGTGTTCCACCACATGGGGCGGGCAGAATTTCTGCCCCAGGCCAAACGCCGCGGCAGCGCCGCCCAGCGCCACCAGCAGTGCCCAGAGTTTGTATACCGGGAGCACCGCGCAGAGCACCACGAACACCAGAGCGCCTGCGTAAAACGGCAGGACACTGGGTTTCCGGGTGCGGATGATCTTGCTCATGAAGCGTCTCCTTTTCCGGGGCATTCAAGAAATTTAGCCCCTTTCCTCTCCATCATAAAGCTTTTTGACAAAAACGCAAGCGTTTCATGAATAATTTACAGGTTTGCCATCATACGTTAATCAACCAATCGGCTAAGGCGGCACCCCATACTTCCCGAAGCTTCTCCGGGCGGCAGGCCGCGTTGGCGGGGCTGGTGCTGGGCAGCTTGACGGCGGCAATGCCACTGATGGGTTGTAAATATTTGCAGTAAATTTTGTATGCCGTGGCCCCGTTGCAGAACACCGCCTCAATGGGAGCCTTAGCCAGCAGGGCGGCAATATCGTTGGGCACCACATCTTTGATGGAAGCATCCGAGGCACCCGTGATGGTGCAGCTCTCCAATGTATCCCAGAGGGCCAGCCCATGGCGCAGGATGAGCTGTTTTTTGGCGTCAATATCTTCCCGGGCGGGTATGGGCTCCCCGGTCAGGGCTGCCAGCATGGGCCAGAAGCGGTTCTGCGGGTGGCCGTAGTAAAAAGCCATCTCCCGGCTCTTGGGGCTGGGCCAGGTGCCTAAAATCAAGGCCCGGCTGCGGGGCCCGTATACAGGCGCGAAGCTCATTTCTGCTCCTCCATGGCCTCCCACGGGGAACCGAGCGTCTTACCCGAGGGCTCGGCTTTGGGGCCGTCGAACCACAGCTCCTCGATGAGGGCGGCCAGGCCGTCCTCCCGCACATCCCCGATGACCCGCTTGGCGGCAGCTTTGGCCTCCGGGGTGCCGTTGGCCATGCAGCAGGAGAGGCCTGCTGCTTTCAGCATCCCGATGTCGTTGGCAGAGTCGCCTGCCGCCACGGCGTCGTCCAGCGTGAGGCCCATCCGGGCGCACAGGTCGGCCAGGCCTACGCCCTTGTCGATGCCGCCCCGCACGATGTCAAACGAGCACCAGCCGCCGGGCATATCGCCGCCCACCTGCATCCAGTGCAGGTCCAGGTGGTCGTACTTTTTGTTGAATTCCTCCAGCGCGGCCGAGGGCAGCACGGCAAAGGCGGCGTGGGGCATATCAATGAGGTGGCGGTCCTGATCTTCGCCGTCGATGCACTCCAGCCCCGGGGCGTTCATGTGGTCGTAGCAGGCCTTGAGGTAATCGTACTCGCAGTAGGCGTAGTAGCCGTCCTTGAAATCGAACTGCAAAGGATAGTTGTAATCCTCGCAGAAATCCACCAGCGCGTACATCTCCTCGTTGGTCAGGGGGTGCTCCGCAATGATGCGGCCCTCCCGGTCCAGCACGCAGGCACCGTTGCAGGTGATGGCGTAATCAAACCGGATGCCGCCCAGCTGGCCCTTGCGGTTCACGGCCGACCAGGCCCGCCCCGTGCTGAGGACGAACTTGCCGCCCGCCGCCTGCATCTTCTTGACGGCCTTGACCACCGTCGGGCGGGGAAAGTGTTCCCCAAAGGGGACAAGGGTATTATCGTAATCGCTGGCTAAAAGCTTGTATTGCATGGCTGTCTTCTCCTGAAAATTCATTCTTTCTCCCAGTATAACACAAAACGCCGCTCCGGGACATCCCGAAACGGCGGTAAGACTAAATTTTACGCGGCATCAGCCCACCAGCGCAACCACCACCTGCATGGCAACGCCAAGGAACGCGCCGCAGGCCCAGGTGAGGCCGGTGATGAAAAGGTTCTGCTTCCAGGAGGGGTTGGCCCGCCAGAGCACGGCCAGGCCCACGCCTGCACCGGTGCACAGGCCGGCCACCAGGCTGGAGAACCGCAGGGCACCCTCGACATAGAGCTGGGTGAGCAGGACACTGGCGGCGCAGTTGGGGATGAGGCCCACCAGCGCGGCTACCACGGGCTGGAAAAAGCCCATCCGGCCCAGCACGTCGGCAAAGACATCCTCGCCCACGCCCTCCACGATGAGGCCGAACACGAGGCTGAACGCGAAAATGAAGACGAAGATCTCCAGCGTGTGGCGGAGGGCTGCTTTCCAGATGGGCTGGTGGTGGCCCTCCGCATCGTCGTGTTCCTCGTGGCAGTCCACCTCATCGGCACGGCCGGTGTAGCCGCCCCGCAGCCCCTTGGGCAGGGCCTTACGGAGAACAAAATCCAGCCCAAAGCCCACGGCGATGGCGTACAGCACTTTGAGCACCATCAGCAAAACCAGCTTGTCCCAGTAAGCGGGCATGGACACCAGCAGGGGGATGGCTTCGTCGCTGGTGGCAAGGAAAACCGCCATCAACGTGCCCAGCGTCACCACCCGGGAGGCGTAAAAGTTGGAGGCAATGGCGGAGAAGCCGCACTGGGGCACACAGCCCAGAAGGGCTCCCGGTACAAAACCCCAGCGCCCGCCGCCGGCCAGCAGCGCTTCGATCCGCTCGCCGTGGCGGGTCTCCACATATTCAATAAACAGGTAAGCCAAGAACAAAAACGGCAGCATCTTGGCGGTATCAACCAGGCTCTCGGCCAGAACATCCAGAAACAGATCCATGGGTACTCCTCAGAAAAATCGCTTTCATCTTGTAAATTGCAAATTGGTTGCATTTTGGGTGCGGAGTACAGTATACACGCATTCGGCGCGGATTGCAATACCAAATTGCAATCTTTTTGCATTTTTGCCCTGGAAATTTTTCCGGGCAGAAAAACAGCCCCCTTTTTGCAGGGAGCTGCGGGATCTTCAGGCAATGCTGCGGGTGATGAACGGGATCACGTCTGTCTCGGCGGAGAGCTGGGCGGCGGCATCCTGGGTGAGCTTGTGGCAGTCCACCATCCGCTGCAGTACCACCCGGGCTCGCTTGTGGGCCAGCGCCGGGCTGGATGCATATACCGAGGGGGCCTGCGGCAGGCCCGCCAGCACCACGGCCTGAGCATCGGTCAGAGAGGCGGCGTCTGTCTTGAAATACCCCTCGGCGGCCTCGGCCACGCCATAGCAGCCGTTGCCGAAGTAGATGGTGTTGACGTACATCTCAAAAATTTCCTGTTTGGAGTAATGCTTCTCGATGTCCAGCGCGGCAAACACCTCCGCCGCCTTGCGGGCCATCCGCTTTTCCTGGGTGAAATAGACGTTTTTGGCCAGCTGCTGGGTGATGGTGCTGCCGCCCTCGGCCAGGGTGCCGGAACGCAGATCGGCCCAGAGTGCCCGGGCGATGGAGAGCGGGTCTACGCCGTGGTGATGGACAAAACGGCTGTCCTCCACCGAGAGGACGGCGTTAATGTAGGTCTGGGGCAGCTGGTCATAGGGCACAAAGCTGGGCCGGGCCGTGATGCTTTGGTAGAGCGTTTCCAGCGGGGTGGCCTGCACGGCGCTCTGGTAGAGCTTGTACCCCTGCCAGCCAAAGGTGGCCGCGGCGGCGATCAGTGCCACCAGCAGCACCCCCAGCAGATAGCCGACCAGCCGCCGGAGAATACGGAAGAGAAATTTCATAGCACAAATCCTTTCGGGTCTGAGGTTTAGGCGTGTTACGGGATCAGTATACCGCAGCCGGATGACATTTCCGTGAACAAGCCCAGGATAAGCGCCGCGTCTTAATTGGTACGGTGCTTCCAGCTGGATCCTGCCTTGAATTTTTTTCCCTGCTCATAATAGCCTCGGAAAACGGACCCCCAATTTTTTGAAAAAATCGAACTTAACCTATTGACAATGTGGGTAAATGGGGATATACTACAGGCACACCAAACAACGAACCAAGTGGGAATAAGAAAAATGGTGAGACGACGGAAAGGAGGGCAAGCAAAATGACGCTGATCTGGAACGAACTGCTCCATGCAAACTTCCGTTGTGGGCGAATGTACAGCGCCCGGGCTGAACGAATCTGTCTGACCCAAAGCTGTGCACTGCCCTCCGCCGCCCGAATGTGACGACCAACGGAAACGGCAGCCCTGCCCAAAGGGAACGACAACTGGATTTCAGGCCCGGGTACTGAGCGAACATCAGTTCCCGGGCTTTTTTGTAAGTAAAAGTAATACTAAAAGTATAAATAGAGGAGAAAAATACGATGTCTAACTATAAATTTGAGACCCTTCAGCTGCATGTTGGCCAGGAGCAGGCCGATCCCGCTACCGATTCCCGCGCGGTACCCATTTACCAGACCACTTCCTATGTCTTCCGCAACAGCCAGCATGCTGCTGACCGCTTCGGCCTGGCAGACGCCGGCAACATCTATGGCCGCCTGACCAACTCCACCCAGGACGTTTTTGAGAAGCGCATCGCAGCCCTGGAAGGCGGCGTGGCGGCTCTGGCGACCGCTTCCGGTGCCGCTGCCATCACCTACACCATCGAGGCTCTGGCACAGGCCGGGGATCACATCGTGGCCCAGAAGACCATCTACGGCGGCAGCTACAACCTGCTGGAGCACACCCTGACCCAGTTTGGCGTCACCACCACCTTTGTCAACGCCCATGACCTGGCCGAGGTGGAGAACGCCATCCAGCCCAACACCAAGGCGGTCTATCTGGAGACTCTGGGCAACCCCAACAGTGATATCCCCGATATCGACGCCATCGCAGCCATTGCTCACAAGCACGGCCTGCCGCTGGTCATTGATAACACGTTTGGCACCCCGTACCTGATCCGTCCCATTGAGCACGGCGCGGACATCGTGGTCCATTCCGCTACCAAGTTCATCGGCGGCCACGGCACCACCCTGGGCGGTATCATCGTGGACAGTGGCAAGTTCGACTGGAAAGCCAGCGGCAAGTATGCGAACATTGCGGCACCCAACCCCAGCTACCACGGCGTTTCCTTTGCTGAGGCAGCCGGCCCCGCTGCATTTGTGACTTATATCCGCGCCATCCTGCTGCGCGATACCGGCGCTACCATCTCTCCGTTCAACGCGTTCCTGCTGCTGCAGGGCACCGAGACTCTGAGCCTGCGCATTGAGCGCCATGTGGAGAACACCAAGAAAGTCGTGGAGTTCCTGGCAAATCATCCGCAGGTCGAGAAAGTCAACCACCCCTCTCTGCCCGATCACCCGGATCACGCCCTGTACGAGAAGTACTTCCCCAACGGCGGCGCTTCCATTTTCACCTTTAATATCAAGGGCGGCCGCGAGGAAGCATTCAAGTTCATCGACAACCTGAAAGTCTTCTCCCTGCTGGCCAATGTTGCCGACGTCAAGAGCCTGGTCATCCACCCGGCTTCCACCACCCACAGCCAGCTGAACGATGAGGAGCTGGCCGAACAGCAGATCTACCAGAACACCATCCGCCTGTCCATCGGCACCGAGCACATCGACGATATCATCGCCGACCTCGAGGCAGGTTTTGCGGCTGTCCGCGGCGAGTGATTCCCCGGCGGCAGTTCTCTGGCAGAATGTCCCCCGTTTTGCGAGAAACGGTCCATTTTTCTCCGATATTCTTCCTTTTGTGTCGTTTCGTGCAACAAAGTCAAAAGCAAAAGAGCGGCTGCTTCGCAGCCGCTCTTTTGTGCGTTACAAATTTATATTTGGTTGTCAACACGTTTTTTAAAAAAAGTTTTGATTCAGGACACAAAAGTAATACTTCACAGTCCTGAATTACTCTAAAACGGCGCCAGGATGCTGCTGGGCGTTGTGGAAGCGGGCAGGAACACCACCAGCCCCCGCCCGCCGTACAGGTGCGGGTTAGCGGTGCAGCTGGCTCCTACCGTCAGCACGAACAGTACCAGAAGAGCAAGAATGAGCAGAATGGTCCAGATCTGCCGCTGGGCCGGGGGCGGACGTTTGCGCTGCATGGCGCTCCCTCCTTGTTTTGTGTTGCTGCCCCATGGTATGCACCACGGGCGGCGATTGTGCGCGGGACGCAAGTGTGGTACACTATAGCTGAATGATTTTTCTGTGGGGAGAGTTTGTATGCTGACCATTACACTGCTGGGCACGGCGGCCACCATGCCCCTGCCGGACCGGGCACTGACAGCGGCGGCAGCCGAATGCGTGGGCCACAGCCTGCTGTTTGACTGCGGCGAGGGCACCCAGGCCGCCGCCCGCCGGGCCGGGGTCAATTTGATGAAGCTGGACGCGATCTGCCTGACTCATTACCATGGCGACCATATCTTTGGTCTGCCGGGGCTGCTGCAGACGCTGGGCTGTCAGGGCCGTACCCGCCCGCTGGCGCTCTACGGGCCTGCCGGGCTGGATGCCATCTGGCCTGCCCTGCGCACCCTGACCGGGCCGCTGCCGTATCCCATCCGGGCCCGGCAGCTGGACAAAGACCCCGTAGACCTTGCAGCCTTTGGCTGGCCTGCGGGGGCACAGCTGCTGCCCATCCCCACCCGGCACCGGGTGCCCAGCCGGGGGTATGCGCTCACGCTGCCCCGGGCCGGACGATTCCTGCCCGAAAAGGCCCGGGCGCTGGGCGTGCCTGTGGCAGACTGGAAAAAATTACAGCACGGAGAGACGGTACAGGTGAGGGAGTGGGAAGTGACCCCGGCAGAGGTGCTGGGCCCGCCGCGCCGGGGGCTGAAATTCGTCTTCTCCGGGGATACGGCTCCCTGCCCGGCGCTGGAGGCAGCGGCTCAGGACGCCGACCTGCTCCTCTGCGATGCCACCTATGCGGAGCCGGAGCAGGAAGCCCAGGCAAAACAGTACGGGCACAGCACATTTGGGCAGAGCGCGGCCCTCGCCGCCCGGGCCGGGGCAAAGCGGCTCTGGCTGGTGCACTATTCGCCCATGATCACGGAGCCGGAGGAGTGCCTGCACTTTGCGCAGGGGGCGTTCCCGCAGGCAGAGTGCGGCTTTGACGGCAAGCAGCTGACCCTGCAATTCGAGGAGGAACTCCATGGCTGACCATAACATCAAACTGGACCCCGGCGCGGCAGCCCTGCTGGACGCCCTGCACGGGGCGGGCTACGCGGCTTACGCCGTGGGCGGCTGCGTCCGGGACAGCCTTCTGGGTCTTACGCCCCACGATTGGGACCTCTGCACCAGCGCCCTGCCCCGGCAGGTGCTGGATCGATTCGGGAAAGAGCAGTGCATCCCAACGGGGTTACAGCACGGCACCGTGACGGTCAAATATGGTGGAAAACTCTACGAGACGACGACTTTCCGCACCGAGGGCAGTTACTCGGATGGCCGCCACCCGGATTCCGTGGCTTTTGTGCCGGACGTGAAAGAAGACCTGGCCCGGCGGGATTTTACCATCAACGCCATGGCCTATAGCGCCGAGGAGGGGCTTATCGACCCCTTTGGCGGGCAGAAAGACCTGGCCCGGGGCCTTGTCCGGGCTGTGGGCGTGCCCCGCCAGCGCTTTACCGAGGATGCCCTCCGCATCCTGCGGCTCTACCGGTTCGCGGCGCGGTTTGGCTTTGAAATCGACCCGGCTACCGGGCAGGCGGCGCGGGAGCTCTGTGCCCATCTGGACTGTGTCTCCACTGAGCGTATCACGGAGGAACTGACCCGCCTGCTGGCAGCGCCCAAGCCCGGAACGTGGATGGAGCCCGCCGTTTTTGCGGTGGTGCTGCCGGAGCTGTTCACGCCGGAAAACGCCCCGCGGTTTGAAGTGGCCCGGGCCGTCATCGACACCCTGCCCGAAGGCCTGCCGGAGGTGTCCGCCCGGCTGGCGGCACTTTTGCTCCCGCTGGGGGAGCAGGGGACACGGAAAGCGCTCAAACAGCTGCGCTGTTCCAATGCCCTCATCGAGGAAGTGACCACCCTTGTCCGGGAGGCCGGGCTGATTCCGGAAGAAAAAACGGCTGCCCGGGCGATCCAGGCCAGACGCCTGCTGGGCCGGCTGGAGCCGGATACCCTCCGCCGTCTGCTGGCTCTCTGCGCGGCCCACAGGCCGGAACAGGCGGCTGCCTTTGCGGCCCTGCAAACGGCAGCAGGCCGGCTGCAAGCGGAAAACGCCTGCTGCCGGGTGGGGCAATTGGCCGTCAATGGCCGGGACCTGATGGCGCTGGGCGCAAAGCCCGGCCCGGGCCTGCGCGGACAGCTGGAGGCTTTGCTGGAAGCCGTCATCACGGGGCAGCTCCCCAACGAACGGAAAGCCCTGCTGGCAGCGGTGAAAATAGAATTGGATCCGTGATTTTGCACGACTTGACAAGCGAAAAATTGTGCGGTAGTATTATAACTACTGACTTGGTATGTTGAACACGACAGGAGTATTTGCATGACAGAGACACAGAACCAGCCCAAGGCGCTCATTGCCATGAGCGGAGGCGTGGACAGCTCGGTGGCGGCATGGCTGATGCAGCAGGCGGGCTGTGAGTGCACGGGCGTTACCATGCGGCTTACCCGCAACGAGACGCTGGGACAGTCCGGTTTCCACACCTGCTGCTCGGAACGGGATATCGAGGATGCCGCTGAGGTGGCGTTTGCCATGGACATCCCCTATGAGGTGGTGGATTTTACCGCCGATTTCCGGGAGAAGATCATCGAGAAATTCATCCGGGTGTATGAGGCGGGCGGCACGCCCAACCCCTGCATCGACTGCAACAAGTATATGAAATTTGACCATCTGCTCCGCTGGGCCGACGCCCACGGCATCGACTATGTGGTCACGGGCCATTATGCCCGGGTGGAGCAGGACGAGGCCACGGGCCGCTGGCTCCTGAAAAAGGGACTGGACGAGGGCAAAGACCAGAGCTATGTGCTGTACAACCTTACCCAGGAGCAGCTGGCCCGGGTACGCCTGCCGCTGGGCGGCCTGCACAAGACCGAGGTGCGGGAGATTGCGGAGAAGCGGCACTTCATCAACGCCCGCAAGCACGACAGCCAGGACATCTGCTTTGTGCCCGACCGGGATTACGCCAAGTTCATGGAGGACTTCACGGGAAAGCATTATCCTCCCGGCGATTTCCTCGATGAAAATGGCAGCCGGGTGGGCACCCATCAGGGAGCTGTCCGGTACACCATCGGTCAGCGCAAGGGGCTGGGCCTTGCTATGGGGGCACCGGTCTATGTCTGCGCCAAGGATATGCAGGCCAACACCGTCACAGTCGGCCCGGAGGATGCCCTGTTTGACCGCGTCGTCTATGCGGACGAGGTCAACTGGATCAGCGTTCCGGAGCTGACGGAGCCGCTGCGGGTAACCGCCCGCACCCGGTACCATCAGGTGGAACAGCCTGCCACCGTTTTCCCCGCGGAGGGCGGTTTCCGGCTGGAATTTGACCAGCCCCAGCGTGCCCCTACCCCCGGCCAGGCCGTGGTGCTGTATCAGGGGGATGTCGTCCTGGGCGGCGGGACGATCACGAGTGTAGAGAGATAAAACTCTCCGTCATCGCTTTGCGATGCCAGCCACTCCCCTTTCGGCACTTTCGTGCCACCTCCCCCGACCGGGGGAGTCTTTCCGATCAGGGGAGCCCTTGGCAGTCGGGAGAACAGCGATCGAAAAACAAAAATAACTGCGCCGCACGGTGAAACGTCAGGTGCAATCGTAGAGAAAAGGGTAGGAAATTTATGCAAGATCAATATTCCCGCACGCAGCTGCTGCTGGGTGCAGAGGCAATGGAAAAATTACACCACTGCCGCGTGGCCGTGTTTGGCATCGGCGGTGTGGGTGGCTATACCGTGGAGGCATTGGCCCGCAGCGGCGTGGGAGCGCTGGACCTGATCGACGACGATAAGGTCTGCCTCACCAACCTCAACCGCCAGATCGTGGCCACCCACAAGACGGTGGGCCAGTATAAGGTGGATGTGGCCGCAGAACGCATCCACGATATCGACCCCAACATCAAAGTGACCACCTACAAGACGTTCTTCACTCCGGAGACGCAGGATCAGTTCGATTTCACCCAGTATGATTACGTCGTGGATGCCATTGATACCGTTACGGGGAAAATCGCGCTGGTGGTCAAGGCAAAAGAGGCCGGTGTGCCCATCATCTGCGCCATGGGTGCCGGCAACAAGATGGACCCCACCCGCTTTGAGGTGACGGACATCTACAAGACCTCCGTCTGCCCGCTGGCCAAGGTTATGCGCACCGAGTGCCGTAAGCGCCGCATCAAGCACCTGAAAGTCGTCTACTCCAAGGAGCCCGCCATGACCCCCATTGAGGATGATTCCATCAGCTGCAAGGACCACTGCATCTGCCCTCCGGGCACCCAGCGCAAGTGCACCATCCGCCGCTCTGTCCCCGGCTCCAACGCCTTTGTGCCGTCGGTGGCGGGCCTCATCATCGGCGGTGAGGTCGTCAAGGACTTAATCGGTTTTGTGCCGATGAAAGGATAATTTTTCTGGAAAAAGCTGGCCTCCCTCGCCCGGCGTGGAAACGCGCCGAGCGGGGGAGTTGTGGTTTTTGTGCCCTGCTGGCTTTCCCGCCAGGAGAAGCTGTCACGGTAGACGTTCCTAAACTCCAGACCCGCGGGCTAAGCAACAGCAACGGGTTGCGTTTGCTGATTTTTCCACAGCCTCTTGGCGAGGCTTTGAAAAATCAGAACGCGGCCCCAACAACTCCTCCCTGTTTCTGCCGCAGGCAGT
>QWCE01002477.1_pt1 | contig 23002 bp, 24 predicted proteins | sample 1972531 | NCBI WGS metagenome assembly QWCE01 (sample SAMN09866716, study PRJNA288562) | Human gut metagenome isolate term4_stool, whole genome shotgun sequencing... | reverse complement strand
TTTGAAAATCCGGGGGATTGTGCCCGAAGGAAATACCCTTGGGGTACCACACCAGCGTGCGCGCTGGTTCGCAATGACAGAGCGTTTTCTAACAGCCCCGCCCGCCGATAGGCGGGTCGGATGAGGGTGGTGCTCCGCGCAGCGAATCAGAATAAACGATTGCCAGTGGCAATCGCACCATAATTCGTGCGGGATGCAGAACTGATACAGAAAGCCTACGCAGTTAAGCTCCTGAAACAGGACTTTTCTGCTGGGGCAGCACCGCATTTTACCCTGTACCGCCCCTCATCAGTCAGGACTGCGCCCTGCCAGCTTCCCCCAGGGGAAGCCTTTTTCTAATAGTACTTTTTCATTTCCTCCCTCGCCCTTCTGACTTCCTCTTCCAGCTCTCTCGCGGAAACACGGAGGACACCGGAGCCCAGGGCGGAGAGCTGGACGAGGCCGTCGGAGCTGGCCACGCTGACCCGGTAATTGCCGCCCAGGTCCCGGGCAAGGGCCTGGATATAGGCATCCGCCGTCTCGCCCTCCCGGGTGAAGACTACCTGGATGGTTGCATCCCGGTATTTCTCGCTGCCGGGCTGCCGGTAGCTGTCGAATACCAGAATGACCCGGGTCTTTGTAAAGCCTGCGTAGCTGGTCAGAGCATCCGTCAGGCGCCGCCGGGCGGCGGACAGGTCCGTTTTGGCCGTTTCTGCCAGGCTTTCCCAGGCGAAAATCACATTGTAGCCGTCTACGATCAGACACTTCTCTTTTGGCACGCTGATGGTCACTTCCGCTGTGGCCGGGGCTTTGGGGGCGGTGTACTGTCGGCGGCGGATGGGGCCGAACTCCCGCTCCATGATTTGCTCCAGCTCCCGGTCGTCAATGGCCGGCAGAATGCGCATCTGGGGCTTCTCCTCTTGCAGGCCGCTTTCCAGATGCATGAATTCCTTTACCCGGTCCCATTTCACGGTGTGCCCTGCTCCGTGGCTGCAAAATACGGAGTCCGGGGTGTTTTCCAGGTCCGCCTCCGGGTCGTAGGCCGCTGCCTCGATGACCTGCCTGGCATTGTGGCAGGGCTCATAGCCCCGCAGGGACAGGTTCAACCGGCCCAGACCCTGGGTGTAGGCGGAGAGCTGGGAGGCATAGTCCCGGATTTCTCCGGCGGGGACCCGGCCCTCCAGGATGGCCGTCCCATCCCGGCTCTCCGGAGCCTCGGGGGCGCCGCCCATGGCGCGAATATCCGTAATGGCCCGGCCGATCTGGGCCTGGGGCAGCTCCAGGTGAAAGTCGTACCAGGGCTCTAAAAGCACGCTCTTTGCCTGCATCAGCCCCTGCCGGACGGCCCGATAGGTGGCCTGCCGGAAGTCGCCGCCCTCGGTGTGCTTCAAGTGGGCCTTGCCGACGAGCAGGGTGATTTTCATATCCGTAATGGGGGCTCCGATGAGCACACCCCGGTGCTGCTTTTCCGCCAGATGGGTCAGAATCAGGCTTTGGTAGCCTGCATCCAGCACATCCTGGGGACATTGCGTATCAAACACCAGCCCGCTGCCCGGCGCTCCGGGCTCTAAGAGCAAATGCACCTCGGCATAGTGCCGCAGGGGTTCAAAGTGGCCCACGCCCTCCACGGTATCGGAAATGGTCTCTTTATAGAATATCTTCGGGTCGTCCAGGGTGATGTCCAGATCAAAGCGCTGCTTGACCAGACTCTGGAACACCTCCAGCTGGACCTGCCCCATGATCTGCACCCCGATTTGCTTACCGTCCCAGGCGATGTGCAGCTGGGGGTCCTCCTCTTCCAGCTGCCGCAGCTTGGGCAGCACCAGGGACGGGTCCGCTTTGGGCGGCAGCTTGGCCCGGTAGGTCATAACGGGCTCCAATTCCGGGCGGAAAATCTCTGCCTCAGCTCCCAGGCCTTGCCCTGCCCAGGTAGCGGTGAGACCGGTTACGGCGAAGGCCGTCCCGGCCTCCACCCGGTCCGGGGTTTCGTACTTTTCTCCGGAGTACAGCCGCAGCTGGGCCGCCTTTTCCGTCAGAGTCTCTCCCTGCCGGTTTTCATAGCGGACAGGCTCCCGGACGGACAGACCGCCGCCGGTGAGCTTCATCCAGGTCAGCCGGTTTCCCTGGGGGTCCCGGGTGATCTTGTAGACCCGGGCAGAGAAGGCGTCTCCATAGGTGTTTTCCGGGGCATAGGTATCCAATCCGGCCAGAAGCGCGTCAATTCCCTCATTTTTCAGCGCCGCACCAAAGTACACGGGGAACAGGCGGCACTGGGCGATCAGCTGCCGCAGATTTTCATCGGTAACGGCCCCACCTTCCAGGAAGCTCTCCAGCAGGGCCTCGTCGCACATGGCCGCAGCTTCCCGAATGGCTTCCGCACTGCCGGTAAAATCCACGCAGCTCTCGCTGAGCTCCTTTTGCAGCTGGGCGAGCAGCTTGTCCCGGTCCGCCCCGGGCAGGTCCATTTTATTGATAAAGAGAAATACGGGCACTTGGTGCTTGCGCAGCAGCTGCCACAGGGTTCTGGTGTGGGCCTGAACCCCATCCGTGCCGCTGATAACCAGCACAGCGCAGTCCAGCGCCGGCAGCACCCGTTCCGTCTCCGCGGCAAAGTCCACGTGGCCCGGGGTGTCGATCAGGGTCACCGCCCGGTGGGCCGTTCGGAGCCGGGCCTGCTTGGAGAAAATGGTAATGCCCCGCTGCCGTTCCAACTGGAAGCTGTCCAGCAGCGCATCCCCATGGTCAACCCGTCCCAGCACCCGCCGGGCCCCGGCGGCATAGAGCAGGCCCTCGGAAAGGGTGGTCTTTCCCGCATCCACATGGGCCAGTAGTCCGATGCACAGGGGCTTTCTGAAATTTGTCTGTGCCTGCACCGTGGGAGACCTCCTTTTCCAAATGATTGTTCTTATTGTACCATAAAGAAGTGCCGCAGTCGAGAAATTTCTTTGTAAAACCGCCCTCCTGCGGTGGGGCAGGAGGGCGGCTGGAAATGCATTTTACAGGTCGGCGTACAGATATTCTCCGTACACGCCCTGGGCGATGAGCTGGGCGAAGCTTTCGGTGACGGCGGCCTTGTCGGCGGCGTAGGTCACGCCGAACCACTTATCGTGGGTGGGCAGGACCTGGACCGTGACCTCCTTGCGCTGGAGCAGCTGGCCGATGAGGATGGGCAGCAGGTACTCCGCTTTCAGAGGATTGGCCGGAACGTCCGTTTCGAAGAAGGTCTTGAAGTTCCGTTCCAGGGTCTCCAGGAAGGCAGGGGACAGGCCCCACATATTCATGGATACATAGCCGTCGGGATCCAGCGCCTTGCCGTCGGCTTCTGCGCCATTGGCAGTGGGGCGGATATTCTTGGTCTCCACAACGTCCGACAGGAAGCCCTTCCCGTCCACCTGGCAAATGCCCCGGGTGACGGCGCCGTTGTCGGACAGGGTGTTTTTCAGGATGAAGCCCGCCATGCAGAAGGCATTTTCCGGATGATCGGTGCACAGATAGTCGTGGATCTCCCGGTAGATGCTCTTGCCGTAATAGTCGTCGGCGTTGATGACGGCAAAGGGACCGTCGATATGGTCCTTTGCGGCCAGAACGGCCTGACCGGTGCCCCAGGGCTTGCTGCGGCCCTCGGGAAGAGAACCGGGGATCTCCGTCAGAGACTGGAAGCAGTAGGCTACCTCTACACCGGCCTTGGCGCACACGGCCTCGATGCGGTTGCCGATGACTTCCCGGAAGTCCTTTTCGATGTCCCGGCGGATAATGAATACGATCTTTTGAAAGCCTGCGGAGATGGCATCATGGATGGAGTAATCCATAATAATATGGCCGGACTTATCCACAGCTGCAAGCTGCTTGATTCCGGCGCCGTAGCGGCTGCCGATGCCGGCGGCCATGATCACAAGGGTAGTCTTTTTCAAAAATACATCCTCCTGTCTTTCTTTTCGAAGACACTGCCTATACCATATCATAATTTTCCGTTTAATGCAACGGATTTTCAGAAATATCCTGCTCTTTGCGGGGCGACCCGCCGGATTGAATGCGATCCATGACGTACAGCGACAGCAGCAGGTATAGCCGCTGGCCGGGATCGTCCAGGCTCAGGTTCACCAGGCTCTCGATTTTTTTCAGCCGGTACAGAAGGGTCGTGCGGTGGATGATCAGGGCCTGGGAGGTCTTGGGAATGTCCCGTTCGCAGAGCAGGTATTCCCGCAATGTCTCAAAATAGGGGGTGCCGTGCTCCCGGTCATAGTCCCGCAGAGCGTAGAGCGCCGGGGAGAGGGTCTGCTCCAGGGTCAGCTCCGCGTGGAAATTTTCCAGGATGTGGGTCAGGGCGCACTGGGAGAACAGCCAAATCCACCGGTCCCCCCGCTGGCGAAAGCAGGCATCCAGGGCAATTTGAGCCTGGGTAAAGGCCACATGGAGGCTCTGGATCCCCTGAATCGGTGAGGAAATCCCGGCATAGAGCAGGTAATCCCGGCACAGGGGGGCCAGGGTATGCCGCAGCATGGTATAGGGAATGGCCAGGCGGCGCATATTGAGGATCACATACTGCCTGTGATTTTCCAGCAGCACATAGCTGTTTGGGAAATACCGGAACAGATCGCTGTGCAGGGAGTGCTCCTGGATGGTGGAGACGGCGTTTTCCTGGTTGGCGATATTCAGGCACACATAGGGGTCCTCGCTCTCCCAGCCCAGCTGGTCCAGCAGCCGCCGCAGCTGACCGCTGTCCGGCTGACGGTTCCGCAGCAGATCGGAGATCACATCGTCCATGCTGCGAAAGCCCGTGTTCAGCCCTCCGGCGCGGTAGTGCAGGCAGCTCATGGCCCGCTGGGCCAAAACCTCCGCCAGGCGATAGTCCGAGGGGCGGAAGGGATGGTTGGTCTCCATGACCAGCAGCCGCCCCCGGTAGACAGCGCCGTCCCAAAGGTTTACATAAATACAGTCTGCGGTTTTGCTGGAGCTGTGCCAGAGCTGCACATCGTGGGTGGTGTAGGTTTCCAGGTAGTCGCTGTCAAATTGCAGATCGTCCACAATGACCCGGGGCAGGAAGCCCCGCTGAGAGGTCATGGTGTATTCCGGGGTGAGTATGTCGTCCACCTGGGAGGACTGGGCCAGCATCATAAACCAGTCGTCGTGGATGTACACCGGGTTGTCCAGAAGCTCTGCCCCGGACTCGCACAGCTGCTGCAGCGTCACGCCCTGGAAGACCAGCTCATCCAAGAGCTGCTCCTGCTCCCGGCACCGGGAGAACAGGGCCATGGCCCGGTCCAGCACCTGCGCATCCGTCAGGCCGGGCACGGTGATATGGTCCGCGGCCCCGGGGATGGGGGCCTGGCAGATGCTGGCATAGGTATCCCCCGGGAAATCGGCAGCGTCCTCCTCCCGAACCAGGTAGAGAATGTTTTCGCTCATGGGCAGGCTGCTGCGGAAAATGCGGACATCCAGATAGGATTTTCCGCTGCCGGAATCGTGGACCGTGCCCTCCGGGAACACCTGGGCCACCATGGCAAGATTGGGGTTCATATGGGCGAGGGTGTACTTCTCCATGGATAACCCGCTCCTTTCGTTTTGCATAAGGAAATTATATCCTCAGAATTGCGGAAAGTAAAGAGAGAAAAATCAAAAAATGTGGAAAATTGTGAATTCTTTTTTGCGCGAATTGACAAAACTAAAAGGATTTGTTAGGATGCTTATAGAAGCAATCCACAAAAAAGGGGGGCTTTCGCCCAACGCAAAAATGTGGATATCTCTTCGCAGATTTGAATCATTTGGAGGATACAGATATGCTTACCGCAAAAGAGAATATGCGCGAAGCCATTCGGGGCGGCAATCCCGATCGGTTTGTAAACCAGTTTGAAGGCATTTCCCTGCTGATGCACCCCTACATGATGACCCAGCCCCTGCTGAAGCGCGGCATGGAGAACGTGGTCAACGGCTGGGGTGTGACCAACTCCTTCCCGGAAAATGTACCCGGCGCATTCCCTGTACATACCCCCGACAAGATCGTCGTGAAGGACATCGAGCAGTGGCAGGACTATGTCCATGCTCCCAGCCTGAAATTCTCCGATGAGCTGTGGAATATCTGCAAGGATATGTACGCCGCCGTGGACGGCACCAAGGCCTACAAGGCGGCCTTCGTGGCTCCCGGCCTGTTCGAGCAGTGCCACCACCTGTGCTCCATGCAGGAAGCTCTGATGAACTACATGGAATACCCCGATGAGATGCACGACCTCATCAAGTACCTGACCGACTGGGAGCTGGAGCTGGCCGAGGGCATCTGCTCCAACCTGCATCCCGATGCCATCTTCCATCACGACGACTGGGGCAGCGAGCTGAACTCCTTCCTGCGTCCCTCCATTTTCGAGGACTTCTTCCTGGAGCCCTACCAGAAGATCTACGGCTACTACCATAGCCACGGCGTGGAATTCATCTTCCACCACTCCGATTCCTACTGTGCAAACATCCTGCCCATCATGATCGATATGGGTATTGATGTGTGGCAGGGCTGCATGCACTCCAACAATGTGCCCGAGTGCATCGAAAAGTACGGCGACAAGATCGCCTTCATGGGCGAGATCGACAACAAGCAGGTGGACTTTGAGGGCTGGACCCAGGCCGACTGCGAGAAGGCTGCCGTCCACGCCATGGAGACCTGCGGCATGAAGCACTTCATCCCCTGCATCACCCAGGGAGGCCCCGGCTCCCTGTACCAGGGCACCTACAAGGGCCTGTGGGACGCCATTGACGACTACAACTGCAAGCACTTCGGCTTCACCAAGGAGCAGCTGGAGGCCCAGCGTCTGCCCATGTCCATTATGTTCTAAGGAGGAACGAGACAATGATCATTATCGGCGAGAAAATCAACGGTTCCATTCCCGTGGTGGCCAAGGCCATTGCCGAGCGGGATGCGGAATTCATCAAGGCCCGTGCCATCGCCCAGGCCAATGCCGGTGCAACCTTTATCGACTGCTGCGCCTCCGTTCCCGAGGCCCAGGAGGTGGAGACCCTGCACTGGATGATCGACTGCATCCAGTCCGTCACCGACCTGCCCATCGCCGTGGACAGCCCCAGCGCAGACGTGCTGCGGGAAGCCTATAAGTTCTGCAACAAGCCCGGCCTCATCAACTCCGTCTCCGGCGAGGGCGACAAGATCGACAAGATCTTCCCCATCCTGGCGGAGAACAAGGGCTGGCAGGTCATCGCCCTGCTGTCCGACGACACCGGCATTCCCAAGAACGCCGCAGACCGGCTGCGGGTCTTTGACAAGATCATGGCCAAGGCCAAGGAGTATGGCATCGCCCCCAACCGGATCCACATCGATCCGCTGGTAGAGATGCTCTGCACCTCCGAGAACGGCATTGAGACCAACATCGAGGTCATTTCCACCGTCCGTGAGAAGTACCCCACCATTCACATCACCGCCGCCGTTTCCAACATCTCCTTCAACCTGCCTGTCCGGAAGATGGTCAACCTGGGCTTCACCGTCCTGGCCATGAACGCCGGCCTGGACAGCGCCATCCTGGACCCCACCAACCGGGACATGATGGGCGTGATCTACGCCACCGAGGCTCTGCTGGGTCTGGATGACTACTGCATGGAGTACATCGGCGCTTACCGTGACGGCCTGTTCGGACCGGTCAAGCAGTAAAAACGTACGGATGGAAGCCCCGGCGGCAATCGGGGCTTCCTGAAATAAAGAAATTAACTTACAAAAGGGGAGTATTATTATGAGTCTCGAAAATGTACATGATCTGGTCGTTCGCGGCAAGGCAAAGCTGGTTCCCGCCGCTGTGCAGGAAACCCTGGACGAGGGCGTTGAGGCCTCCAAGATTCTGGATACCATGATCTCCGCCATGGACGTGGTTGGCGAAAACTTCAAGAACGGCACCATCTTTGTGCCCGAAATGCTGATCGCCGCCAAGGCTATGAAGAAGGGCGTTGAGGTCCTGAAGCCCCATCTGGCTTCCGGCGCTGCCGGCGCTCTGGGCAAGGTCATCATCGGCACCGTGGCCGGTGACCTGCACGACATCGGCAAGAACCTGGTGGCCATGATGATCGAGTCCGCCGGTTTCGAAGTCATCGACCTGGGCGTTGACGTGCCCGTTGAGAAGTTCCTGTCCGCTTACGAGGAGAACCCCGGCACCAAGATCGTTGCCTGCTCCGCTCTGCTGACCACCACCATGCCTGCTCTGCAGGAGACCGTTACCGCTCTGAACGCCGCTCCCTGGCGCAAGGACGTGAAGGTCATGGTCGGCGGCGCACCCATCACCCAGGAGTTTGCCGATAAGATCGGCGCCGACGCCTACACCCCCGACGCAGCTTCCGCCGCCAAGAAGGCCAAGGAACTGGTCGCCTAAGCTTATGAACCCTATGAAGCAGTATCGCGTCACATTTTTGCCTGCCGGGATCACCGTCCCGGTGGAAGAGGGGACCACGCTGCTTCAGGCAGAAATTCAGGCAGGCCTGAAGCCCTACGCACCCTGCGGCGGCAACGGGACCTGCGGGAAATGCAAAGTCACAGTACAGGCCGGGGCAGAAGTCCTGGCCTGTCAGACTATTGTGGGGTCTGACTGTACCGTGACCCTTCCCCAGGCCTCCGCCGCCCGAATTCTGACCCAGAGTCAGAGCGTCCAGACGACTCCGGATGGGGCCGACGAATACACGCTTGCCATCGACATCGGCACCACCACCGTGGTTGCCTATCTGCTGTCCGGGAAAACCGGGGCCCTGCTCTCCCAGGCCAGCACCCTGAACCCCCAGGGCCAGTACGGCGCGGATGTGATCTCCCGGATTCAGTATGTGCTGGACGGCGGCAGGGAAGAGATGCAGCACTGCATCCTCGCCGCCCTGGACAGTCTGACCCGGCAGGCGGCCCAAAGAGCCGCCATTGCGCCGGAGAAAATCACCTGCACCGCCATCGTGGGCAACACGGCCATGCACCATCTGCTGCTGGGCATTGACCCCAGGCCCCTGGTCACTCCGCCCTATATGCCCAAAGAGCGCGCAGAGCGGGTAATGGAGGCAAAGACGCTTCTGCCCACCGCCGGAAATGTGCGGATTCTGCCCAACATCGCGGGCTTCGTGGGCGGCGACACCGTGGGCTGCCTGGTGGCCTCCCGGTTTGACCGCCGGGAGGCGCTGACGCTGCTCATCGACATCGGCACCAACGGGGAAATGGTCCTGGGGGACAGGAACCGGGCAGTGGCCTGCTCCACAGCAGCCGGTCCCGCCTTCGAGGGCGCCAAGATCTCCTGCGGTATGCGGGGGGCCGAAGGCGCCGTGGACCACGTTTTCCAAAAGGACGGGCAAATTTCCTACCACGTCATCGGCGACGTGCCCCCCAAGGGGCTCTGCGGCTCCGGCCTGCTAGACCTGATCGCGGTGCTGCTGGAAACCGGGGAAATCGATGAAATGGGCCGCCTGGAGCACGGGGACTATCGGCTCTGCGAAAATGTGGTGCTGACCCAGAAGGACGTCCGGGAGGTGCAGCTGGCAAAGGCTGCCATCCGGGCCGGGATCGAGCTCATGGCAAAGCATCTGGATGTGGAAATTGCATCGATTTCCACGGTGCTCCTGGCCGGTGCCTTCGGCAACTACTTAGATCCCGCCTCTGCCTGCCGCATCGGCATGATTCCGCCCCGGCTGGTGGAGAAAATCCAGCCCATCGGCAATGCCGCCGGAGAGGGCGCCAAGCTGTGCAGCCTGAGCAAAGCGGAATTTGCCTATGCCGCTAAGCTGGCGGAGGAAACGGAATTTCTGGAACTGGCAGCCCTGCCGGAATTTCAGGACTGTTATGTAGACTGTTTGACCTTTGAGGAGGATGACCTATGACCATTGAAGAGTGGGTAGCCTATGCCAAGGAGCTGGGCTTTTCCGAAGCGGCCCCCGTGGTCCCCGCAGACCTGAAGCCAAACGCCGAGGTCCGGGCCATGTGCGCTGCCGATAAGTGCCATGCCTATGGCAAGAACTGGACCTGCCCCCCGGAGTGCGGCAGTCTGGAGGAATGCGCCGCCCGCATCAGCGCCAAGACCAGGGGCATTCTGGTCCAGTCCGTTGCCCAGCTGGAGGACTCCTTCGACATTGAGGGCATGATGGAGGCAGAGCAGGACCACACCGCCCGATTCCACACCCTGGCCGACAGGGCCCATGCCGAGGAAAAGGGCGCCCTATGCCTGGGCACCGGCGGCTGCCGCATCTGCGGCAAGTGCGCCTATCCGGAGAAGTGCCGCTTCCCGGAGCGGGCCTGCTCTTCTATGGAGGGCTACGGTCTGCTGGTGAACGATGCCTGCGCCGCTGCCGGCGTCCCCTACTACCACGGCCCCAACACCCTTGCCTATACGGCCTGCATCCTGTTTGACTGATATCCTATGCAAAAATGCGCGTCTCGGTCGAGGCGCGCATTATTGCAGGGCTGGAGAGGGACTTTCAATCCGTATCCTGCCGAAGAAACAGGCGGCGGAGCCTATGTAAATTTCAAAAAAATCTCTTGACAAACCGGCCGCACCGTGCTACTATAATGACGTAAATGATAATCACTCGCAAATAAAAGACAGAAGGAGGACATCGCTTGGAAACGACCAAACAGTTTCGCAAACGGAATGCCATCCTGGCCTGCCTTCGGGGGACAACGTGCCACCCCAGCGCCGAGAAGCTCTACCAGATGCTCCAGCAGGAGCACCCGGATATCTCCCTGGCAACGGTCTACCGGAATCTGGCGCTCTTCAAGAGCCAGGGAATCATCGCCAGCGTGGCAACGGTGGGCGGCGTGGAGCGCTTCGATGGCAACATCGAGCCTCATGTGCATTTCATTTGCAGCGGGTGCGGCGCGGTACTGGATGTAACCCAGGTAGATCAGCCGGATTACAGCAGCTACGCCAGGTTTCTCGGCTGCCGCATCGATCAAACCCAGTTGACTTTCACGGGACTCTGCCGGGAGTGCCTGAACACCCCGGAGGAAACCCCGAAAGTAATAAATTAAGCATTGCGTAACAAACAACAAATAAAAATTAAACGGAGGATATTGTTATGAAGAAATTTGTCTGCCCTGTTTGCGGTTATGTTCTGGAAGCTGAAACCATGCCCGAGGGCTTCGTCTGCCCCGTCTGCAAGGTCCCCGGTTCTAAGTTCAAGGTCATGGAAGAGGGCAAGCTGGCTGCCGAGCATGAGCTGGGCATCTACGAGAAGACCGTTGCCAACAACCCCGACATCTCCGCCGAGGACAAGGCATATATCCTGGAGCAGCTGAAGGCCAACTTCACCGGCGAGTGCAGCGAGGTCGGTATGTACCTGTGCATGGCCCGCGTTGCCCATCGGGAAGGCTATCCCGAGATCGGCCTGTACTGGGAGAAGGCTGCCTACGAAGAGGCTGAGCACGCTGCCAAGTTCGCCGAGATGCTGGGTTCTACCCTGGAGCCCAACATGACCGCCTCCACCAAGAAGAACCTGGCCTGGCGTGTTGACTGCGAGTTCGGCGCTACCCAGGGCAAGTTCGATCTGGCCGCCTGCGCTAAGCGCAACGGCCTGGATGCCATCCACGACACCGTCCACGAAATGGCCAAGGACGAGGCCCGTCACGGCAAGGCTCTGAAGGGCCTGCTGGAGCGGTACTTCAAGTAAGAGGAGACCGCTCTATGAAGTACGAGTGCCCCTGCGGCTATGTCTATGACCCCGCCGAAGGCGACCCCGAAAACGGAGTAGCCCCCGGCACAGCCTGGGAGGACGTCCCGGAAGATTGGGTCTGCCCCACCTGCGGACTTGGCAAGGATGCCTTTTATCCTGCGGAGTAAATAGGTCAATGAGAGGAGAGGGAGAAATCCTTCTCCTCTTTTTTCGTCCAATCGTGGAAAGTCTGGTGGAAAATCATATATGAAACAGAAAAAATGAAAGGAATTTGATTGTCTCAGGGCTATACCCTATTGAAATAGATAGGAAAAGGCGCGGGACACGCGCCCCGCGCCTTAAAGGTTTTATTTTTCCATCTCCCATAGTAAATACGGGGTAAACTTTACCTCATAAGGTACACCCAGTATAGCTCCATCAAGACTAATCCCTTTGATAGTAGTTTTTTGCTTATCTACACCAAATGTAGGCAAAACAAGCAATGCACTTCCGACCTTATTCCCTTCTTGATATAGGTCTGCACAAATTGTGCCATCTACAACAGCCTGGATATTATCAAATATCACAAAATTGTTCCTTAACTTTACAGATGCTTGAACGGTGAATGCACCGGTCTGGGAGATGCTGATATCTTTCAGCTTAATATCAAGTCTGTCCAGCACCTTGTCTTTCGGGGTATCCGTGACCAATTTGATTTTTGCCTCGTCAACCAATGGTTGCATTTTTTTTGCAGCGTCTTCGTATTCCCGTGCGCTTCCCCAAACTGTTGATCCTAAAGGAAGTAAAGCTTCCAAATTCGCCTTATTTTGAGCCCGTATCTGTGCGTTTTTTGCTTGGGCATCCATGGCTACCGCAAGCCCCGCTGCGCCTCCGGCAATACCAGAAGCAATCCCTCCGTGAGTAGCCCAATCAATCTCCTTCTGCTGGCTATCATTTATAACTAGTTCCATACCTTTTCGTAGGATATTTGCTTGCTTGTAATAGTATGCTTGTTTATCTTTTAAAATGGCTACTCGCTTATTTCGACCTTCAAGAGTAGAATATTTTGTAAGCTCCTTGTACTCCTTTTCTTCGGTATTTCGAAGGCTTGCCAGTTTAGCGTTTTGCTTCTCAATCCTGTCCTGTTTATCCTTTTCGGCGCATAATTTTTTGCTTTCTTCGAAGTATTGCTCGAAGTTTTTGTACCCCTTACAGCCTAACTTTTGGGCAATCAATTCTGCCTTTTGCCTGTTTGCAGCAGAGGAAAGTTCTTCGATTCCTTTCGTTTTGCACTCTTTGTAAAATCGGATTTGCAGATTATTCGCCTCTTCCTTTTTTTGCATAGGCGTAATCAGTACCGAACAGAAAATCAAAAGGTATACAAAGGTTAAAAGCAACATAAGAAAAATACTATCAGAATCAAACAAGCACAGTGCCGTAAGCACACTCAAAATAGAGGCGGCTACCACCAAAAAAACAATAATAGTGTTATTTTTATTCTCCATTGTCTTTTTTCCATTCTGTTTATGTATTCTTTGCGTCCATCACAACGCGTACCGCGCTTACAGCGGATTCATGTTTATGCACATAGCGGGGAACGGTATCAGGGAAGCTTACAGCTCCTTGATCGGTATTCAATCCGCTCGGTTACTTCTTTTGATACATAACCTCAAGTCCGCTATCGGGATGATAAGACCAGCTTACCTTGTATTTGCTGTTTTCTTCAGACTGGCGGCCCATCAATGCGGTCGTCTTCAACATCAGATCGTAGACTCCCGGAAAACCCAGCTCATCATTTGCGTATTTGATTGCCTCCAGTGTACGCTTCTGAACGTCGGGCAGGAGGAGGTTTCTCATAGTTTCGTCCATGTTCTCATAGGAATCCGGGCAGGTATCCAGTGTAAAATAGTTCTTGCCAGTCCCAGCCTGTCCGGCAATCTGGATGCACTTGTTCTCAACCCTCTCGAATTTCGAGGGAGTCAGGATGATTGCAGCGATAATGACTACGAGGAGCACAGCGCCCAGGATGATTGCGGTTTTCTTTGTGAACCGAAATCCCTTGCGTTTCTTCTGCACAGTATTCGTGTTCTCGGGAGCGGCATTTTCTGCCGGTGCAGAAGCTGTTTCCGGGGTCACTTCTTCCGCGGGAGTATCCAGTGCGGCCGTTTCCGCGGGGGCAATTTGCTCTGCATTCAGCTCTTGCTGTGCGGCATTGGTAATTGTTTCGTCCATGGTGATCTCTCCTTTTTCTTTCTGTGTGATAAAAACAGGATACATCAAAGAAGAACCGAAAACAATTAACTGGCTGCATAGTATTGATATGTTTTTTATCTTACAGATTTATGTAAACTCAAAAAATAGGAAAAGGAGCGGGGCTCGTGCCCCGCTCCAAAATGTGTTGTGTTATTTGCGCAATGCCTGATTGATTTCCGCGATGTCGCTGTCGGAGAGTGGAATATGGGTTTCGGAATCCATAAAAATTGGTTCGCCGCTATAGTAATTGTCCGGAAAGCATCCGCCTTCCGCAGCGATGTAAATGGCCTGCTCTTTTTCACTCTTTTCCAGCCAGCTTTCATCCACACTGTATCGGTCGTAGACCGCGCCGGTATCATAGTCGATCGCTATAGTGACGGAATCGTAGAATACGTCGTCCACAAAGCTGTCGCAGTTTGCTTTTACCATAAAAAAGTGCAGCGGCTGATTTCCTTTGCCCCAACCGTCCAATTTCAGTTCAAATGCGTATGTTACAGCAAAGGGCTGGGCCTGCTGGGCGGATGCTTTTTCAAATTCTGCTGCTCTTGCCAAGTATGCGTCGCTTTGCATATAGGCGCTCAAATGGGCAATCAAAAAATCCTTGGCAGAGATTTCTTCCCCGTCGACAACGATATTGGCGGGCGGCTCACTGCTTATGGAAGCGTCCTTCTCCCCGCCGCGAACCGCAAGGCTCGGGCACAGTACCGCCGCCGCCAGCACCAGCGCGCATCCGGCCGTGATCAGCGCCTTTTTTCGCCACAGACGCGGGGGCTTTATCGCTCGCCGCTCGATCTGGCTTTGGGCGCAGCGGGGGCAAAAGGAGGCATCCTCCGGCAGGTCTGTGCCGCAGTTTTTGCATTGCTTACTCAATTCTGCTCTCTCCTTAAAGTGCTTCCATCAGATAAAGCGCACTTTTGTATCGCTTTTCCGGGTTCACCATGGTGCATTTCTGCACAATGCGGCCCAGGCGGCCGCTTGCCAGTTCTCTTGAAGGATGCTTTCCCGTGAGCATGATGTTCAGCAGCACCCCAAGAGAATAGATATCCGCCCGCTCATCGGTCTGGGTAATGCCGTATTGCTCCGGCGCGGCATAGCCCGTGGTGCCCAGAATCTGGGTGTCGCGGTATGTCTCGCTTTTGAAAATACGGGAAGCGTCAAAGTCGATGAGCACCGCTTCCCTGCCACGTACAATCACGTTTTCCGGCTTGATGTCCCGGTGCACCGCCCCCAATTTGTGCAGCACCCACAGGGCGCTGCAGAGCTGTAAGGCAATTTTCCGGGCCTCGGCGGGGGAGAACAGCGCGCCCTCCAGAAGATAGGCCAGGGAATCTCCCTGTATGTATTCCTCCAGCACTGCCACCATGCCGTCCTGCTCTGCCGCCTCCATGATCTGCGGCAGATTCGGGCAGGAAATCCCCAGAAGCTTCCGATAGACCTCCCCGTTCCCACGATAATGGCGAAAAATAAACCGTGTCCCGTTCTGCCTGTTTTGCAGAAGCGAAACACAGCCGCGCTCGCTGCTTTTGAGTGTTTTTACGGTTTCGTAGTTCTGCTCAATGCTTGATAACAAAAAGGAATAAATCGCCCTCACCTTCCCGCCTGTGCTGCGCACATAGTGAATTTTCTTTGCAGAATTTACAGTAATTATACAAGGAAAATGTGCACTTGTAAAGGCGGGGAGAAGGTAAAAAAACAATACTATGCAGCGCGCATATTGATTTTGACTTGAAAGGCGATATAATGAAGAAAAAACGAGAGCAGGGGCGGCCAAATATGAAAAACACGGATAATCTGCAGCAGGAGCTGATGGAAGCTCCCACTCTGGACCAGTTTCTATCCGAAAATCAGGATAACTTCACGCGGGAGAGTGTGTGTGAGCTGCTGGAAAAGCTTATGAAGAAGCGGAAGATGTCCAAAGCGGTGCTGGCCCGCCTGTCCGGGATGAGCGAGGTCTATCTGCACCAGGTCTTCTCCGGGCGGCGCAATCCCTCCCGCAGCCGATTGCTGTGCCTGTGCTTTGGCCTTGGCGCCACATTGGAGGAGAGCCAGGAGCTTTTGAAGCAGTGCGGCTACGCCCGGCTCTACCCCAAGAACAGGCGGGACGCCATCATCCTCTACGGAATTGCAAATGGGATGGACCTGTTCGCGGTGAACGACAAACTGTTTGTGGAAAATGAGGAGACCCTGTATTAGACATGGGGCGAGGCGTTTTCCAGAATAGAGAATGGGGCTGTTAGAAAAGTATGTCGCTGCGAACCAGTGACCGACGTCACTGGTGTGGCAGCCCCCCGGTTGGATGGAAACAGCTTGGTTTTGCTGCCAAGATGTTTGGAAATCCGGGGGATTGCCACACCAGCGTGCGCGCTGGTTCGCAATGACAGAGCGTTTTCTAACAGCCCCGCAGTATTTATGCTGTTTATTCCTCTTCAAAGGTCAGAACATCCTTGTACTTCTCCTTGAAGATGTCGTACACGGCGTTCAGCAGGTCCTCGTCCTGAACGGACAGATAGTTCTCGGTCTCCTCGTCTACAGGCTCTACCTCCAGGATGACCACATCCGTGGCAGCCTCATCGGCGGGCAGCAGGACCAGATATTCCTTGCCCTGGTAAGGAATGCAGTCCAGGTATTCAAAGTCCGTGTCCACGCCGTTCTCATCGGTGAGGGTCAGGATGCTGGTTTCTTCCTCTTCTTCGTTGTTCAGAATTTCATTGTCCATAATGATGGGCTCCTTTACTGTTGATAGGGTCATTATAGGGTATTGCGCAGAAAAAAGCAAGCCTTATACAAAAATCCAGATTTGAGCGCAGTACAGCAGCCAGGTAAAGGCCAGGGGGTACATCAGGCTGTCGCAGCGGTCCAGAATGCCGCCGTGGCCGGGGAAGATGTGGCCGAAGTCCTTGACACCGGCCACCCGCTTCACGGCGGACATGGACAGGTCACCGAACTGTCCCAAAATGGAAACCACCGCCGTGTACAGCACCAGCGTGCCAATATCGTCGAAGAATCGCCCAAACACCAGCACAATCAGCACCACGGTGATGCCCAGGCCGCCCAGCGCACCCTCGATGCTCTTACCGGGGCTGACCTTGGGGGCCAGCTTGTGGCGGCCGAAGCGGCTGCCAACCAGATAGGCGAAGATGTCGGTCAGGGCGCAGATGAGCCCCGTCAGGCACAGGAAGAAGGCACCGTGGGGGATCTCCCCATAGCAGGCCAGACCTCGATAGAGGCACAGGGCCAAGACGATTTCCGGCGCGGCCACCCAGGCGGGGGCTTGCTTGCCGATGCGCGTCATCAGGTATGTAAAGAAGCCCAGGCCCAGCACCAGGGCGGCGGCCATCCACCAGACCTTCTCCGTCAGGGAGAACAGAGGGATGATGACGGCCAGAAACAGACCGGCGGCGTAGCTGCCTTTATTCCGGATGCCGTTGGCCCCCAGAATTTCCCATACCGCGCCGCAGCCCAGCAGGATTGCAATCAGCTGGGGCACCCAGGGCAGGTGGAAGCAGCCCAGCAGGACCATGGAAAGCAGGGCCAGCACGACACTGGTCAAAGTTCTCTGTTTCATTGCTCGTTCTCCTTTTTATTGGTCAGGGTGGGGATATACCAGCCCTTTCCCCTACGGATGGAGAAGAAGCCGATGACGGAGGCCAGCAAAGAGCCGAGCACATCCACAATAATATCCTTCATAGTGTCGGCCAGTGCTGCGTGGCCCACAAGCACCGTGCCGTCCGCCAGCATAAATTTCTGCATATTCATGCCGAACAGGCCGTCGGCGGCGAATTCATAGATCTCCCAGATGGAGCCCAGGGACACGGAGAAGCAGAAGGCAAACAGGCACACGAAGAAGGGGGACAGGCTGACGGCCAGATGCTGGTCCCGGTTGAGGATGGTGACGACCATGAGCCCGAAGAAGCCCATCATCATGCTGCTGCAAAAGTGGCAGATGCTGTCCCACTGGGGTACCAGATAGTAGAAGCTTCTTACCTCGCCCAGGAAAATGGCGCAGTACAGGAACACAATGTAGAAGCCATAGAGCAGGCTGGGCAGGACAAAATGAAATTTCCGCTCCAGGATGCTGGGCAGGTGGATGGTGATGAGACCGAGAATGCACTGCATCAGCATCAGCAGATAGTCGGATTCCGAGTGGTAGCCCGCTTCACTGGTGCTGGCGGAGCTGCCGAAGATCATCCGCAGGATCAGGTAGACAATGGGCACAATAAAGCTGAGCGTAACGGTGATATACAGGAATTTTCCGAACTTTGTTGTATTTTTCATGGGCCGTGTCCTTCCACTTCTGTTTTTCCCTTATTCTTAAACATATCTTAAACTTTTATTCTAAACCGAAAAGAAACAGAGAAAAGCTATCCCACGTCTTTTGTCAGCTTTTCCAGGGACAGAATCCGGAAGGTATCCTTATAATAGTCCAGAATTCCCTCTTCCTTCATCCGGGCAATTTCCCGGGATAGAGCGCTGCGGTTGGCCCCCAGAAAATCCGCCAGGTCCTCCCGGGTGCCGCCCAGGGAAAAGGTCAGGCTGCCGGTGCGCCTGTATTCGTCATACAGCCGCATGGAGATGCGCTGCCGCAGGGATTTGGCGGAGAGGTACAGCGTCCGCTGCCGCTGGGCCCAGAACTTCATGGCGATTTCGGACACCAGATTCTCCCGCAGCTTCGCGTGCCATTCGCAGCTCTCCGCACAGCCGCTCATGATCCGGTGGAAGGGGAGAAACAGCAGCTCGCTGTCCTCCGAGGCGACGACATAGACGGGGCTTTGGCTTCCCGGGGTGGCCATGAGCACATCCCCCACCAGGGCCCCCGCCCGGTGGTTGGCCATGAGCAGGTGCTCCCCGGAGGCATTGACGCTCTCGGCCCGCAGGCACCCGGACAGTACCAGGGCACAGGCATGGAGGGTGTCGCCGATGTTCCAGACCACGGTGTTTTTGGCATAGTGCTCCTGCCGGGCGTTCAGGCAGCTCAGCATGGCATCTGCCTGTTCCGGTCCAATGCCTGCGAAAAGCCCACACTCGTGGACAACCTTTCTCTGCTGCGGATTCATGGGAGCCTCCTTAAGCGTTGCAAATGCAACGGAATTCTACGGGGCAAGTATAGTACAATCCGTTTACAATGTCAAGGTGCGGAGGGGAGGCATTCTCTTCCGCACCCGTAAAAGAAGGAGAAACCATGAAAAAGATCACATCCATTCTCTGCCTGCTGGCGCTGACGGTGAGCCTGCTTGCAGGCTGCGGCAGCACCTCCGGCACGGCTACCACCGCCGAAACCACTGCCGCCCCTGCTGCCGAGACCACGGTTGAGACCACGGCCGAAACCACTGCCGCCCCCACGGAGCCTGCCGTTCCTGTGCGTCTGGGTGCCATGACCGGCCCCACCGGCATCGGCATGGTCAAGCTGTTCCGGACTGCCGACGAAAACCCTGATTCCGGCTATACCTACACCATCAAAGGCGCCGCCGATGAGCTGACCCCCATGATCCTCCAGGGGGAGCTGGACATTGTGTCCGTTCCCGCCAACCTGGCTTCCGTTCTTTATAATAAAACCGAGGGCGGTGTGCAGGCGCTGGCCGTCAATGTCCTGGGCGTGCTGTACGTTGCCGAATTCAACGGGGAAACCGTCCAGTCCGTGGCGGACCTGAAGGGCAAGACCCTGTATGCCACCGGCAAGGGCTCTACACCGGAATACTTCCTGCGCTATGTGCTGACCCAGAACGGCTTGGACCCCGACAAGGACCTGACCATCGAGTGGAAGAGCGAGCCCAGCGAAGTGGTTGCCACCCTGAATGACCAGGGCGCCGGCATTGCCATGCTGCCCCAGCCCTATGTGACTGCCGCTGCCGCCCAGCTGGGCGAGGGCTTCCGGGTGGCCCTGTCCGTCTCCGATGAGTGGGAGAAGGTGGGAAATAGCAGCCTGTGCACCACCGCCTGCATCCTGGTCCGCAAGGGCTTTGCCGAGGAGAACCCCCAGGCCGTTGAAAAGTTCCTGGCGGACTTCGCCGAAAGCGCCGCCTGGGTCAATGAAAATGTGGACGATGCCGCCGCTGCCTGCGGACAGTACGAAATCGTCAAGGAGCCTATCGCCAAGAAGGCCATCCCCCAGTGCAACATCGTGTGCATCACCGGCAGCGAAATGAAGGATGCTCTGGGCGGCTGCCTGAATGTGCTGTTCGAGCAGAACCCTGCCGCAGTGGGCGGCGCTCTGCCGGACGACGCTTTCTATTATGGCGCGTAAACCGAAATTTGATCCAACCGGAAGGGCAGCAAAGCTTTTTGCTGCCCTTTTGGCCCTTTGCGTCTGGCAGCTGGCAGCGGCGCTGATCCACAACCGGCTGCTGCTGGTGGGGCCTGTTCAGGTGGCCCGGCGTGTGATCGAGCTTCTGGGAGAAAAGACCACCTGGGAGGCTCTGGGCTTCACCTTTGGCCGCATTAGCCTGGGTTTTTTCCTGGCATTTCTGGCAGCCCTGGTTCTGGCGGCCCTGTCCGCCCGGTTCCCTTGGGTGGAGACTCTGCTGCGGCCCTATATTCTGGTCATTCAGACGGTGCCGGTGGCCTCCTTTATTGTCATTGCGCTGCTGTGGCTGTCCAGTCGGCGCATCAGCGCCTTCATTGCCTTTCTCATGGTGCTCCCTGTGCTGTATGCCAATGCGCTGCAGGGCATTCGTGGGGCAGACCCGCAGCTGCTGGAGATGGCCCGGGTGTTCCGTTTGTCCGGGCTGCGTCGGGTGCGGTGCATCATTCTGCCCAGCCTTGCCCCCTATCTGAAATCCGCCTGCCATGTGGCCCTGGGTCTGTGCTGGAAGGCGGGAGTGGCGGCAGAGGTCATGGCTGTTGCCAACCGTTCCGTGGGCGGGATGCTGTACGATGCCAAGGTGTATCTGGAAATCAGCGACCTGTTCGCCTGGACGGTGCTGCTGGTGGCCGTCAGCATTCTGTTTGAAAAGGCATTTTTGTGGCTGCTGGATCTTTGCGTGAACCGGGCGATCCGGTGGGAGGGCTGATATGGAGCTTCAGAACGTTTCTAAGGCATATGGCGGCAAGCCGGTGCTGTCCCATTTCAGCGCCGTCCTGGCTCCCGGAGGACGCTATGCGCTGATGGGCCCTTCCGGTGTGGGCAAAACCACTCTGCTGCGGCTGATTCTGGGGCTGGAAAAGCCGGACGGTGGAAAAATCACCGGCGTTCCCGGAAAAAAAAGCGCGGTTTTCCAGGAAAGCCGCCTGATCCCGGAGCTGACCGTCCGGGGCAATCTGCGCCTGGTGCTGGGCAGCCGCTTCCCGGAGGCGGAGATCACCGCCATGCTGACCCGGCTGGATCTGACGGACTGCCTGGATACCCCGGCCGCCAACCTCTCCGGCGGCCAGCAGCGCCGGTCGGCCCTGGCTAGGGCCTTGCTCTACGGCGGGGAGCTGCTGGTGCTGGATGAGCCCTTTACGGGGCTGGACGAGGACAACCGCCGCAAGGCGCTGGACGCCATCCGGGCGTATTCCAAGGAAGCTATTGTGCTGCTGGTCACCCACAGCCGGGAGGACGCCGAAGCCCTGGGGGCGGAGATCATAGAGATATGAAAATCCCGCAGAAATGGAACTTTCTCCCATTTCTGCGGGATTTTTTTACTTTTTTGCTGCCTTTTCTGCTTTCCGCAGCCGCCGCTGCTCCCGGGTGGGGAGCAGCTCTTCGGCGGTAGGCATGAGGATCAGGCAGATGAAGGCTGCGGTGAGCCCGCCGTTGTAGAGGCAGTAGCCGCCATGGAGCAGGGGTACCGAGGTCACCAGCAGGAAGTGCAGAATTCCGGAAAGGAAGCCCAGGCCGGGGCCGTACTTGTCCACAATGGGGGTCATGCCGTTGGAGTAGCAGGCACCGATGAGAATGGACTGGGTGTTGATGACATAGGTAAAATGTCCTCCTACAAGCCGGGACAGCCAGTGCATCAGAGGCGATGCCACCATATAGCCCAGCAGCATGGGCCAGGCATTCAGGGGGTGTGAGCCGGAATTGCAGGTGGAGAGCATACAGAACATAACGCCAAAGGTGGCCCCGTTGAAGCTGGCCCCTACCAGATTGTAGTAGCCCAGGATGAACAGCCCGAAAACGCCAAAGTTCATGAGGAATACGTCGTTGCCAAAGCCGCCGGTAATGCTGGGGCTTCGCTTTTTGCTGGAGATAAGAGCCCAGTATTTCTTTGGCGTGCAGCCCATGGCCAGGGCGGCCAGAATGGCAAGACCAAAGAGAATGCCGCAGAAGCAGTTGGCTCCCAGGCGGGAGGCAATTTTCAGCGTGTCTGCGTGGGGGGCGCTGGGCAGCGCCAGACCTAAGGTGTTGAAAAGCAGCGCCTGGAGGATGAAGGCCCCCATGCCCACAGGCAGCGCCGCGTTGTAGAGATTGTAGCCTTTGTGCACGCTGGGGGAATGGCTCAGCCCGGCAGGCACGAAGAAGCCGCTGACCACGCCTACGGCAATGGCAAGCAAAAGCCCCTTTCCGCTGTAGCCCACCACGCTGTCGAAGGGGTGGCGGATCAGAAGGTCCGTAATCAGCGGGGCAATGCCGGTGGTGAACAGCATGGTGGAGACGTACTCCCGCATAGGCTTCCTTTTAACAATGCAGAACAGCATGGTGCCCCAGATGGTGGGCCAGATATTCTGAATGTTGATGCCCCAGGAGCCGAAGCCGGTGGTCAGGATGATGGCCATGGTTGCGGTGCTGTTCAGCTCCGCGCGGAAGGCCAGGTACAGACCAAAGCACATGAGGCAGACGAGCCCCATATTGAAAAAGGTAGCGCTGTAGCCGGCCACGGCAAAATAGTTGGTGGGAACCTTGCAGGGCTGGCTGAGGATTTGCTCCATACCGGCAAATATCTGTGCCCGATCCGGCGCGATGACCGCCGCAAGCAGAAATGCGGCGGCGAAGAAGCAAAAGAACAGCTTTAAAAAGCTGCTTTCCGGCAGGTCTCTGATTTTTTTCATGGGCCTTCCTCCAAAAACGAGCGTTTTTGTTTATTATAGGAAGGAACCCGGGAAATGTCAATCACGCAGTCAAAACCCACAGGGGGAGGGGGACCGCTGCCGTAGGCAAATAACCGGGCTCGGTGTACGCAAAAAGCGGACACCTGTCTCTATACAAAACCACCAAAAAAGAATGTCAGTTTTTGTCAAAAAGTGCTTGACAAACGGGGAC
>QWCE01003243.1_pt1 | contig 23010 bp, 24 predicted proteins | sample 1972531 | NCBI WGS metagenome assembly QWCE01 (sample SAMN09866716, study PRJNA288562) | Human gut metagenome isolate term4_stool, whole genome shotgun sequencing... | reverse complement strand
GCTTTTTATGAGGCGTTTTTTGTGGCATCACATTCTTTGGAATTTTCTACAAAAAAATACCCCATATTTGTGAAAAAATTGGAGTATTGCACAAATATGGGGTAGGTAACAGTTTTTTAGAATAGTTCACATGTTGCAAACAAGAAATATCTCTTGTCGTACTCTGCAAGTTGTTTCTTTTGAGCTTTCGCACTACGTGTCACACGATAGAAATGAAAGGGTAAATCCTCAACACACATATTGTGTATTTCTGGACTCATATGGCATGTGCCCGCAATGTTATTAATCGTCTGCTCCGCCTTCCGCAGACGAGGAGTTTTGTCACACAGAAATTCTGGAGAGAATTTTTCCCGCTGCGAGATACTCTCATTATTTTTCATCCAAAACCATTCTTCATGGGCTTTAGCATATTCTGTAATGGCATCTCGTATATTTTCAGTAATATAGCGTTTATCAATAGTGGAGATAATGTCATTCACCAACCATTCGCTCTCACCGTAGAAATGGCTTCCCCATTTTCCGACACGGTTAAGCACCATAAACACATCTTTATTGCGCGCATAGTTTGTGGGATCACTATAGGTGGCACGGTGCGCCCACTCCGTGAATACTTCTTGTTGACGGTACCATTCGATATCACGTTCTGAGACTCCAGAACGTTTCATTTTATATATTTTGTCAAACATACTGTTTCGCCATGTACGGATAATGTCTTGATTTCGCATAGCAGCGTCAAACGGATCTTCCCACACCCTTTTTATTTTATTGTTGTCAAAAAATTCTGCCTTTCGTTGGGTTTCAGCACGTTTGCGAGCAGACTCTTGACGTTTTTTTTGACGATCACGAATGTCTCGCACTTTTTTGTGAACCTCGGGAGAAGCCCCACCCTTCATCACATCTTGAATAGTATTATTGACACGATGGTGACTGGAACTCTTCTTATGTGAGAGCACTTCATTTTGTATTGCGTGCCAATAATCGCCGTTAAGAAAATCTTCATCCTCAATAGATACCCGAGAAAATACAGATTCACCTAGCATGTTTGTGATTTTGCGAACATGCTGCATTTTGTTCACATACGCGCCGGGAAAATGTGTTTCCACATAATAAATATTTCCCTGGTCATAGTTGACAATGTTTTTTGTGTCGAAGCCACAAAAAACATTGTCAATGATGTTGTTCGCATGGTAATTTTGCTCAGCAACCTCGCGTAAAAGCATATCTTCAATATCACTATCAAGTGGCGTGAAAGTGTTGGCGTTAACATGCCGTCGCACAGTAGCCCAGGTTCCGGTGGTGGCAAAATCTGATCCAACCATCTCATTAATATCTACGCAGAGCTGTTTGACAGGAGTGTTTTCATCATGGCTGATCGGTAGGGACATGAATACGTCATCACGGTTCATACAGTGCATCATGATGTTTTCCACAAATGTATCAAGAATCACATTTTTGCAATATGTTGTCTTCCTTCTTGTTTTTGCAGAAAGATAGGCTGATGCTGCTGCCATATTTCCGGCTGTGTTGAACACACTGACATACAGATTTCTATTCGTCTTTTTTTGTTTGTTGCTTGTACTATCAATGTCGTTGCCTGGCCGCAAATATTTTGTTGCCACATACTCTTCGACAGTCTTCCATGGACGAGTGTCGAAAGAGTTTTTTTCATGAATCTCCTTATCCTCATGCATTTCATCGCCCACCAATGGAATCATTTGGCGTTGCAGTGTGCTAAAAACTGGCTGCCGCTTGCCGTCAAAATTGGCGCTACCACGTTTCATCGTAATATGACGGAAATAGGGGATATGAAAATTTTTGACATCATTGTACGACACGGTAGAGATGGTGAATATTGGAATATCGCCATGATCTGCATAGACAGCCTGATTCCATGTGTGGATTCGATCAAGGTCAGAATCTTTCTCCACCCCAGGAAATGTGCCTATATTGCCGTGCGCGCACACACCATCTTCGTTGAGGGCAACATTGAATCGTGTCGTAACGTTCAGAAATGTATCTTGCTGATGTTTCATTGTCCACATACGTGAGTGATCATTTCCAGCAAGAGCGCAAAGTGTAGATTCCCATTGTTCCTTCATCCCCCCAAAGTGGAGGGCGTCAAGGGCACTATAAGGTGCGTTTGTAATGAAACCGTCTGTTGTCGCCGAATAGACGCGAAACCCTTGTCGAACAAGTTCTGTGACAGCTTCAGCAATAATAGACCTCACCAATGCTGTTGCGGTTGCGACACGATAGGGGTCTGCCACAGGGTTGAAACAGTTTTTAACAACACCAGACGTTGATGACACATCCTGTGCCATTTTGCCATATTGACTATTGGCCGATAGCTTGAAAATGTCGCTTCCAAGACGATTCTTTTTCGCCGTTTCCCTGTCACGCATATAGACACGCAAAATGTCGAATCCTGTGTATTGGCATACTCCATTCTTTTTTAAAAGTGGAATCTCTAGCGCTTCTGTGCAAAACACCGTGGCACCCATACGTAATGCCGTCTGTACCTCATACTGTGTGTGAACGCCATTGTGTGTGCATTGCGGAAAAATGTAACTATTTTTTGCAACACCACCGAACGTGTTTTCTAGAGCATCACGAAAATTCGGCTGGTAGCAATCGTCAGGGAAATCTGCGCGACACCCAAAAATTTGTACACAATCATCTTTTATGTCATCACATGTTAGATAACGGTTAAAAATGACATGCCGGTAGGTTGTTGACTGTTCTTCACGGTAACGTTGGTCACAGTCACCATCTGGATCATTATTTTGAAAAGCACCGAGTAGAGAATTGTTATACCACTGCACATCGGGGACGAGAGAGAGAGCTACGGGGTAGGCACTGGACAGGTCATAGTCGTAGGTTTTTTCTGTCACATATCCTGGACGATAGCAGGCGTTAAGACCACCGCCATAGGCTTTTCTAAACCATGTAATGGGGGCTATCTCCGTAAACGTTGTTCCCACCGTTTCGGCATGATAGTTAAATCCGTTAAGAACTTTGGAGCGATACTCATAGGGGATGTCAGCATCATGGGGGTTGGGGTAGTAGAATCCACGATAATTCAGTTCCCTCACATAGTTGGCCTGACTGTAGCTTAAATTCTCATCAGCAACAGGAAAATTTTTATACATGGATTTTTTGGATACAGGGTTAGTGAGGGAAACAACGCTCACGGGAGGACGGAACCCTTGTCCAAACATCCATGCGCAGTATTCCAACGGCAATTGCGTCAGTTCCCACTGGTTCCGCAAAAAACGGTCGGGGTCGTTTACCCAACAGTGGAGTGCCGAATTGGTGGTCATATCGTAGCGTTGTGGCATGGGAAGCGACAACTCTCGACAAATATCCTCCATACGCCAGTCATCTTTCGCCGCAAAAATTTTGGGGGTTCGAAAATGAAGTTTAAAAAGAAAGAAGTTGGATGAGAGTTTTTTCTGTGTAGCGGGATTGTAGGCTGGTGTGACCAATTTGAGACCAGTGGTTTCACTAGCGACAATATCCTTTTTATACAAATACGTTTTATCATAGAGAAGATCACCGGTAGCGTTACTGATCCCCTCCTCATCAAGTCCGTTAAAAAACGGTCGTTTAATGAGGGATGCCATGGTCTCCTCGGCATTGTCGAGAAGAATGGTGACGGATGCGTATTCTGGTTTTTTTGAGCCATCCTTAAAGAACCCTTTGGCATCAAACGGCACAATACTGTTTTTAAAAAGATTGGCTTCGACAAAAATATATTCAAGAATGTCGTTAATGGTAGGAACAAACTGTGCCGAGGAAATTTCCTTGGCGTACTTATCAGCATTATCTGGGCGATATGTGTCATCATGAAAAATAAACATAAAATTGTGACACATCCATGGATCCTCAGGATCACAGACACTTGCTGCTATAGCAAAACATCCTTTGAATGCACTTAATCCGTCAATGTCTGAGCTGTAAGCGTTGATGGCACGAAGAGAGATGGGAATAGATCGCGCCGGTATTTGAATTTTTTGAAAAGTTTCTGATTGACAGGGGTGCCAATTGGTGTCTTTCTCTGGACGAAACGTCTTGAGCGTTTCAAGTTTTTCTCCCATGCCATAGTGATAGGGGTTGGCAATGACATGTGGACAGATAGTTGAATCATTGGGCGATTGTCGCCCAATATCTGTTCCCAAGCAATTGATAGAATAGAAAGCGTCGTCAAAATCACTGTTGAATGATGAACTGTTAATGTTGCCAATGTTGTAACGGTAGTCCTGCGTGAGCGTTGCAGCAGCATGGGGGTGTTGTTTATTTCGTAATGGGGCAATCGTATGGTACATAACGAACAACAAAAATGTACAAAAATACCGTCATCAAACAGCGCTCACCAATCATACGCACAAAAGTCCCCAGAAATCCAAAATTCCTCAGTTTGACTTTGTTCACTACCCCTTTTTTCAGTGAAACGAGTCTACCGGTCTATCATTTCCCCACCATACTGCCCCACTTTACCACCTCCCTTATACCTGGTATAAGACTGCCCCAGAGAGGTATGGTGGTAGTGGGGTAGTAGTTGTGGTGGTGTTGGTGGGGTGTGAAACCTCGCATTTTCTCATTCTGCAATAGTACTTTGGGTACGTATATGCTTTTTATGAGGCGTTTTTTGTGGCATCACATTCTTTGGAATTTTCTACAAAAAAATACCCCATATTTGTGAAAAAATTGGAGTATTGCACAAATATGTTTGGTCAACGACCTCGGACACAAAGTCCGTGGTTTCCTTGGTGCAGGTGTCATGAAGGGGGAGCGTCATCATTTTTTACACAATGGAGTAAAAATGATAAAATGTCATTCGCACAATATACAATATTTTTGTGATGCAGATGCCTTTGGAGACAACTATGACAAATAAAATGAGTAAGAATCAAACATCTTTCACTGCGTGGCTTAGTGATCGAATTGGCGAAAATGCAATTGGTGACGAGTTCAATACTTTTTTTGCAGAAAGAAACGATGTTGCTCCATGGAGTTTAGGCGATGACATTTTCGACACAATCAATCGACTTCCCACTGACAAAGATGTCAATGATTTTGTCATGAGTTTGATGCTTGCGGATTCTGACTTCAGTGATGAGTATTGTGGAAATGACTATGATCCTGTCGATTCTGGGGATGTTATCTATATTGGAGACGACACGTATATGAGTTCAGCGAGCGATGCCATTTCTGATGATCCATGGGATTTAGTGTGAAGTTTTCGTCACAAAAAATGCTAACTCCACACACAAAAATCTCCACAATGTTTTGTGCCAACATTGTGGAGATTTTTGTGTGTGGAGAATTTGTGGAGGATTCTCCACACATTCTGTTATTTTTCTTTTCTCGTGATAGTGGGTGCAGCCTTACCAGGATCATGTTTCATGGAGTTTTCGATACGTTCCTCCTCACGTGATTCATTGGTACCCGTGGTGACAACTTCTCCACTATTTTCCGTTCCCGGAATAGCATCTCCAGGTTGCACACTTTCCATAGGAGAATGAGTGAGGTTTTGCTGCTGATAGGCATTATAGGTGGGGTAGAGATAGAACCAGGACCCTGTAGGACCCCAGGCTTGAACGTGCGGTACACTACTATCCGTTTTCATGAGAATGTCCATTTGCTGATGGGCGACAAAGGTGGATTCGAATCCTCCTTGTGATGACGTATCTTCGCGATAGGCTTTTTGCTCCATATCGAAAGAAATGCGGACGAAGGCATGACCAGGATTGTCGTTAATCGTGTATGCCCAGATGGCAACGGGCGCTCCCTGGAGGCGGAATCCACCCAGACCTCGATAGATGTTGTCTGTGGTATCACCGGAAAGACGCTTCAGTGTTGTCGCATCGCCTTGTGCGTAGGCATCAGCCCATTGAGCGATAGTGGCTAACATCGCGTCTGTTAGCTTCAAATCTTTATATCCTTCACCAGTGGGTTCGGACAGTCGACCTGTTGTGCGAGTGAGAACTTCCATAGGCTGAATGGTGGGTGGGGCAATAAGGTAGGGGAGCCGTTCGATATTGTCCAGATCTGGGATGACAAGTGTCACGGCAACAGTATAGTGCCGACCATTAATAGTGGCGAGGTAGGTGAGAATTTCTTCCTTCGGGTTAGGGAAATTAGAAGAATACCCACGCGACCCGGCTTCTGGGGATGAGAAGTCTTGCTGCGAAGCATTAATCAAGGTGATATTAGTGACTGGTGTACCGGAGACAACGGGAGCATCTCCGCCAGTTTCACTCGTGGGCCACTGGACGGATTCCCCCAGGTTAACCGGCGGGTTATCCCCGGCAAAATAGGCACGAATAATTTCTCGTCCCAAATCAGGGTAACGTGCGGTGAACTGGGGGCGATACGCAATGTCTGCCGCCTTCATGGCCACGTTCTTGTTTGTGGCAGAAATGACGGCGCCAGAAATAGAGATAACGGGAGAGAGAAACAGAAGCCCAATCATGGCGGAATAGATGATTTTGGTAAGTTTGGTTTTCTGTTGCGCAGAGAATCCTACAATAGGGTATCCTCCACTACGCGCTAATGATTCTTGGCTTGTTTCCCCACTATCAGGGGTGAGGGTACCAAAATCATCCTGATTTTTCTTTGCCTTTGCCCTGTCACGTCGAGTTTGTTTAGACACTGTTTGTCTCACTCCATCCGTGGTAATGGTTGTAGGAGGGGTCATTATCCTCCACTTGGTCAATATCGGTGAGGGAGGTCATTTTGTCGCTCACATCGTCGTCATCATTGTGGTGAAGGTGAAAATCGCGAGTGTCATCATCCAACATGTCAATAGTGGCAGGGATGACATTTCCACTCTCATCCCTTCTCTCACTCATGTCGGAGAATGCTTGAGCAATCTCCTCAATGGGGATATCTGTGGTGAATCGACCGCCGTCCACAGTGAAAAATTCTGTGGTGTCAGCGTAGGCCACTTTAATCGTCGTAGAATGTTTGCGACGAACTCCATAGGAGAAAATAAGGTCGCCAGAAATGGTGCCCAACTCTTTGGTGGAAACAACAGCGTAAACAGGGGAAGAAATTATCACGGTGTACCCTCAATTCTCTATGCCCAGCAATAGTGAACTTGTTGTTGTAGCACCTGAAACTCACGTTGGGTGACAGTGAGATGGTATTTATCTTTCACCAGAATATACCGTTGAATGTAGTCGCAGCGGGCAGATTTTTTGCTCATCTTTCCCTGGGGTGGCATATAGGTCACCACAGACTGATCGCCCTTTGATCGGTTGGAGGTGCGACCTGTTACTACTAGGTTCATGGGATCATTGGCAAGCTGTGTCCGCTGTTTCACTGTGAGCGTGTTGGCGCCGGAGCGCCAGGCAAGAGCAAGGGGGACAATATGGTCAATATCAAACTGTGACGGGTTACTTCCAGACTCGTAGACAACGCGACCATTTTTCATGACCCCATAGGCGTCTGTCCATACGCCGGACACTTTACAGTTTTTCCCGGTGACTGTGACGTGTTGCCCATCGCGGATCAGAGCTGCCTTACGAACGTTGCACCCCTTGGGGACAGTTCCCCATCCGTAGGATGAGGGATTATTCTGCCAATGCGGGAACTTGTCGCGACTGTATCCAGCCATGCTACGTTCCGATGCTTGATGGTGAGAAAGGTTTCGCATAGCTGCCGACACCGTGCGTGGCACCGGGTTTTTGTGTGCCCCTGCACGATCCCAATCGTGGCGAGCAGCGTAGCGTTCTTTTTCTACTGAACGACGTGTACTGTTGACACCCCTTTTCACAGTGTCCTTGCCCTTATTGGCAAGGTCTTTGCCCTTATCTCCCACTTTATTGAAATCGACAGGATCCTCTGGGTGCTCCTGGTAGGAATCCCCATAGCGAGAGAGGGTGTCTGTGAGGCGACCTGGAAGGTCATGTTCTTCGCTATAGTTGACGCCGCCCTTCCCCAATGCTTCTAGCCAGTCAATAGAGCGACCAATCCAGTAGACAGGGTTACTGTCCGATGGTTCGCAGGCAGTCAAGCTCAGTGTCATCGTTACGGCAGTGGCTACTGCAAGAGTTTTTCGTGTGATGGGGCGCATAATCTTTCACTCTATATGGGGATAGTCTATAGTTGGACGTTAGTGTCTACTATATCAGTTTGCGACATTGTTGGTAATGTCGCATTTTTCAGTGTTGCCCATGTCGAAAGGCGTTGAGTTTTGTGGATATGCGTTTTTTTCTTGTCTGTCATAACCACACTCCTGAACTTCGCTCAGAATATCCCGTTGGCGAGGAGAAGGATTTCTTGACTATTGTAGATTTAGTGCGTAATCGAGAAAAGCTGGTCCTTGACTTTAGGGCTATCGTGTCGACAGCGTTGAGCGATCAGCCGGATATTATTATTCCTGAACTCTATCGACATGGATACCATGATGTGGTGGAGGAAGACACATCGGAAGCGATGCTCCCCATTACACAACGAGCCGTGTCTGTGTATTATGTGGCACGATTTTTGTCGCAACACCCCACTTGTGAGGTGTCTATTGTTGATGAGTTTGGTGAAGAATATTGGCCGGAGGATTGTAGTTAGTTTTTTACGGATGGCTTGTGTACAACGTCGCCTTGTGCTACAATGTGAATTATCAGAAAAACAAAGATATAAAACGGAGAATATTCATGTTATCACTCGCCAAACTTCCTATCAGTGATGTCTACGCTTATGTTCGATTTACCGATCTTGCAAGCTTGGATGATCTTATTTCTAGTGACGTTGTCAGCAAACTTTCTGATAATGACAAGGAATCTCTATGTATATGGGTTGATGAAGATCCTGAAAGCATCTATCTTTGTTTATCACACATTTTCGCGAAAAGGGTCGAGGCACTGACAATGCGAGCACTATATCACAGCATGATTCCCCAGAAAGATCTCAATGACCTGTACAATTCTGCTGCACAGGAACTTATTGACATGTGGCGTAATGATCACAATGCATAATTATCGACATTAACAAAAGCCCCCGCACTTATTAAGGAGCAGGAGCTTTTTTGGAACTGTCCATTCCCTGAATCGAGTCCGAGATGCTTAGGCATGAACAATCCATCTGTTTCACGAAACTCCAAACGAAGCACTACCTTCAGTTTCTTCACCAGCTATTACCTCAAAATTTTAGCGGAATAGAAGAGAGAACCCGGCGATGTCTTTAGCATCGCCGTAGGTCAATTAATGGTTCTAAAGGAGAGGATCTGAAAACCCTTGAGTAACACCAAATGCCCCACCCCACGTAAGCGTAGCTATTCTACAAAACAACAGGCACATAATGCCTTACGTAAGGTCTGGCGCACAGGCTACCGAGGAGGAGGACACAAACTCCCTACACGTATCTACTTATGTTCATGCGGTCACTGGCACCTAACGAGCAAGGAATGGAACCCATCACCCAAACGTGCCAAGGGTGCCCCCCGCCCTTAGGCGTGGGGAGGACTTCAAATTATATAAGAAAAAGGAGAATAATTCTCATGACGACCACACCAGAAGTTCTCGTCCAATGCCAAAATTGCTTGAGGGAAGGAAAAATCAGCCAGCGCTGGATTCCAATTGACAATCCATCTTTTGCCGTTGATTGTGAGCATAAAATGACGTTTGCAGATCAAGAATGCGGCATGATGTTGGCATACTGCGACATCTATCTTTCGGATAATGACCCAGCTTTTGAATATCCTTACATGTCTTTTCTCCTTCATGGGGAAGACGAAAAATGTATCCCCGATCACTGGGATTATCTCATCACTGATGTGCGTGGAAAATTCCCCGACACGGTAGTTCCTCCATTCCGACCTCATCTTGTTGATGCCATGGCCTCTATCTATATCAACATTGATGGCTATTATCAAAGGGATTGGGACTATTTCTGCGATTGGTTTGATCACAATGACAAAATGTCGGATTTTGCGAACTATCAAGGCGATGCCAGCTCCTTCTCTTTTCAGTTTTTCGACGATTTTGAGAAATCTTTAGGATTGTAGAGAGCTGGTAGAGAACGTCGTCAAACACCCCAGTCTTTGAGTATGGGGTGTTTGCTCATCTTGTGACCTACGGCGATGCTAAAGACATCACCGGATTCTCTCTTCTATTCCCCTAATGATGTGAGAAGTCATTGATCTAGAGCTAACTATTTGAGTTTTCTACTCCCTACCAAATCTGCCACAACAAACACGTTATCTTCGTGCCCTAACGCACCCCCAACCATGCGTCCAGTGCATGTGACGAGAATCATCTGGTTTTTCCCTGTTCTCCTATTGACGAGCTGTTGAGGAAAATGTGTCATTTTTGACACATGCAAAACGTGTTTCACTCGATAGAACCACTGTGTATGGTTTCTCCCCCTTACAAAAAGTGTGTCACCGTGGCTAAGTGTTGCCCATTTTTTGGCGGCACCAATTCTCTGCCAGTCATCACTGTGACCCACAAGAAGGGTGACTCCTGGCGCGCCGGGCTGGGAGGAGTGAACATCCCAGCCGACAGTGGAGACGTCTGATGGTGGGTCGAGAACACCATTGGCTTTGGCACTGACCCCCACGATACGGGTCGTCTCATCACCGACGGTCAGCGTGATAGGATCGTTGGGGGAGTCGGTGGTGACAAGGATAGCTTTGGGGAGTGGTGCCGTGGAGATCACTGTTTCCGCTACCGCACCATGACTCGTCGTGGTGCGGTGTTTATCCACAGTAATAGTGATGCCGATAACAAGAGCGACGACAGCAATGATGACGGTGAGGGTGATCACCCATGTGCGGGTGGTGGTTCGTTGATCCATGTGCCAAGAATATCTGGTGTTATAGAGTGAGGGCAAGAGCTGTTGCTAGAGTGGCGACAGCGATCAAAACGAGAAAAATGTTGAGTCCGAAAATACCACGGCTGTCATGGGATGACGTTGTATGAGTGTGTCCAGCGTCCATTAATTAATCCTTTCTCTATTAATCATTGATGGCGCCGTGTGCTGGGCGCGATTGTGGGGGCGTCTCACTTCGCACGACAGCCCGTGTTTTCGCCACCCCATTACTATTTTTTCTACGACTCATAATTGCTGATAACCGCTGTTCAGTATTCGTCATCCCCTCACTGGCGGGGTGTTCAGTGTCAGTCGATGTTGGCTGATGTTGCTGTGTCGATAGTGTTTTCGACAGTTCCGCCACTGCCGGGGAAACTGTACTGGATGTGGAGGATGGTGGGTCAGGAATCACTATCGATACTTGCGTTGCCGCATGACGTATTCCCATAACCATGACAAGAAGGGCGGCAACAATAGCAATGGACACCACAATATTCCACTTGTTCTCTTTGAGCCGATCAAGAATATCGTGCGGTGTGACGTTCATATGCGCTTACCGCCCAGTGGGAACCATACAGGGGAGTGTCGTGTCGACAGCACCGGCAGGGATAGAAGATACCGTCGGCGACCCAGACATGGTGGCGCTACCCGGTGTCTTTCCACCGATAACACGTGCGGTAGCGTTCACTTTCTGGTCGCTGGTTCCCACAATGGGGACTTCGGACACAGGCTGGTTGTTGTCTCCAGTCCGGCGGTTTGTCGCCGTGATGTCGACATGCCCACCGCTTGCCGTGAACTCCTGCTCGGTGACGTCACGATCAAAGCCTGGTTGTGCTTTCACCTGTTTAATCCGGTAACATCCAGCCGGGAGTGTGAAGGTGGTTACGCCTTTATCACCTGTTGTGGCGCGCGCCTTCACCGTGTTGGTGGAGCAGTCGGCAAACTGGTAGGTGTTCCCCACAATAGGCGTACGTGTCCCACGGATAAGGGTTCTCAGTGTCACAGAGGTGTGCGAGGATGGTGTGCGAGGGGCGGAGGATTGTGGAGTGCCATGGAGCTTAATAGGGATGATGGTAGCACCGTTGGAGGCAGTTTGCTGGGTAACGGCAGGTGGTGCTGTGGTGCCACGGGGGGCCACCATGGTGGAGACTTTAATACAGCCCTTGGGGGCATGGGTGACGTGGGAGCTGGGGGAGCCGTCTGGCGTGAGGGTGGCAATAGGGTTTCCATTGCAGGTGGAGACTTTATATTTTCCGCCCGATGGGACGGCGACACCGCCGTCAGCTTCGGGTCGAACATCCACCACATCACTACCGGCATAAATAATGTTTGCTGGGGAGTTGGGGGACACAACGAAGGTGAGCGGAATCTTCCCCCTATCTTGTGGGGACGTGTACTGCCCGACCCCGGGTTCAGTGATTGTGTATTGCCCGACGGGGAGGGTAAGAGCGATGGGTTTAGCAGCGGAGATGACCTTTTTGGCTGGTTTTCCTGTTGTCGACGACCCGATGTAGATGGAGAGCGGTATTCCTGCGACTGGTGTGGCGGAGGAGTCCCCTCGGACTGTGCGGATGACGGTGACGGTTCCTGTTTGTGGCTGTGCTGTTGCGACAACGGTGGACCCGATAATGGTGGTGGCTGTTAGCGCCACTGCTGAGAGGAGGGGAAGAGTTTTCTGTGACATGACTCACAACACCTTAATGTATGCCTGGGAAATCACGGGAAGGTGTCATCATTTTATCATGTGACGATACTATGGGTGAGAGCGTATTTTTGTCTACCGCTCAAATTCCCCCACCCGAACGTGCCAAGGGTGCCCCCCCGCCTTTGAGGTGCGGGGAGGACTTCAAAACTGAGATGAGAACGGCACAACCTATCGATTCTTCTCTGCTATTTCACATACGATACGAGAATGTGGTTCAACGCTTTCGACTGTACGTGTTTTTTCTGACACATGCAGAAGATAGGCGACACGCGTATCCTTAGTTACACGTGCCCCTTGAGTATCAACAAAACTCGTATTCTCCTCCCCATCACACACAATAACATCCCCATGGCGTGCATCAAGAATAGCCGTCGGTGGACGATAGGGGGTGAGACGGCTATAGGGTGATATTTTATTTCCCTGGATGACGGTATCAATCACATCTGTGGTGGAGGTGGCGCGACGTGGTGGAAGTTCGCTTGTGTCACCGGCAAGAACGCGATGAACGTCATTCATAAAATCTTGTGCCGCATTGGCGGTATCATCCGTCACAGTGCTTTCAATAAAAGTGTGGCCTTGTGTGAGGGGAGCATTGCCTGTAGAGCCCACGACACCCCACGTGGCCGATGCGAGAGACATGACCGCAAGAGCACATGCTGCGATCATGGTGTCACATCTGGTCAACTGGTGGTGGATGCTTTGTGCAGTCGCATTTCTACGCTGATTCAGCATACTATGGTTCTTCCCCCACATGAAGCGATGTCATAACCCATCTGCCATTATGTTGCTGCACAACAACAGCAGTATAGGGTTTATCATCACCCTTCGACATAGTGAGGTTCCCGGACACTGTGGCCATTTTTGTTGACAGTGTGGGCCAATCCCAGCGAGCATGGCTTGTTGTGCTGGAAACACTCATGGGAATATCCGCGCCCTTCACATGGGAGTGGATGATGGCATCCCAGAGCGGCTTTGTCATATACACTGGGGTGTAGTTATTGTCCTCCACATGCTCAGCGATTTCCTCCACAGCATGTGTAACAGTGGAGTGCGCCCGTGCAGCATTTATTCCAGAACCACTACCAATACCCAGAAATAGCGTCACTGTGGCAATCAGAATCCCTGCCACCACCCAGACACCCCACCGTTTCCACTCTGATGTCTTCACTGTGGCGGTGTTAGTGTCGTCGTTGTGCATACATATCACGCCATTGTGCAAGTGACTGGCCCGACATTTTTGCCATACCAAGCAAAAACTTTGGGGTCACATCTCCACCATCGACGACAGCAAGAATATCATCTGATGTGAGGCGGCCTTCAGACAGCTCCTCCACATCGTCACCGTTAACCCCATTGTCTTTCACCCACTGCTGCACGGTTTCAGCAAAAGATCCGTGAGGCGCGTCAATGCCATCGACCCATTGCGCCTGAAGCCTGGCTTTCTTTTTCGCATTCTCCTGCTTCGCCCTGCTCACTTCCTCCACATCAATATCGTAGAGCATCGTTTGGAGAACTGGAGTAATGTAGGGAATGTCGGGAACAACCCTATGATTGATGGCGCGACCGGTGAGCCGTAACGCCATATCACCATGGAAAACAGCAAGGATGACAAGGGCAAGTGACGTAATGTAGACGACGGTGGACCCACCTGTGACAATACCCACAATCATGAGAATTTCAATAAGCGGCATCCAGATGATGGTGGCTGTGGCAAGGAAGTTATGGTAGCGGGTGCTGGTGAAATATTTTGCCGTCCACTTCCCTGTCGCATAGGGGCGAATGTAGACCACTTCACCATCCTCCTCCCGCGACGTCACAGTACTCGCCTTCACATCCTCCATCGTGGGTGCGGGCGGGTCAGCAATATGGAAGAACTTTTTGAGATGCTGACCGATGTGTAGCCGCGACGTCACCGGGTAGTCGTGGCTACTATCGTAGGGGCTATCATCACCATTAGACAGGAGTGGTGTTTTTGCCTGGTCGGCAGCCCCACGGATAGCCTCACGTCGAGCTTCCCGACGTGCACGACGAGATGACTGACGGTGTTCCTTACGCTCATTACCCATTCGTGATAGCTCCTTGAGACGCGATATCGTTCGAGAAGGTTCCCCCCATCGTATCACGTTTTTGTGACGACATGCTGGTACTTGTCGATGTGCTCTCATCGTAGTTGTCGTAGAGTGGAACGCCGTGACTATAAATGTCAACGTCCGTACTGCCACCGTTGACACGGTTGCCTAGATCACGTCGTGCGTCCTCGGGGAAGGCAAGGGTGGTAGCTACATCCCCAACAATTTCCGCACGTGTTCCCATTTGAATAAGGATCCGCATCACGTTATTTCCCACATTCCCGACAATATTCCTGTTGGCAATACGGACAAACTCTGGAGAATTAACAATGCTGGCAAGAGGATAGAGCGCCATATCTGTTGCTGGGGCAAGAAGGTTAAGAGCATGTCCAACAACAGGAATATCGTTTTTGCCGGGCGCATTAAGGACGATGAGCATAAAGGCCATATTCATGAAGGAAGTGATGTAGGGGACAATGAAGGACCGAGCAATCATGAATAGATCAATCGAATCATAGAGTGTGCGAGAGAGATCCGTAATAAAAAAAGCCATCTGCTTCATATCAACGTCATCATCTTTAAAATCATCGCTACCAGCATCAGCGACTACCTTGGGGGTAGAGAGTGCCAGTTTTATCAGACGCGGTAATTCTGCTGAAAGAACACCGCCCTCATGAATCATTTTACGAATGAGGGCGACAGGAACGCCAAGAACAGACGATGCATCGATAATAGCAGAATCCTGTACTGCGCCCCATGATGGTGTGGGCTTAGCATAGAGTGCCGGAGTTGTGACAAAGGGTGTCGGGAAGCGCTGTGGGATGACACTATCAAGGGATGGAGCGAGTGCCGTCTTAGAGACTGGAGTAATAGCAGCACGGTGAGCAGCCTCACTACCAACGTGAAGATCAGGAATCGCCTTTAAAGTGGAGACAGAGACCATCTTACTAGTGATAGGTGTGATCTTCTTAGTGTTACTCGTCGTGTTATCTACATTATTGGTAAACGTTGTTCCACCATTACCCGGAATCACATTGGACACTGGCGCACCAGTGCCACCAGTGAATCCACTATGTGGCGTGGACGACACATGTTGCCCACCGCCACCCAATTGATCAGGATCATAACCCAGTTTCTTTTCCGCCTGAAAAACAGCACCTACACCCTTATTCATGATTTTTGTACTATAACGTTTCATATTGTCCAGGTCGTCAGCTGTACGTTGCATTTGGAGGGCAACAGGACGCAAATTGGTGGTGGCCACAGTTTTCATAAAGACGGAAATAGCATAGCCGCTTGTGACAATAGTGCGAGACTGGTTAAGTGATGGGGGAAGAAGGCAATAAAAATCATGCCCCATCTGAGTATAAGGGTCAAGAGCATTGGCGAGATCGCCAGGGTTAGGAAGGAAGGATGAATGCGTCCACAGGTCGACATACTTCTGTGACACCATCATCATTCTCCCCCCAATGCGTAAAATATCAACAATAGCCTGTTGTGCTACCTTAAGCGACGTTACCGCAGCCTGGATACTGTTGTTCATAATGGCCAATTCTCGATCAATGTTCGGATCAGCGAGGGAGACTCCCTCTGTGACGACCACTTCAATAATCCATAGAATAATCTGGATGGTAGCTACCACAATAAATTTGATGAGAATGAGGATATCCTGCATCAAAATGATGCCAGTCTCCAAGAGGAATGTGAGTTCAGATACATCAATAGCGTTAATGTCGTTGATGATAGAATCACGTGCCGCTGTCGGAAGGAAGGATAATGTGGCTCGAACTTTTGCTGCATCACCGGAGAGGATAGCGATCGTGAGGGGAATCCAGAGAGAATTGTGGGCACGCTGAGACTGCATTTGATCCATCCAGTATGCTTTCTCAGCTTCCTCAATGAGCGCTCGACGCTCAGCACATTGCTGTGGGGTGAGACCATAACAGGTGAGGTTGATACGTCGATGGTACCGTTGACTGGCGCGAGACTTTTCTTCACCATAAGGGTCATGCTGTCCACCGCTTGTTTTCACGCGGGCTGCCTGCGATGCCCATTCTGACATGTAGGGTTCCTGGGCCTGCTTGACTGCTGTCAAAATGGCATCCAAGCCTGGGCCATTGAGCAACATATCCATCCCGGTAACATCTTCTACTCTAGGGTTAGGGATTATTTGTTTATTGGGAAGAAGATTGGTAAGGGATGCCTGACAGGATTTGGCTGGAATAGAAGCGCCGGTATTTTTGCGGCGAAAATAGCGCCCCGCCTCAGAATCATTTTCTAATGCCGGAGAGTTCACATTGCCAGAATATCCACGATAAATGCCAGATGAATTATAGGAATCATCCTTTGTGAACATACCACCATAGTGTGAAGGCTGTAGTGTTGTCGGAGTGGTGGAATCATTGGTGAATATGGTTGTATCTAACCCAGCGTGAGCTGCTTCACGCTGAACGCTATTCATCACTCGCTGTGCATCATTGCGAAGAGACTGTGCCGAATCATTAGAAAATGTGTCAGCATGTGCCGGTGTGACACATGTAAATGATACGGCCACACTGGTGACCAATGCGACAACCAGTGTGGAAAGAGTGGTGAAAGAGTGACGGCGCATAATAATGATTCCTGTTGACAATGGAGAAAACCTCGTCAAAGACCATTATACGGCGTAGCGGAGTGGCGTGGTGGTGAGAATTTTGTCAGAGATAATGGGGAATCTCAACGAGTCCCATTGGCGTATTGCTGATTATGCTTGCAGAGTAGCTCACAAGCTATATGAGCGTGGACTTCGGGCCCTGTCGTCCGGCAGGACATCCCGAAGTCTACTTGCACTACATACTGCAATGGCAGCGCCTCTGATTCCGATTCTACAACAAGTTGCGTACAAAATCTACAAGGAAATGATGTAAGAATTATTTGTATTGTATGGAGTTATGTTCACTACATTCTCCTAGAGGGTAATGCTGCTCGTATCGATCAGGCAAAGTAGGATAGTCAGCAGCGAATGGCATAGAAGAACTCCGTGATATTGGACGAGCATTCCACTCCTGCGTGGTTGGTATTACCGCATTGGCAGGGGAATAATAGGGTTCATCACTGCGTGTGTCATCTGCATTCTTCTCCATCCAATGATGAATAACGGCAAGTGTTGCCCATATGCCGACGCCAATGGTGATGAGGACAGTCAATTACCACGGGGACAAGCCCCGTGGCTTGCTACGACCTCTCTGTGAGAGGGAGCATCGTTGGGTGATTGACTCGCACCCTGCACTACACCGTCTTCATCGACGGGTAGGGTAGATACATACCTGTCTCTAATGTTCTTAGAGCCATTTATGTCTGCATGGTCAACGTGACCACATCGAATGCACTTGAAGACTGAGGATTTCCTGTTCTTCTTGTCTATGTGACCGCAACCATTACATTCTTGTGATGTGTACTTTGGGTCTACAGAGACTACTTCAATACCCAAAATCTCACACTTATTTCTCAATAATGACTCAAACATTGCTGGTGACCAGGTGTTTTTTAGTCTATTGAAACTCTTTGACCGCCTCTTTTGATGCAGCCCAGTTAAGTCCTCAATGACTACTACTTTGATGTTACCATCATCGACAATATCGTTGACAATCTTTGATAACTCATTCTTGCTGAACCTGGCTTCTTTGCCACGTTGTGCCTTGAGCCTCCTCTTAGCACTGCGAGAACCCTGAGCAACTTTTGCCTGAAGAGTGGATCGATTGTATTGATATTTTCTTTTAATTCCACGTACATGCTTTGAAGAGTAGTTTTTGCCTTCGCTGGTGGTAGCGATGTTATAGATTCCTCTGTCAACTCCTATGACTTTTCCATTTTCCTTTAAAGGGGTGGTAACCTTCCTAAAGCTCAGGCTTGCAAACGCCTGACCATTTTTATCTATGCCAATGGATGCTGAATTAAACTCCCAGTTTCCATATCTGTCTGTAAAATACTTGGGTATTTCTACGTTGCATTTCCCTCTCTTGCCATAAGCTAGGGAAAACGTCATTGTTCCTAAAGTATTCATCGACACAGTAAGCCTGTTGTATTTCATGCTACGTGCACGGTAAGTGAGAACTTTTGACCACTTGGATTTCGGATTGTTACTGTTGTAAGACTTGATGTTTCCAAAAGCATGATTTCTAGCCAATTGAATCATAGCTGAGGGAAATTCAGGGTATTCTTGACGTATCGACTCGTACAGCTCTTTGTGTGCTTTGTTGACATTTGTAGACTTGTTTTCTTGTGCCCACTTAGCATGTTTGTTGAACACTTGAGCGTATATGTCAATGGTCTTGAGCAATCGTTCTCGAATGTCATCATCAACATCCAGAGAAACTTTTACTGTTCTCGTCATGTACTTGTTTGCCATTTCTTTACCTCCTTCCCATTCTTGTAGTATACTGACTATTATAGCATACTTTATATACGAAAGGGAAATGTCTCTAATGGACTTAAAGTCTTCTTCACATTCTACGTATAAGATTGGATACCACATTGTGTGGTGCACCAAATTCAGACATAAAGTTTTAGTTGATGCTGTAGAATGTGAAGCAAAAAGGCTTATCTCCGATGCTTGTGTGGCTTATGGATGGCAGATACCCTCTCTTGAGGTTATGCCAGACCACGTACATTGTTTTGTGCAAGCACCCCCTACTGTTGCTCCTGCTGATATTGTGAGAACGCTCAAGTTGATATCAGCGGTAGGAATCTTCACACGTTTCCCGCAACTGAAGGGTAAGAAATTTTGGGGGACTGGCTTGTGGTCAAAGGGATACTATGTTGGTACAGTAGGAGATATGAGTGAAGATGTAGTTTGCAAATACATTGACTCACAGCACGAAAAGGGCTAATTCATCCACGGGGACAAGCCCCGTGGTTTTCTTGACCCTGCATACATAAAACCCCCGGCCATCAACTCGAAGTTAACGCCGGGGGAGGATCTAATATGAAAAACACAGTGCCCGAAAGAATGTTCTACTTTTCTTTCGGAATTGCCGCCCAGACTGTTTCTCAAATCCGGCTTGCACAACCAGTATAACACGCACTAGGCTTTTGTGCAACCTTTGTGCGTTTAGTCGAAAAGACTTTTTTAAAACTTTCATAGATTTCCTCAACAACTCGTGCTATTGCATCGTGTTCTGGAAGTCTTTCATCGCCTTGCGCAGAGAGTCCCCCGTTTTCTGCCAAGCTTGGAAGGTGAGATCCTCTGCGTGTGTCATCGGCGTTGCGCGAATCACCTGTCCGGTGCTCGATCTTGCGATTACCGGAGTGTTCCGGCGACTCATCACATAATCCAGGTTCAACATCCGTCATAACTCCTCACTTCCATGGCTGCAATAGCGCACCTGAGCAAAATAGTTGAGGTAATTTTTCCAATTCCTCCTTTAGCATTCACCATCGCGATAATCATAATACCTCTTTACCTATAACGGTATTTACTCTTGTAACCACTCGAACATTTTCAACGGGGAGAATAAAGCCACCGTATCCGAAAGCAGGGCTGTCCGAATATTTCTCCTGATCGTGGTTGACGACGGCTCCAGTTGCTCCCATTTCGTCGATATAGGCTAGCAGCATTATTTCCCTTAAAATTACACGTAGGCCCACCCAATGGTGGACCTACGGAGTTGCTGCCCGGGGTATTCTTGTCGGCAAAGACTCAACCCTGGCTCACATGAGAGATTATACATGGTTTCTGCCTCTTTTACAAAAGAAGTTTTGTTGCTGCCGACCACATTATTAGATATCGCTTTAATCAGCTTTAGTCTTATACCACAAATAGCTAAAAACGCTTACTGCTGCACCACCGTTTCAATGGTCATCAATATTTGGTTGCTAAAAATAATAGTGGCACTACTATTGACATCATCATGCATATCTTTCTATGTTAGGAGTATGGTGACGTGGGTACATTACAGTCTTCGCGTGACGAGATAATTGCCGAATGGATTCCAGGGGGAATACCAGGGGAATGCCCCAATCCACATAAAATGTCCTTTGACACGTTTCGAGCAGCTGAGCAAGAACTTAACCAGTTGAAACGTAAACGTTTTCGTGGTGGAAGTAAAAAGCGCCCTTGTCGTGTATATAGATGTATATGTGGCCAGTACCACTTAACAAGCAAACCGAATATGTCACAACGCACACTGCCAAGGTAGCAATGAAAAGAATATGAGCTGTTTAGATCTTTTTGTGCATCCATCACCAAGCGTCGCGCGGAATCCCCCGCCCTTAGGCGTGGGGAGGAATCAAATTAAAGAGAACGTGCTTCGTATCACAATAACGTGCTCCATGTGAAAACCCCAGTCATCAGGCGCTCCACGGATGGTGTGGGGTCAACGGCTGGGGTTATTATTAGCATAATGATAACATATGTGGGGACGCATTGTCAATTTGAATCCTCCCCACGCTTGAAAGCGGGGGCTTCCGCGCTACGGTTTATGTGACAACTCTTGTCGCCGAAATTCTTTCTCCATAATCTCCATCACTTTCCCTACACCACCGGGCTGTGCCGAAATATGATCCACCCCTGGGACAACGAAATCAACGGCAAATAATTGATGGTTACGCCATGAGTGTGTGAGTGCCATCATACGATCGGGTCGAACTAAATTCTCCACATATCCAAAATAGGAGTAATAGTGTGGGTAGCGTGTGGGAATGCTCCTCCAATTAATAAGAGATTCTTGTGCAGAATACCGTCTCATAAGAGGACTGGATACCCAATTAGTGCGCGTAATATCGCGCATCGACAAATTCCGTTGGGTCACATACTGCGTCACCTCTGGTAGACACATGTTTTTGATAGCATGTACTGTTTTCCGTCCAGTAGGAGTAAGAGACTGTGTGAACATCCTCGCAAATTGAGGGTATTCTCGCGCCAACCCAACAGCATACATCAGAGAAATAGGGAGATTGGGATTATTACGTTGTGTGTACATGCGATCTGCAACAGGGAGGAATGTGTCCACCATGGCCACTGTGTCGGCAGGTGTTCCACCCATAACAAATGAGGACACGCGACGTTTCAACTGTGGCGCATAGGAGGGGAGAAGAATTGCAGCGGCTCCTGTCGCCATGGCTCCACCGGAAAATCCCTGCACTCCAAAATCGGGGGTGGGGAACCCGGGGGCAAGGGAGTTCATTGATTTAGTGAGCGCGAGCATCCCATCCAAGATAATATGGGCGGATGTGTGGTTCACCCCATAAGTGGAGTCTGGTCCCAAAAAGTCTGGCATAAACAGTGTCCAGTGCTGTGATTGGGGATACAGTGTTTCAAACGAAAAATGATGATGTTGACCTTGCGAGAGCACTCCTGGGCGTGCCTTCACCTTTGGGTTTTTATCTTGAAACATCCATGAGGGGGAGCACGCTGGGGTGAGAGAATTGAGATAATAATTATTCACGACGACATGTCGTGCGCTACTGCGATATTTTTTCCACTGAGTAGGATATTGCACAAGTCCCGATGCCACAATAGGCCTCTTATTTTTGTCTCGTGATGTATACAGAATGCGATAGGTTGTATAGTGTGGAGCAGTGACCTTGTTAGTGATGTTCTGTTTTTTGAGAAGAGTGCCATGGGGTTTATGAGCGAGAGAAGAATGGTGTGTATACCATGCGTCGGGTGAAACAGGGCTAAGGTCGATAGATTGTGCATCTGCTGGAGTAATAACGCAACAGGCAGCCAAAACTGTTGTTGCTGCAAGGATAGAAAGAAACGTAGTGTTATGCATGAAGGTAGCAACCCCACTAAAGCTCAAGAATAATGACGTATGGGGGCTATTCTATCAAGCTGCATCGAAAAAAAATATGGGGCTTTTTAGAAAGTGAAGTTGTGAACCAACCACTTCAGGAACAATGAAAACGCGATGTGATGCAACGTAGGGATGGATCGTCGTCGTAGTGGAATTTAGATGAGAAAAAGAAAACTGCTGCTCAGAGCACGTTTGTGAATAAAGGGGAATTTAGATAAGAAAAAAGAATTTCTGAACCACGATATTTTTGCCCGTTCGCCTTGATAACGTTGGCCATCACTGTTCACATATTTTCGTGTGCAGTATGGTGACACCAGGCCCTATTGCCATGGCATATCAACTCAGCATCACGCATAACCAACAACGCAGCATAGTACTACACGAACTATCTCAGCAGGCAGACACAACTCTTCACCATATAAAAAGGCTCTCGCCTGCCAGTAGCATACAACGAGAGCCGGATCACTGTGGCCTATCACCAGGACGATCCCACGATTTCAGTATAGCACAAAAAAGAGAAAGGGACCAATAAAGAAATGATAATTTCCTACAGAAAAACTCACCGAACTTCAGTTTCAGTATTTCCTGAAATTTATTCATTGCGCCCCCTCTACATTCATGCTATACTAAGAGACATAGCTACCCGCCC
>QWCE01002474.1_pt1 | contig 23024 bp, 22 predicted proteins | sample 1972531 | NCBI WGS metagenome assembly QWCE01 (sample SAMN09866716, study PRJNA288562) | Human gut metagenome isolate term4_stool, whole genome shotgun sequencing... | reverse complement strand
TGTGTGTTTGTAACCTTCTTCTGGTGTTACTGCTGGTTTTGTAACTTCTGCAAGTGTCTTTTTTGCAGTTGGGTTTACCCAGTATTTTGTTGTTTCTGTATCTGCGATTGTTCCGTGGTCACCTTGTTTGAATTCTACTAATACGAAGTCTGCTGGTACGTCTGGCTTTTCTTCGCCTGGTTTTTGTGGAACAATGTCATTTATTCCCTTTGCAGTGAATGTCCTATCTTTAGTTATAGTTTCAGTTTCTGGATTATTAACTACTGTATTTTTACCAGCCACTTCTTCATACCAAAATGCATTTTGACCATCTTCAGTAGCTTCTGGAGTAGGAACAATCACGCCTGCTTCTGTTAAGTTTGAGTCTTTGAAGATGGCATATGTTCTGCCGTATAAGGACTTACCATCTGTTCCATTTTCATCTTTTACAGTTTCAGCGTCTCTATTTAGAGTAACTTTAAATGCTTCATCTTTTGGTAATTCTGGATCTGAATCTGTGATTTCTTGTCCGTTTTTAATAAGATGGGCAGTGTATAATTGATCGTTTGCCAATGCAGCATTATCTTGTACTGGAACTTTATTACTTCTTTGATCCCAATACCAGAATTTATATTCTTGATTATTTATAGTTACAGTTGGTTTGATTGTGCCAAATGTTGGTTTGTCTGGATTGGAATCTTTCAAAAGGTCATTAGCAATCCAAACTGACATTGTTGTAGTATCATCAGTATAAGTTTTATACTTATCGAAATTTTTAGCTGTCTCTAATTTTGCTTTATCTCGGTTAGTTTTTTCTATTGTGAACATTATTCTTGTATAATCATTTGATTTTATTTCATAACCATCGCTATCATTAGACGGCATATGTTTTCTATTAATATTCTTATCAACAATATAATCATTTGCTTTGAACTTTGACTCAAAAGTATAATTTCCTAACTTTTCAAATGTTGTAGCAGCGTCTTTACCATCGAAAAAGTTATTGTCAAATGGATTAACTATGTCAGTATTATTTTTCCAGCCTATGAACGGGTGATCTGTACTGTCAGCACCGTTATCTGCAATGACTTCTAAAAATACTTTTTGTCCATCGTCTTCAAAGTCTCTTACATCTTGCCAAGTTGCTGTCTTTAATACCCAGTATTTTAAGGAATTATTTTCAGCATTTGATGTCACTACATTGCCATCTGTTGTTGTTATTGTTCCGTATTGTTGTACTCTATTTACCTTTTTTGTTTCTGGAACAAAGGTGATGGTAGCGTACTTATCTAAATCATCTGCTGATGGTTCTGTTGTTGTTACTGTTGGAAGACCTTTTGTGTATTGAGCAACGTGTTCTGTAGCGTTATCATATTTTGTTGCTAAAGCTGGATCCCAACCGTTAAATTCGTAGTTTGTATCTGCTGTTACATTTGGAGCAGATAAAGTTTTGCCCATATCCACGCCTTTGAAAACATAATATGTTTTGTTTGTTGCGATTGTTCCGTGGTCGCCTTTATCGAATGTTACGGCTACATATTCAGGGTCAGTGGCATATTTATTGTCTTCTGACCAGATTGGTTTTTCTGTGAATGTTATTTCTGTTGGTTTTAATCCATCTGGGTCAACTTTTACTTCTGGTTTATAAACTTTTTTATTAGCTTTATCTACTAATACGCCATTTTCTGTGCCTTCAATAGTAAAGTTTAAACCATTATTGATATCATCTTTATTTCCTGTATTAATTCTCTTTACTGTTTCAGTAGCAGTACCATCTGTAGGAATGTCTATAGTTTCATTTACTTGTCCTGCGGTTAAGTTGATTTTTCCCCCAGTCACTGTAGTGGTTGGATTTGCTACTACTGTTCCGTCTGCAGTTTTTGTTGTAACAACTACATCTGTGTTTCTAACTTGGTAAAGGTCAAGGGTAAATGTAGTTATATTGGATCCCCCACTATAGTCTGGAGAAGATTCATCAAAAGTAATCTTACCAGCTACATTGGTTCCTTCAAATTCAATACCATAAACATCATTGGTCATGTCTTTCATTAAAACAGGATTGTCAAAAGTAACACTTTGTGTATCCTTATTAAAAGTAGCTTCTTGTGTTTCATCTGTATCCCAATTTACAAGAGAGACCTTTGTGTCTGGAGTGTTTCCAAACACCGCGTCGAAATTGAATTCATTTGTTCCAATTCCGTGCTTTACAATGTTTACTTTTACTGTTGTTTCGGCAAACTCTGCTGGCGCCTTTGCTGGGGCTCTAAATAAGCCAGCAACGCTTCTTTGAACTTGTGTTTCCTTTGGAGCTACAAGTCTTCCTCGAAGCTTACCATTTTTTGAAACCAATTCACTTTCAAATTTTTGGTTTGATTCAGGTAAACCTCTAAATCCAGCTGCAAATGCTGGACTTATGGTTCCTAATATCATTACTAATGCAAGAAGTAATGACGTTAGCCTATTTTTCCTTGTCTTTTTCAACTTTATTCCTCCTTAATATTATTTTTTACCGCTATCTAACTCTAATTGTTAGCTTAGATGTTTGACCATCTTTTTTTGCAGTTATTTTTACTTTTTGTCTTTTTTCTAAAGTAAATGCACTGCCATCTTTATTAACGAGTTTTATTTCATCTGTTTTGCCTATTTGAACGTGAGATTTTAATGTCGTCTCAGATTTATCGGCTTTAACAACTTTTATTTCAAGCATTGCGCCTTTATCTGCTGTTACAAAAATGAAATCATCGCCACTAAGTGGTCTTTCTGCTTTAATTACAAGAGGTTTTGTTTTTGGACTAACATCTTTTGTTTTAACTGTCTTATTACCAAACCTGTCCACAGCTGTAACTGTAAATGTTTTTTGTTTTCCACCTTGCTCTTGAATAGATTCATTTAAGTTAGCGTTAATTTCTTTTGCTTCTTTATTATAGTAACCATTAGCTTTGTCTTCTTCTGCGTAGACTCTTAAAATACCAGAGTCATCCTTTGCATTTGCAGAAATTTTAACCTGGTAACCGTAAGCATCTTGAACTAAAGTAATTTCATTTCCAGGAGTTCCCAATGTTGGACCTTGTTTATCGATGGTAACAGGTGTATCCGAATAAGAAGTTGTTTTTCCTTTTTCTGTTATAGCAAAGTAATAAGTTTCACCATGTTTGATATTATCCTTTTTAACATCAACTTTAATTACTCCATCATCAGTTGTTACAGGCACATTTACTTTTTCATAATTGTCCCCATTCTTTACAACAAGTTCTACCGTTGCATCCTTTGAAAGAGTTTTTCCTTCTGGCAAAACACCTTCAATATATTGATCATCTGTAGGTTCATCAACTGTAGGTTCATGATATTTTTGTACAGGGTTTGCAACGATAGATTGGTTTTGAGTATACTCTGCAGTTACTTCTAATGCTTTTGTAATTGCTGTGTCATCTGTTTTATCCCAGCCTGTGTGTTCCCAGCCTTCGTTTGCTGTTACTGATGGTTTTTTAACGTCTGCAAGTGTTTTGTTTGCGTCTGGGTTTACCCAGTATTTTGTTGTTTCTGTTTCTGCTATTGTTCCGTTTGCTCCAGCTTTGAATTCTACTAATACGAAGTTATCTGGTACGTCTGGCTTTTCTTTGCCTGGCTTTTGTGGAACAATGTCTTCTTTAATAGATAGGGGAACTTTGTCAACGTGATCTTTTCTAATTAGAACTTCTTCTTGGTCGTTAATTCTATAGATGTCATAAGTTACTTCTACATTTGGATCTTCTTCTGTAGCATCAACCTTAGCAGTTGGTGTTCCAGAGATTTGATCTCCTTTTATAGTCAAACCATCGATTTCTTTTCCATCTATAAATTTAGCTGTTACATTTTTAAATACATAGCCTTCTTGTGGAGTTGGTACAATTTTTTGATTGTATTCAGTATCTTTTGAACCATCAACTAATGGTGAATCTGTAATAAGATACTTGTGAGTTCTGGAACCTTCAATCTTTCCTACAACTTGACCTTTTTCCATGTCATCCATAGATGCTGTTACTTTTACATCGTATAGACCTGCTGTTGTCGGTTTGCCGGAAATATTTCCATTTGTTTCATCAATTGTTAAGCCTTCAGGCAGGTTTTCTGCTGTATACTCAGCGTCTTTAATCGGATTTTCGTTTTTGTGTTCAAAATCATCATAACGAGATCCGACATAGTTACTTAATTCGACCGTAAAGGAGTCCACTGCAATGGCATCTTCTAATTTTCCATCTGAACTTACTCTGTGAAGTTTTGCTGTGTATTCTGTTGTCTTTGTTACACCGGTTGTGTCAAATGGAGCTGAATCAATGGTTCCCGTACCTGATGGTTGTTGTGCAGTTCCTCTTTTAACTTCTTTTCCGTCTGGACCATACCATACGATTTGGTATTTATTAGATGTGAAGGAATGAGGAAGACCTGTAGTAGATGTTTGTGCTATATCTCCAGGGAAGGCTGTGTTTGCATCATTGTCGTAATTTGTAATGTGGAAGTCAACTTCTCCAGGACCAAATATAAAGTCTGCTCTTAGGGTACAGTTTATCGCATTAGTTACCCCTACTCCTGTTCCTGTTCCAGACCAACCATTACTAATACCGTATTTTTCATGCATTACAGTGTAATAATTGTTGTTGTAAGGAGTCATAACACGGATTCCTTCAGTTCCATCAGTGGAAACAAATAGGAAGTCGTAGTTAACGTGTTTTATTTCATTTTTCTTGGCAGTGTCAAAAGCACCATTGTTTGAACTATCTGCAACTGTTCCGAGTCTATCGATTTGTTCTTGAGTCCATTTGTTGCCTATTTGAATACCGCCTGCTTTATCTCCAACTTTATAATCATAGGTTTTAAGAGCGGCATCGGCGTTTTTATAAACTCCCCAAGTACCATTGAATTGGATAATGTACTCGCCTTCCGCATTAGTCTTGGCAGTTACAGTTTCTGCAATCCATTTTTCCGGTTCAGCTTTTACTTTTTCTTTGATCCAATTTTGCAAATCTCTTTCAAGTTTTGGAGTCCAATTTGAACCACGGATTTCGCTTGCACTGGCTACACCAAATCTTACTGCGGATTTAGGGCTAAAGATTTGTTTCATTGCGTAGTCTGAAAGGTAGGACGCTCTTACAGTTACACCCTCTGCAGGTTCTGTATGATTAGCCACAGTGTGCCATTCAACTCCACCGGAAGGCGAATTGTAATCCCAAGAAACTTTACCATCCAAGTTACCACCAGTTTTACCTTTTGCCGGTGTTTCTTTGGCGTCAGTTCTATGCATTTCAGCCTTTGGCTTTTGCATTAAAAGAATCTTCCAGTTTTCATGAGTATTCCTTGGAGTATCTGAACCTGATCCACCTTGAGTTATCGTTGCTATTCCCTTTGGAAATATGACGTTTTCTCCCGTAATGTATTGAAGTTGATAGCCTTCCGGAATAGACTCTTCTTCAACCCAGAATCTGTACTTTTCGTGTCCACCTGATACAGTTGGGTCTGCATCAAACTTTATTAATTTTCCATCCGGTGCTAAATAAGGGGTACAACCAATATTTAGTCTGCCGTTGGCATCGGATGTGGCTGTATAAATAGGCGATACATAGCCTCCATCTTCAAACCATTGGAAGTAGGCTTTAATACCTTCCATCGGTATAAATTGTTGACCTGTCATGTTTGGAATAGGGTCATTAAGATTTCCCGCTGTTTGTACACCTACAAAGGCGTGAACGGCATTTCTCGAATTGTTGCCCACTGGAGATTCAATTGGCGGTGCAGCATCTCTTACGCCTGTTGTTCCTTTTGCAGGTGCCATTTCTAAATTTTCTCCTGCAAAAGCATTCGTTGGAACTATTCCTACAAGCATTGCAATCGATAGAAATAGTGCCAAATATCTTTTAATTATTTGATTTTTATGCATTTTTCCTCCTTGTTTAATTTGTTTTTAGCATAAATTTTAGCTAATTTTTATATTTTTTACCACCACTATTCACATACTCGTTTAGTATGTATTGGAACTTAAACCTCCTTTTTATTTAGATTATACCCATTATCGTTTAAAGTTTCAACATTTTAGCTTATGTAGTAAAGAATAATTAAAAACTACGTAAAAATTTTCTTTCAGAATGATATGTTGAAGGACAGAATGACTAAATTACAACGAAAACCCCGTCACTATCATGTCAAGGAATAGAAAAAATTTTCTCTACTACTGTTGTGTAAATCTCATTCTGTCTTCGATTAAAATTCCACAGAGTATTCCGTTATTTATCTTTCTTCTGATAAGGGTTTTGCTGTCTAAAACTTTTATTTCTGCTCCGTTTTTTAAGTACAAAATTCCATTATTGTATTCTTTAATTTCATTTAGGTTTATAAAAGCGAGTGTTGCATCATTTTTGCAAATCGGTTTTCTTGTCTTTATTCCAATGTAAATATAATTTTTGTTAAAGACGAATGGAATTGATTTTCTAATTGAAAGATATTTTTTTATAAGCTGATGTACTTGTGTCATATCTACTAATTCTCTTTTCGCCATTTCTTTAAGTATGGTGTTTATCTTTCTTTTGTCTACTTTAGTCTCTCCATTTTTAAGGTATATTTTTGTGGCATCTCCAAAACCTTTTACATATATTGGTTCGACTGCTACGATATTTTCTTTATAAAGCATCTTTAACCTCCTTAGGGAAAGTATATCAGAACATATGTTCGTAGTCAATATTCCTTTTATTTTTACTCAATTCCATTTTTTGTTAAATGTCTAAGTGATTTTATTATCTAAGTACCCGGGAATTTAATGCAGCTGCAAGAAAGGTTCTATTTTGAAAACTGATAAATTGCAGATTGAAAAGATTGTTGAATGTAAGGACATGACAAATGTTCATTTAATTGTTGAAAAGTATCATCCTCTTATAGTTTCTTCTATAAACAGATACTATAACAAGCCTCATGAGTTTGAGGAGCTTTATGATGAAGGTGTGCTTGAAGTTTGTGAAGCTCTAATGGATTATGATGTTAATAAAAATGATTCTTTTGGTGGCTATTTGAAGTCAAGACTTTACTTCTTCTATATAAGTAAGAATAAATTTAAGGAGAATTTGTCTCTTGACTCTCCTATTGGTGAGGAAGATTTAACTTTGATGGATATGTTAATGGATCCAATGAACATAGAAGAAGAGTATGAGATAAATGAGAAATATAAAATTTTATATAAAGCTATTGGTGAGTTGACTGAAAGGCAAAGAAGGGTACTTTTGGACTTCTATATAGGTAGGTTTTCCATTTCCGACATCGCAAAAAAATATGATATTAAGTATAGAACTGTGGTTAATACAAAAACTATGGCTTTAAAAAAACTAAAAAAATATTTATTGAGTAGTAAAATTTCTAAATTTTAGAATATACAATTGGGAGGTGAAAAGGATGATAAAGAGCATTAAGATGAAGCTTGGTTTTGAGATTGATAACAATGGAAAAACTCAAATGAAATCAAAGACAATCTCAAATATTTCCCAAGAGGCAACTGATGAAAACCTAAAAAAAGTTGCTAACATTCTATATCAATTAGTAGACGGCAACAGCATTGAAACTACAAAGGTTGTAGAATCAACAATTGAGTAGTAGGAGATTTAAGTAAGTAAAGGAGGTGAAGTAGATGGCAAAGTATCTTTCAATGAAGTTTAAAAATGCCAATAATGACAAGGGAAGTGTAAGACTTGACTTTATAAGAGACGATTTAACTGATGAATTGGTTAAAAACGCTGTTACAGCTATTGTAGAAAACAAAGTGTTAATGGGAAAGAAGGGAATTCTTGACCAAGCTGTGGAAGCAAAGGTAGTTGAAACAACTTACCGAGAATTTAATATATTTTAGTTATAGTCCGGCATAGTTGCCGGATTTTAACTATAGAAAGGAGCTACGATGACAGATTTATTAGAATATGTATCTAACATAGGCTTTCCAATAGTTCTTTCCTGGTTTTTAATCACCAGGATAGAGTCTAAGTTGGAAGTTCTATCGGAGAGTATAAAGGAGCTTGCTGTTGTAATTCAAGGCTTAAAGTAAAAAAGTCCCGAGAAATCGGGATTTTTTATTTTGTAAAATTTAAAGTAATGATACTACAAAAAAAACAGTCATTTTTGAAATAGAAAACCCTCTTACGGGTTATGGTAAAAGGGTTTTTGTATTTTATAGATTGTCTTCAACTAATGCTGTTGCTTCAATTTCTATTACAGCATCCTTTGGTAGCTTGCAAACTTGTACACATGCTCTTGCTGGTTTGTGATCTTTAAAGAAATCTGCATATACCTTGTTCACTTCGGCAAAGTCGTCCATATCTTTAACAAATACTCCAACTCTTGCAATATCTTCTAATTTTCCGCCACCTGCAACAACTATTTCAAGTACGTTTTCAAGGCTTGCAAGTGTTGCTTCTTTAATATCTGTCTTTAATTCTCCATCTTTAATTGGAAGTTGTCCTGATACTAATAATACTCTTGAATTTTTTTCTCCAACTGTTCCTTGTGAATAAGGTCCAATTGCTTCTGGTGCCTTATGAGTTTTTATAAATTCTAATCCCATGGTACATCTCCTTTAAATTTATTTCCACAATCTTTCAAGATTGTAGTATTCTCTTGCTTCTGGTGTAAAAACATGTACAATTATATCTCCCAGGTCAACTAATATCCAGCTACCTTCCCTATAGCCTTCGACTCCTACAATATTTATTTCATTTTCTTCTGCCACTTTTTCAACTTCATCTGCAATTGCCTGAGTCTGACTGGATGTATTACCTGTAGCGATTACAAAGTAATCTGCTATCGCCATACCTTCTTGTAATTTTATTGATACCACATCTTTTGCAATCTTGTCTTCACATGCCTTTACTATTAAATCAATCTCTTTCACCAATACCTCCTAATAAAAAATTTCTAAGTTCTATACTCTCTGGTGCGATGGTTCGATTTTTTTCAATTAAGTATTTTATCGTGTTATTTAGACTTAGCACAATGGCCTTGTCCATATTTGTTATGGAAACTTTTCTAATCGCTTCTACACCATCATAATCTCTGTTATCTTCAGTCTTGTCTGCCAAGTAGAGAACCTTCGCAAGGTCTGTCATATTTAAACTTCCCGTTGTATGTTCTTTTATAGCATTAAGTATTTCTTTGTCATTAACTTTATATTTTTCCTTCGCTACTATCATACCCAATAAGCAGTGTTTTAAATATGGATTTTCATACTGTCTATTTACACTTTGACTTAAAAGTTCGTTAAATTCCTTTTTGTATTTCTCTTCGTAAAATTTTTCATTTCCCTTTGCACAGTCATGAAGAAGCCCTGCAAGTTCACAGGTTTCTTCCTTTAGACCAAAATGCTTTCCAATTTCAACAGCTTTTTTTGCTACGGAAAGGGTGTGTTCATAACGACTTTTTGAAAGCATAATCTTTAAGTCTTCAATTATTTCATCTTTATTAATCATATAGACCTCTTTGTCTTATATATTCATAGGAAGCCTTTGGTATATAATATCTTGGATCTCTTTTTTCTTTAAATTCTTCCCTTATATATGAAGAAGATATTTCAAGATTTGGTATTTTTACAAATTTCACTTCTATGCCTTTTTTAGCATATCTTTTAATCTTTTCTTCAATTGTATCTTTGTACTCGGTCTTTCTATTTACCACAATGAGCTTAACCTTTGAAATAAGTTCTTCATATCTATACCACTCTTCGATTTCCATAAAGGAGTCCTCACCAATAATAAAGTACATATCTTTACAATTATATTTTTCTTCTAAGTACTCAACGGTCTCAAGGGAATAGGATTTTGATGTCTTCTTGATTTCATAATCCTCAATTAAAAAATCACTGTTATCTTCAACTGCAAGTCTTAACATTCGAAGCCTATCTTCTTTATCCACTTCTGCAGTCTTGTGAGGAGGGTTTCCAGAAGGGACAAAGATAATTTTTTCCAAATTCATCTTCTCCTTTACTTCCTGGGCAAGGATTAGATGTCCTATATGCACAGGGTTAAATGTCCCTCCAAAAATTCCAAAGTTATGGCAACTCAATTTTCTTTTCCTTTGACTGTCTATAAATTGTTAATTTTGAGCCGATAAATTGAACAAATTCGCATTGTAATTCTTCTGTTATCTCTTCAATCATCTCTTGTCTATTGTCCAAGTTGTTGTCCAAAATTTTTATTTTAACCAGTTCTCTACTGTTTAGAAGATCGTCTAATTCTGTGATGGTGTTTTTTGTTACACCGTCTTTACCTATTCTTAAAAGTGGCTCCATGTTGTGAGCAAGTCCTTTAAGGTAGGATCTCTGTTTAGGATTTATCATATTACCTCCTATCCCAAATAGTCAAATTCCATTTCGCCTACGATTACTGTATCATTCTCTTCGATTCCCATTTCCTTTAGCTCTTCAAAGACTCCCTTGTCTGTTAAAACCTTTTGGAAATGGCGTAGTGCTTCATGGTCTTCAAAATTCGTTCTATATACTAAGTTATCTATTAGTGGCCCAGTGACGATGTATGCGCCATCTTCCTTTGTAATTGTGTAGTCCGGTTCCGCTTCTTCTTCCACTGGAATATAAATTTCGTCAAATGTCTGCGGATTTGTATTTGCTTCTTGTACAGCTTCATAAATTTTATATTTTAATCCATCAATATTGTCTGTTGTGGCAGCAGAGATTGCAATTATATCTTCGAGTCTATCTGAGAATACTTTTTTTAATTTCTCTAAGCCATCTTCTGCCCCAGGAATATCCATTTTACTTGCAACAATTATCTCTCTCTTGTCGCCGATTTTTAGATTATAAGAAAGCATTTCCTTTCTTATAATATTATAGTCCTCGATTGGATCTCTTCCTTCTGAACCAGACACATCAAGTACATGAACTAACACTTTTGTTCTTTCAATGTGCTTTAAAAAGTCGAAACCAAGTCCCACACCTTCGCTGGCACCTTCTATAAGTCCAGGTATGTCTGCTATTACAAATGAATTATGGTTTCCCACATCCACAACCCCAAGATTTGGTTCAAGTGTTGTGAAGTGATAGTTTGCAATCTTTGGTCTTGCCTTTGACATGATTGATAGTAGTGAAGACTTTCCAACATTTGGCATTCCCACAAGGCCAACGTCTGCAATTAATTTCATCTCAAGTTTGATAGTTTTTTCTTCTCCCTTTGTTCCCGGTTCTGCAAACCTTGGTGCCTGTCTTTTTGAAGTGGCAAACCTTGCATTACCTCTTCCACCTCTGCCACCTTTACAAACCAGGGCCTCTTGACCATTTTCCCTTAGGTCAAACATAACTGTGTCGGTGTCAAAGTCTTTGATAAGGGTTCCTACTGGAACTTTAAGATATAAATCTTCTCCAGCCTTTCCAAACATCTTCTTCGTTCTACCATTTTGACCATTCTCTGCCTTGTAGTGTTTTTTATATCTAAAGTCTAAAAGGGTTGTTACAGAATCGTCTGCAACAAAGAATATGCTGCCTCCGTTTCCACCGTCGCCACCAAAGGGCCCACCTGATGGTTCAAATTTCTCTCGTCTAAAGGCAACAGCTCCATCGCCGCCCTTTCCCGCTTTTAATTCTATCTTTGCTATATCTATAAACATGTTATTTTCCTTTCAATCTCTTCTTTCTGTTCTTATAATATCATACATTTACAGAAAATAACCAGAAAATAAAAATCACCGATAAACGGTGATTAATTAAGCTAAATTTTCTTTAGGATAAACAGAAACTTTTTTCTTTGTCTTTCCTAATCTTTCAAATTTTACAACTCCGTCAACTTTTGCAAATAAAGTGTCGTCACTTCCCTTACCTACGTTAGTTCCTGGATGAATTTTTGTTCCTCTTTGTCTAACAAGAATATTTCCCGCTAAAACGAATTGTCCATCTGCTCTCTTTGTACCAAGCATCTTAGCGTTACTGTCACGACCGTTCTTAGATGAACTTACTCCCTTTTTACTGGAGAATAATTGCAAATTAAGCTTTAACATTATTGCACCTCCTCAGTTACAATTTTAATGTATTTCCCGTATGAATCCTCGACTGAAGTCAAGGCTAATTTTAAACTCTCTAATATTAAAGCAGTTTCCTTTTTCTTTTCTAAACAAAGATTGTCATAGTATACATTTAGTAAAAAATGTCCCTCGCCAATCTCATATTCTATAAAGTCCTCTACTTTAACTATGTCAGTTAATGTGCTTATTGTGTTGGTAAGATATATAGAAACAGCAGCACAGATAATATCTTCGCCATATTCACTTGAGTCCGCATGACCCATTACTGAAACGCTTGTAATATCTTTAGCTTTGTTTAGAATAATCTTAGCCTTAATCATATTAACCTTCTATTGCTTCTATTTTTACTTGAGTGTAAGGTTGACGATGACCTTTTTTCTTTCTGAAGTTCTTTTTTGCTTTGAACTTATAAACGATAACCTTCTTGTTTTTACCTTGAGCTTCAACTGTTGCTTTAACTTTTGCTCCTTCAACAACTGGTTTACCTACTTTAAGTTCTTCTCCATCAGAAATCATTAGGACCTTGTCAAATTCTACAGTATCTCCTTCAGATACATTAAGTTTTTCAACTCTGTAGCTTTTGCCAACCTCAACATTTAATTGTTTTCCACCTGTTTCAATTATTGCGTACATAGTGCACCTCCTCATATTAAGACTCGCCGACACAGGTGCCTTCGCTTTAAAACCTGAATCGTGCGGTTACACACTTGATTATTATATTTCAATTATCTTGAAATGTCAACAGTGATTGCAGATTTTGTAAATTCTAAAAGACCAAGTTTTGTAATTCCATGAAATTTCATTTTTGGATACATCTTTAATCTTTCTTCAATAAAATTAAAAAGTAATTTTTCATCTTCCCAATTCATTGTAATGGCATCAACCACAATAATTCCATGTAGGTTTAAAACATCAATTGCCCTTAGAGTTTCGATAACCGCCTCTTTGTTAGTATTTAAGAAGTTTTTATCTCCAACTCCATTTACATCTACAACTGTCATCGCCTTTGTCTTTTCAACTATGATATTTCCACCACTTGGTAAGGGCAGGATTCCTCTCTTTAAGTTCACCAAATCCTCTTCTATTTCGCCATCAAATTTATATGAATAATTTTCATCAAACTTAATGTGACTTTCATCCAAATACTTTTCTAAAAATTTATAAATCTCTCTATCGTTTACAACGATATTTTTTTTATCTTCCAATATGGAAAAAAGATTTTTGTAGGATGTAAATAATTTTCGTGGTATAGGTAAAAAGTTTGATTCTTGTAAAATTTTTTCATTTACCTTTATAAGCCTTTCGTACTCTTTTAAAATTTTAGAAAAATTTACTCTATAGGCATTTGTCCTTAAATCTACACCTTCAATATTATTAACTTTTGTCTTTTCGATGAGGATTTTTCTTTCAACATCAGGTATTTTTTTCGACACATTTATCTTGTTTGAGTTTGGATAATACACAATGTAACGCCCAGGAATAGAGTAGTTCATAGTGTATTTATCCAATTTATCTTCTGTTGTCTTTTTATAAAGGCCTACTATCACAAAGTCTCCTAACTTTACATCTTTAGTAGTTTTATTTTCATCAAGCAGACCCTTGCTCTTGTCTTTTAGTGAAATGATATATCCATTGTAGTTTGGCATCTTTCTTTCCACTCTTGCAATAAAGATACCCTCTTTATTTGTAATTTTTAAAATATTTTGTAATTTGTTTTCATTTATGGCGCCAACTATTAGACCATCTTTTTGATTTTCTACAAAGTATTTTATCATTTGTTTTCCTTTGGTGAGGCTTCAAGACAAGCTCCCATAATCTCTCTTACCATTGGGCTGATGTTCATACTTGTCCCTGATTGTGTTACTACTGCAGCGATAACATACTCTGGGTTATCGTAAGGTGCAAATCCTATCATCCATCCATAGTCGCTATATGGCTTGTGGGTAACTGGATTTGTAAATCCAACTTCTGCAGTTCCCGACTTAACACCCATTTCAAATGGAAGTTTGCCTAACACTCTACCTGTATGACCTTCATTAGCCGCCATATTGGCACCTTCTTTTATAACTTGTAGGGCTGAAAAATCTTCGATTTCTATTTTCTTACCAGTAGGACTGTTTTTGTAAATAACCCTTCCACTAATAGGATCTTTTACCTCGTCTACAACTGAAACCTTGTTTTTCGTTCCTCCATTTGCAATTGTCGCCATATACCTTGCCATTTGAATAGGACTGTAGGCATTTTGTCCCTGACCGATTACTACGTTCAAACTATCTCCCACAAGCCAATTTGATTGGTCAATATAGTTATACTTTATCTGTGATGGGAAATTTTGTTTTGAGTCCCCTACAACTTTAACTGTATCAAATCCAAGTTCTTTAAGTCTTCTTACAATTTCAGTTTCAGATGGAACTTCTTTTTCGTCAATCCACTTTAGCATAGTTTGGATTTTTTCTTCTAACTCTTCTTTTTTTATATTGGATTCAACTAAATATTTTTTCGAATTTTCCTCCAAGAAACTTTTATATAAATTTCTATAGGTTGCCTTCTTTATATTCCTATCTGGTAGTGTTCCCATAGTTTCTTTAGGAATATTTATGTCAATTCCTGTCTTTTCTCCAAGTCCAAGTATCTTTGCATATTTTGCTACATCATCTACGCTTAGTTTATAAGGTCCATTTTCTTTAGACCCCTTATCAACTCCAAGGGCCAAGTTGTAAAAGTAATAGTTACATGAGTCTCTAATGGCTTCCCTTGTACCTTCATTTCCATGGACTCCTCTGTTAAGTCCCCAAATCGCATCTTGGAAGGTTCTTCCTCCCACTTCAATAAAACCTTGACATTTTATTGTGTAGTCTGGGTTAAGTCCAGTTTCAAGACCTGCAAGTGATGTGGCGAGTTTGAAGGTTGAACCAGGCTGTATAGCAGATTGAAGTGCCATATTTAAAAGTGGTCTTGGAGCAAGTAAATCTCTTTCGTCTTTAGGGAATAGATTTTTCCAATCAGAAGCAGATATTCCCGTTGAAAACATATTTAAGTTTATATCTGGTGCATTTGCAAGGGCAACAAGCTGCCCAGTCTTTGCATTTAATACTACAACTGAACCTGAACTTGCATCTTTATATTGCCCTGTGGTATTTGAGTTTACAAAATTTACATCTCCCCATTTGGAGTTGAACACATTGTCTGTTTGAAGTGAATTTATAGTTTCTTTAAGTGCGTCCTCTGCAACTTTTTGAATGTTTTTGTCAAGTGATACATATACGTCATTTCCAGGTGTTGGTTTCGTCTCTCCTAAAACTTCCGTAACATTACCACGATTATCAACCATCACTCTTCTACTTCCATTAATCCCCTTTAACTGTCGCTCTTGACTCTCCTCAATTCCATTTTTACCAATTAGTGATGCTAAATTATAATTTTCATCAGAAAGGTATTCATTTTTTTCAACTTCAGTAGAAATTTTTCCGATATATCCAATTGTATGAGATGCAAGGGAACCTTCAGGGTAATATCTTATAGGTTCAGAGTCGACAATTATTCCTGAACCCATTGGAAATCTCTCTTCAATTGAAGCAAATGTCACTTCCGATAGATTATATGTTAAGTCAAGGGGAACATATCTCAAATCTCCATGCTTATTTATGAGATCATAAAGTTTTAATATGTTGTATTGATCATATAGCTCATAGTCTTCAAGTTCATAGTATTCTATAATCTCTTTATAAAGTTTTTTTATATTGTCTTTTTTCCTATCAAGCTTAAATCTTTCATACATATCATCAATATTTTTTTCGTAGGAGTAGGTCCAATCTTTGACAGAAATTGATGGAACTATATTTTTATTTGTATTGATATTTTGTGCAATGTACTTAATATCTTCATTAGTTATAAATTCAGACATCAATTTGTTTTCATTGAGTAAAGATATCAACATGTCTTTTGCGTTTAATTCGTGTTTATCATCATCCCTATACTCTACATTAGCAACAGGGTGATTAGGATCTTGTTCATCTAAAACAACTTTTAGATTGTGTTTTATATTATTTTTATCAAGTAGTTCCAAGGCGTACTTTGCTGGAACTTTTATCTGTTCCTTCTCTTTTGAATTAATAGTTACATTTGAAATTAATTCATCTAAGGAAGATTTTTTTACAATGGCTACAAAGTCATCTTTTGCAGATGATTTCTCCGTAATTTCTGGATATTCCTTTGCAAGCTTCGACTTTGTTTCCCAAAGTGCCATTTCATCTTGAAATCCCATTGGTACAAGTTCCAAATTCTCTTCAAGGTTTGACTCCCTTAGTTGTTCAAAGGCAAGCTTTCGTCCAACGGGATGATTAAGTATATTTCTAATAATACCTTCATCTTTATTAAGTACCCTACCTAAAAATTCGTAGACTGGCTCTCCCTCATAATAGGAATTTTCATTTAAGAACTTTGAGCCTTCAGGATTTACAAATTCTATCTTTCCATTTTTAGACATAATAGGTAAGTCAATGCCTTTATTTCTCATTGACTTTGAAACAGTATCTATAACTCTGTACTTATATCCCTTATGTTCTTCTTCTTTGTAGATTAAAGTTTTAAGAATATCATTGTCCTTAATAATCTCTATCATTTTTTCCATTGGACTGAGTTCTTCACTACTATATGACTTCTTGTCTTTATATTTTATTAGGTTTAAGGAAAGTACATAATCGGAATTTATATTAGACCCATCAAGTTCCAAAAGTCTACTCAAGTCCCTCAAGTTTTTATTTCTTTCTTCTATATCATGTTCTAAAAATTCATTCTTTAATATACTTGCCGTAAAAACCGTTTTATTGGTCGCAAGAATTTCTCCATTTCTATCATAGATGTTTCCCCTTGGAGCTGCTATTTCAACGTCTCTGATTCTTGTGTTTTCAGACATATCTCTATAGTAATCGCCTTTTACTATGGTTAAATAAAATAGCTTTAGAAAAAGAACTATCATTAAAATCCATAGAATGACTTTCGTAATAAAAAATCTATCTTTTTTGTCAGTTCCATTCAAAAAATTTTTTAATATTTTTTTCATATTAACACCTATATTCTAAACTTTGGAAATTCAAAAAACCTTTGAAATAACAAAAATATTGGAAAATAGCATAGAGAGTTTAAGATAAGTTCTATTATCATAGGAAAGATTGAAAGTTTAAAACTAAATGAATCGCCGATAATTCTTCCTATGACAATTGTCAATACAAAAGATGCGACAGTAGAAACAGCTGTAAGCAGAAAACCTGTTCTAATGTCATCTCTGTTAATTCCCATTTCTGAATATCCTATTAAAAAACCTATTACAAAGTATATTAAAGCCCTAACTCCAAGTACATTTCCAAATAATATATCTTCCAACAGCCCTATAACAAGGCCAGAAAAACCCCCTGTGTAGGCTCCAAAGCCCAATGATAGTGCAACCACTATGGGGATTGTAATATTTGGGTTAATTCCAAAAATATTTATTATATTAAATAGCACCGTCTGTAATAATGTGTTTAATATTATCACTAAAAATATCTTGTATCTATTCATTTTCTTCTTCTCTCAAATTTTTCAAAACCAATACTCTGTAAATTTTATTAAAATTCACTGCAGACTCTATCTTTACTTCTTTTATCGTATTGGTATCATCTTTAAATATTTCTTTAACTTGTCCGATATAAATATCTGGAGGATATGTTCCACCAAGACCTGATGTGTACACTTTGTCTCCAACTGCAATATCCGCAGAGGTCTTGTACATAATACCCTTTAGATATCCGTCTTCACTGCCCTTTATAACCCCAACAGCATCACTTCTTGAGGTTTTAAAAGAGGTTCCCTTGTTCGAACTTGCTATTGAAGAGACTTTTGCATAGTTATGTCCAACATCAGTAACAACTCCAAGAAGCCCTTCAACAATTGAAGAGTCCTCTCCTATAACCCCTTGTACTACAGGATCGTTTATTTGAATTTTGTCCTTTTTCCCTTTATCAATTGTAAATCTGTCATATAGATTTGATGAATCTACTCCCACGATAGAAGCTTTTACAAGTTGTTCATCTTTTTTAGATAATAAATCATACTCATCCTTTAGATATTTTTGATTATCTATAATCTTTTGCATATTTGCATTTTGATCTTTCAAGGTCAAGTTCTCTTTACTCAGCCTTTCATTTTCATCTCTCATTGCCCTTGAGCCAAAAATAAATTCAATTCCATCTATTACCTTTGATGAAGTAAAATAAAACACTTTTGAAATAGGAGTGGTTATTGAAGAAAGAACATTTCCACCAAAATCTATGACCTTATTGTTTCCATTGCTTGTTCCTATTAAAGAAATCAAGAATAGACATACTACAATAAAAACAGTTAATTTTCTTTTTTTATTATTGTTTCTAAAATCTCTATACATCATTTTTTCTAAATATAAACCTCTTTCTTCCCTTTAAAAGAGTTAAGGCTTTGCCTATTCCAACTCCTGTCACCTTCATTGGATTTTCTACCACATATGCGTTTATCTCCAAGTTGTCCTTTATCGATTCCACAAGTCCAGAAAGCTCCGCCATTCCACCACATATCTTAACTCCGTCATATATAACCTCTCCCGATATTTCAGGTGGAGTTTTTTCAAGTACATCTCTGATACAGGTATGAACTTCATTTACAAGTGGTAAAACACAGTCCAATAAATCACTTGAAGTTATATTTGCTACCTTTGGCATACCAGATACCAAATCCTTTCCACTTATTGTTGCTGATTTGTCCTGTTCATGTATCTTTATACTAATTATATTATTTTTTAAATATTCTGCTGTACTATCCCCTATGACAAAGTTATACTTTTTCTTAATATACTTTTTAATATTTCTCTCAACATTGTCTCCGCCATACTTTCTCGAACTGGAAGAAACCACCCCTGCAAGAGAAACCACAGACACTTGAATTGTTCCAGCTCCTATGTTTAGAATAAGATTTCCCTTTGGTTCATTTATATCAATTCCCATTCCAATAGCAGATGCAATATTTTCATCAAGAAGTTTCACATCTCTACAACCAGCATAGATTACAACGTCTTCAACAGCCCTCTTTTCAATATCCGTTAAGAAAGAAGGAACTGTTACAACAGCCTTTGGTTGAAAAACTGAAAAAGCAGAGTTTGCTTTTTTAATAAAGAACTCAAGCATTGCCCTTGTTAGTTCAAAATCTGAAATCACTCCATTTTCAAGAGGTCTTACCGCCATGATGTTTTCTGGAGTCTTTCCAATCATATTTTTAGCTTCAACACCTACTGCAAGTACTTCATATGTCTTTAAGTCGATGGCAACTACAGAAGGTTCCTTCACCAAAATATTTCCGTTAATGTCGGTGATAATGGTATTTGAACTACCTAAATCTATTCCTATGTCCTTTGGGAAAAACTTTATAAATGTTGCCATAATTTACTCCTTAAAAATATGATTTTTCTTTAAAACTTAAATATTTTCCATCTCCAATTATAAGATGGTCTAAAACTTCAATCCCAAGAAGCTTACCAGCCTCCTCAAGCCTTAGAGTTAATTTAATATCTTCATTGCTGGGTGTAATATCGCCACTTGGATGATTATGTAAAAGTATAATCGACTTAGCACTCTTTTTAATTGCAGGCTTAAAAACCTCTCTTGGATGAACTAATGATGAACTTAAAGTTCCTATTGAAATCTCTTCAGCTGAAATAATTACATTTTTAGTATTAAGTAAGATGATATAAAAATACTCCCTCAGTTCTCCGGATAGCTTGTTCATAAAAATTTTAGCTAAAGACTCTGGACTGTCAATTTTATAGTGATCTTTTGTCGACTGCCTGATGTTGAGTCTTTTCACAAGTTCTATCGCAGCTATAACAGTTGAACCCTTTGAAAGCTTTATCCCTTCAATTTTCATAAGTTCATCAAGAGTAATATCATTAAAATTATTTTGACTCTCTATCTCTTCAAGAACCTTTGATGCAAGTTCCAAAGCATTTAATTTCTTTGTCCCAGTTCCAAGTAAAATCGCCATAAGTTCCTGTTCAGAAAGAGCTTTCGCACCGTAGTCCCTCATCTTTTCCCTTGGCCTGTCAAAAGTGGAAAACTCCTTCATCGTCTTCATCTTCTTAGTAGAATTATCCCTTTTTAATCCCTCATTTTCACAGTCAAGATTTGTCTTACCCATATCCTTTTCTATGATTAAAATAGGTGTTTCCCTAATCCTATCATCTGACATTTATATCTCCTTTTTTAAGTCTCTCCAAAACAAATTTAGAAGTAATTCCAACTATATAACCAGTTACAACCCCCATTAAAGCCATTGCTGGAAGATATAACAAAATCTTCATATTGTTCAAAATAAAACTTGCAACAAGAAGTTGACCTAAATTGAAAAATAACGATCCTATTTCACTAATCCCTATTAAACTTAGCCACTTGCTTAAATACTTATAAGATAGGTACATGGATATCATTGCAAACATAGTTCCTGCAAGACTATATGGAAGCGCTCCAAGCCTTCCCGACACCAAAACCATTAATACAGATTTTGATATAGCAACAATAAATCCCTCTTTTAGTCCAAAAAGTAACAAAGTAACCAACAGGACTATATTAGAAAGACCAAGCTTTACCCCCGGCACTGGAATCGGTATGGGCATCATACTTTCAAAAAGCGATATTATTATTGCAAATGATATCAAAATTCCTAATTTTACAGTCTTTCTCAATAGTTAATACCATCCAATTCTTTTTCACTGTCGTCACTCTTTATCTCTACTACAACCTTATTTGGAATGCAGACTAAAACCTCGCCCACTCTGGAAATATATCCTTGGTGAACACATAATTTGTCAGGACAGTCTGCTTCAATCATACGAACCTTATCTCCCTTTACCTCTATAATATTTAAACCCCCATCAGTATCCAGTTTATATTTATAAGAATCATTTTTAGATGTAAAAGTAAGTCTTTTAAATTCAGCACCATTAACCTGTACCGAAATATATTTATCACCATCCCTACTGCCCGTCATATATATAATTACATAGGACAGTAAAGATATAATAACGATGGCTGAAATGAGTATTTTATCTCCCTTTGTCATTACCTAATCCTTCCATTTTCTCCATTAAGTGTATCATATTGAAGGGTATTTTTAAACTATAAGTTAAGAAGAGAACAAAGACAAAAGATGTTATAACTTTCATTCTGAGCGAAAAAATTTCGAAAGGAATTTTTGAGTCGATGAATCTCGTTTTTATCTTGATTAAGTCATAACCCCGTCTTGTCATGTTGAGCGAGCATGGCGAGTCTAAACATCTCGTTTTTTTCCACGACATGAGTGAATATGAAATAAACAAGAAAAAAACGACCCATTCGAGCCGTTATCTCCCAAAAAATTTTAATATCCTATCTTTAAATGACAGTTTTTCTTGTTCTTTTACTTTTTTTGGTTTTTCTATATTCTTTTTTTCCCTTAGTGTGGCAAGTTCCATCATCTTCTCTTGGGAGTTTATAAGCTCTTCTCCCTCACTTACAGGAATTTTTTCATAAATTCCATCTCTATTCATAACTCTTGCCTTTGTGTTATCCTTCCACTGTATGTCCATGTACTCTATTATTTTTTTCTTTATGTCTTCATCGTATATAGGAACAATTACTTCAACTCTTCTGTCTAAGTTTCTGGTCATAAGGTCTGCTGAACCAATGTAAATCTCTTCGTTATCACCAAAGATATAAACCCTTGGATGTTCAAGATAACGTCCTACGATGCTTCTGATTTCGATGTTGTCGGTATGGCCTGGAACTCTTGGTCTAAGACATGATATTCCTCTTATTATAAGTTTAACGTCAACATTGTTTTTTGAAGCCTCTTCAAGTTTTCTTATTATATCTTTATCGGTTAGTGAATTGAACTTGAAGAATAATTTACCCTTTTCTCCCTTTTGTATCTGTTCTTCTATTTTTTGTAAAAGTGTCACTTTTAATGAATATGGAGCTGCTAATATGTGGGTGTAATTATTATTTACATTCTCTAAATTTATATGGTTAAAAAAGTTATAGCAATCTTCCCCTATTTCTCTATTTGAAGTCATCAAAGATATATCTGAATATTGCTTAGAAGTGGACTCGTTATAGTTTCCTGTACCTATCTGACTGATGTACTTGATATTTCCACTTTTATCTTTATAGGTTATCAAGCAAACTTTTGAGTGAACTTTATAATCTTCTGTTCCATATAGTATTGTGCAGCCTTCGTCATATAAAATTTGTGAGTAGTTTATATTTGACTCTTCATCAAATCTTGCACGAAGTTCCATCATAACAGTAACATCTTTTCCATTTTCTCTTGCTTTTAAAAGATTTTTTACCACTTTTGAATGTTTCGCAAGTCTATATATAGTTATTTTTATTGAAATTACATCTGGATTTTCTGCGGCTTCTTCAAGTAGTCTTAAAAAACTTCCTATATCTTCATATGGATAGATTAGCAGTCTATCTTTTTCTTCAATTTGCTCAAACATAGATCTGTTCTCATCTATCATTTCTCCAATTTTTGGTGTAAATGAATTATAAAAGATACTTGGGTCACATTTTGTTTTTAAATTTGATTCAAGTTCAAATACATATCCCATTTTAAATGGAGAACTATGGGTGAAAAATTGATAGTCCTTTATATCGAGATGTTCTTTTAAAAAACTTTTAGTCTTTTCGTCTAATTCGCTATCTGTATTGACTCTGACTGCTTGAAGTCTTTTTCGTTTTTTTAAAAGTTTTTTCATTTGGATTTTATAGTCTTCAACCTCATCTTCCAAATGGTCTTCATAGTTAAGATCCATATTCCTATGAAGATTCATAATATAGACTTTCTTCACATTGTAATTTAAAAATATCTCGCTAACTTTTTCTTTTAATAAATACTTTGTATCTTCATAGATTAAATTAAGTTGCTCCTGTGGAGTCATTCCAGTCTTGTTGTCTTTAGGAGGATTTTTAAGTAGC
>QWCE01007442.1_pt1 | contig 23078 bp, 21 predicted proteins | sample 1972531 | NCBI WGS metagenome assembly QWCE01 (sample SAMN09866716, study PRJNA288562) | Human gut metagenome isolate term4_stool, whole genome shotgun sequencing... | reverse complement strand
GCTTCATCGTAGGGAATGTCGTATTCCGGCAGGGCATCGACCAGGGCCGGTGCCAGGTCAGCCCGCGCTTCCTCGTCCATGCGCCATGCAGTGTTGAGCCGGGCATCCACATACTGGGTGTGGTCAACGGTAGGGGTATCGCTGGTAAAGAGCCAGAAACTCGTTTCCACATAGAACCGGGTATCCCGGCTTTGCTGGGATTGTACGCTTACTGTATAGCAGAATCCCCGCATCGAACCTGCGTTTTCTGCCGTAAAAGTCTGGCCCGGGTAAAGTTTTTCCGCAAACTGTATGGCCCGGTGCATGGCCCAGCGCTCGCTGATGGGGTCGCCGTTGATGCAGTCAAAGGCCAGCAGCACCAAAGCAATCAGCACCGCCGCCAGAATGCCTGCCATCTTCCGCTTACTTTTCACTTTCATGTTTTTTCTCTCCTTTCCCGATGGCATAGTTCAGCAGCCAGCCAATCAGGCAGCCAACGCCGCACAGCCCCAGCATAAAAACGCTGTACACAATTAGAGTGACCGGGTACTCCATCAGGGTGGCCCCATACTGCCAATAACGCACGAAGGTCCGCAGCAGCGCGCAAAGGGCAATGCCCTCCCCCACTGCCATCAGCAGCTTCCACATCTGGGGGTCCTGATACACGGCCGCAGCACACACAAACGGGAAAATCAGGATGATCCAGTTGGAATGTTCGCCGTAACTTGTCAGCACCCCAAAGCCCATGCCCAGCGCTGCAAACATCAGCAGGCCGGTATTGTATTTGTGGCGGATCTTTTGCAGCAGGCGGGCATCATCGGGTGCGGGCAGGCTTTGTGGCAGGGCCTGCCCGCCGCCCGCCTGCCACAGGGTGCGGCATTCCGGGCAGGTTTGCAGGTGGGCTTTTACCAGCGCTTCACTTTCCGGGCTGGCAACGCCATCCTGCACCAGCGGGATCAAATCCCGGCAGACCGCGCAGGGAATTTCGGTTTCTGCTTTTCCCTGTTCTGCTTGCCGGTTTGTTTCTTTTTCTTGCGTCATTCGTCGTATCCCTCCTTTTGCAGGGTTGCTTTCAGCCAGGCGCGGGTACGGTGCTCCACCACCCGCGCGGATGCTTCGGTTATTTGCAGCTTTTGGGCAATTTCCTGGTACGAATACCCCTGCGCCCGCAGGTATACCACGCTGCGGGTGCGCTCGTCCTTTTGCTGCAGCAAAGCCTGCACGCGGCGCAGCTTTTGGCGGGCGGCGGTGGTTTCGGTCAGGGCATCATCGGTTATGTAGCGTTCCATCAAATCGTCCAGGCTGACGGACTGGTGCCGCCTGCGCAGGCTTTCCAGCCAGATATTGCGTGCAATGCCAAACAGCCAGGTTTTTACCTCGCACTCTCCACGGAAAGTGGGCAGCCGATTGATGACCCGCACAAAGGTTTCGCTCAACAGGTCTTCCGCCTGCACAGGGTCGTGGGTCAAAAAGCAGAGATAGCGGTACAGATCCATCCGGTAGCGCCGGTACAGTTCCTCCAGCTCCGGCAGTTTCATGCTTTGGCCCACCTCCTTTCGCTTTGTTCAGGCGCCTTACATGATATTGGTGGCCGCGGCCGCCGTTTTGTTACAGGCAGCGATAAAAAAAGTCCTGCCGCACCGCTTGGAAACGGCATCGGCAGGATCGGTTGTTCTTTTATTCCTGGCTTTGGGTGTCATCCTGGGGCGCATCGGCAGTCAGGTCTGCACCATCTGCCGCTGCATCGGCGGCAGCATCCGTGGTATCCTCTGCCGGGGGTTCCGGGGTCGGCTCCGGGGTGGCCACAGGGTTTTCCGCCGGCAAAAAGCGCGGCTGAATGGTGCCGTCCGTCTGCTGGTCCGAAACATCCAGCGTACCGCGGTCACTGCTTGCCAGGCCATCGCCACCGGTATCCAGAATGATATAGGCAGCAAACCGGATCTTGTAATCCAGATTGTTTGCCGTGCCCAGCTGGACCGACACACGGCCCTGATACAAAAAGCTCAGCTCGGTCATGTTCTGCATGGTCAGCACCGTGGTGCCATCCAGCAGGCCATACTGGTCCAGTTCGCCCAGCAGTTCGTTCAGCACCTCGTTGGGGGTCTCCTGTGCCGTATCGGCTTCGTCTGCATTTTCCGGCGTTGCGGTGCCGCTTGGCATGGCCGTTGCCAGGGCGGTCGGCTCGCTGGGGGCATCCAGTGTCAGGAAGCTGCCCGGCGTGGTGGCCGCGCCCTCTGGCAGCAGGGCATCCAGCTGCACCAGATTATCCGGCTCTGTCGGCTCCACACGCAGCACTTTCAGCTGTTCGCTCAGCACCAGCCAGCTGCCGGAATACTCCATCTTAAAACGTTCCACCGCAGGCTGCACCCGGATGATCACGGTGCCGGGGGCCTGGCGGGTGACGACTGCCACATCCAGGTACGGCATCTGCGCCAACAGCTGGTCAGATTTTTCTTTGGTGGAAAAACCGTACAGGTTATCCCCCACCTGAATGCCGGTTGCATCGATCAGCTGTTGTTCGGTATAAATGCCGGTATTGGCGGGGGTGGTGCGGTCCGCATTTTCCACCCGGAAATCCGTCACCTTGAACAACAGGTTGATGGAAAGCACAATGCCGACCACCAGCACTGCCAAAACGCACAGCACCCCGATGATGGCCTTGCGGCGGCGGATTCGCAGCTGTTCCGCGCGGGTAACGCGGCGCTGCACCTGTGGCGCGCTGGAACGGTACCCCGGTTTTTGGGGGTTCTGTTGGGGGCGGGGGCGCTTTTGCTGCTGTTTGGGCGGCTGGCGTTCGGGCTGTTTTGCGGGCCGCTGGCCGCTGCCCTTTGGCCGCTGCTGGCTGCCCGCCGGGCGGCTGCTGCGCTGCGGCGGGGCGCTTTTGGTGTTGCGATGGCTGGGCTGACCCTTGCGGGAAGGTACACTTTTTTTCTGGTTTCGGCTGCGCTGATTGCGGTCCATGGGGTGTACCTCCTTTCTGTGTTTCAGCTTTTATTTGCTGCCGGTTTGTTCCGGCAGGTTACTTTCCGTTCACCAGTTCCAGCAGCTTTGCGGTGATCAGTTCCAGGCTCTTGGGGTTGCCCAGGGTCTTGGCGGCGGTGCCCATGGCCGTCAGTTTGCCGGGCTCTGCCAACAGGGCATGCACGGTTTCGATCAGCTTGACACCGGTCAGGTCTTTTTCTTCAATCACAATGGCGGCACCGGCGTTTTGCAGCTCCAGTGCATTGTAATACTGGTGGTTTTCGGCCACATTGGGGCTGGGGATCAGGATGGACGCGCGACCCATGGCTTCCAGCTCCGCCAGCGTCAGCGCACCGGAGCGGGAAATAACAAGGTCCGCCGCGGCCAGCAGATCCGGCATATTATCAATGTATTCTTTTACCACAAGGTTGGCACCGGGGGCAAAGTGGTTCTTGGCTTCCAGGTCCTCAAACAGCTTTACGCCGCGGCTGCCGGTGGCGTGCAGGTGCAGCACGGGCAGATCGTTTGCCTGCTCCCACGCGCACAGCTCTGCCACAACCTCGTTGATACGGCGGGCCCCCAAAGAGCCGCCGAAGCTCAAAATCACGGTGCGGTCCCCCGCGTGCACAGCAGCACGGGCGGCGGCGCGGTCACTGTTCAAAATTTCCGGGCGGACAGGGTTGCCAACCACAAGGGTCTTCTCCGGCGCGCCAAGCTTTTCCACCGCAGCGGCGGAAGCGGCAAACACCACGTCCACATCCTTGGCCAGCAGCTTGTTGGTCACACCGGGGAATGCGTTCTGCTCATGGATGGCGGTCTTGATGCCCTTTTTGGCGGCGGCGCGCACCACCGGGCCGCTGACATAACCGCCGCAGCCGATGACCAGATCGGGCCGGACCTCTTTCAGGATAGCCGCCGTGCGCGGGCCGGACAGGGCCAGGTGGTAGAGCGCTACCACGTTGCGGCCCACGTTCTTCAGGGTTGGCTTGCGCTGGAAACCGTTGATCTCAATATGGTGGAACGGGTACCCTGCCTTGGTTACAAGGCCGTACTCCATGCCCTCTTTCCGCCCGGCAAAGTGGATCTCGGCCGCGGGGTCCGCCGCCTTTAAGGCTCCGGCAATGGCAAGCGCCGGGTTGATATGGCCGGCTGTGCCGCCGGCAGCAATCAAAACACGCATAGTGGTTCCTCTTTTCTCCGTACTTTGTGTATTATCGAGTATTTTGGCAACGCAGATGCCGTGCCGCAGCCGCCGGAGCGGTGCTTAAGCCGTAAGGCGGGAATTGTGCGGTATTGCCTTATATCTGAAACCAAAGAGAACAATGCTTTCCGCAGGCATGCGGGAATTCTCAGTTGCTGTGCAGGGCTTTGTGGGTGCGGCGCTGCGGGTTCATCCGGCGGGCAAGTTCTTCATGCGAGCGCTTGCTGCGCGCAGCGTTTTGCGCGTTGCCCGCCCGCGATATGCTTAGTATAATGCCCATCTCACATAATAGAATCAGCAAGCTGGTACCACCGGAGGAAAAAAACGGCAGGCTGATGCCGGTATTTGGGGCCACATTGGTGACCACCGCAATGTGGATCATGGCCTGCCAGGCAATTTGCGACATAATGCCAATACCCAGCATCGTACCAAAATAGTCCGGCGAGTTCAGGGCGATGATAACGCCCTGAATGATCAGTGCGGCAAAAAGGCCCATACAGATCACCGCGCCGATAAAGCCCAGCTCTTCGCACAGAACGGAAAAGATAAAGTCGTTGCTGGCTTCCGGCAGCCAGAGGTGCTTTTGGCGGCTGTTGCCAATGCCCAGGCCGGTCAGCCCGCCGGATGCAATGGAATACAGGCTCTGCTGGGTCTGGTACAAAATATCGCCCTCGTCACCGTTCCATGCGCCGAGGCGCTGCTGAACATAGTTATTCTGTCCGGTCAGCATTTTGTAAATCACAAACGCAGCCGCGCCTGCCGCCGGGATGCACCAGAACCGGCCCACACCGCCACACAAAATCATACTGCCCGCAATCAGCAGGATCAGCATGATAGCAGAGTTATGGGGTTCTTTGTACAGCAGAACCACCACCGGCAGCAGCGGCAGCACGGGCAGCACAATGCCGTAAAGCAGTGTTCCCCGTTTTTCATAATACCGGTCCGCAAAGCAGGCAAGACCCAAAATAGCCGAAAACTTTGCCAGCTCCGAAGGCTGCAGGGTTGTGCCAAACATATACACCCAGCGGTAACAGCCGTTGTACGGCTCACTGAACAGGGCCCATACCAAAAGCAGCAGCGTTAAAATGTATAAGTACCAGTTCATGTGGCGCAGGCTGCGGTAGTTGATGTTGGAAATCAGATACATCAGCACCAGCCCCACCACCGCCAGAATTACCTGCGGGCGGATAAAGTGGTAAATATCCCCCTTGAAGCGGTAATACCCGGTGGAATAACTGGCGGAGAACAGCATGATCAGCCCGTAAGTCAACACAAGGATCAGCGTGCCGACAAGGCCATAGGAAAGTTTGCCGCGTTCCTCTTTTTTGAACGCGATTTCCTTAAAAAACCTGCCAATGTTGCCAAAGGCCAAATCGAAAAGCTGGGCAAACGTCATTTGCGGCACAGCCCCCTTTCTGATATTTTATGCCATGTAAACGTACATCAGGCCCAGCACCACGCCGATAATGGCGATCAGGCTGAAGAAAAAGTCGATCTTGACTTCTTTCCAGCCGCGCATCTCGAATGCGTGGTGGATCGGTGTCATGCGGAAAATGCGCTTGCCGTGGGTCAGCTTGAAGTAAACGCGCTGGATCACAACGGTCATGGCGTCCCAGATATACACAATGCCAAAGAAGAACACCAGCTCCGGCCGGCCCATGATAAAGGCAAGGGCCGTTACCATACCGCCCAGGAACATGCTGCCGGTATCGCCCATGAACACTTTGGCCGGGTAGAAGTTCCACACCAGGAAGCCCGCTGCCGCAGCAGCCGTTGCCACCGCCAGAACGGCCACATGATAAAAGCTGAGCATGCTGGCAGCCAGCAGGTAGCCCAGCATGGAAACAAAGGTCACACAGGAGCACAGGCCGTCCAGACCATCCGTCAGGTTGACGGCATTGACCAAAAAGATGATGCCGAAGAACGCAATGGGGTAATACACCCAGCCCAGATCTACCGCACCGATAAAGGGCAGCATAATGATGGTTGTCAGCAGGCCCTGCATGTGCAGCCCCACCAGGAAGCCGCCGGTAACAATGAACTGCATGATAAGCTTTTGCCAGGCAAGCAGGCCCAGGTTGCGGTGCTTGACGACCTTGATATAGTCATCCAGAAAACCGATAAAGCCGGAACCAAACGCCAGGAACAGCGCCAGCAAGGCGGCGCGCACCTGCACAATGCCCAAAAGGTCCTGTGCATAGCGGTAGAACCCGGCATACACCAGGCCGCAGGCCACCAGAATGCCAAAGATGAAGCACAGGCCGCCCATGGTGGGTGTGCCCTGTTTTTTGTTATGCCAGGTCGGGCCGGATTCCCGGATGGTCTGGCCGAAGTGCAGCTTGTGCAGTGCCGGAATTACAAAACAGCCTGAAAGTGCCGTAACGGCAAACGCACCGATTGCCGCGGCAACCAGCATCCAAGAAACGATCATTCCCATGTGATATTCCCCCAAAATATGCAATTATGCGTTTGGCAGCGCCGCGTAAAGCTGCTTTAATACATCATCCAGCTTCATGGCGTGGCTGGCTTTTGCCAGCACAACATCGCCGGGGCGGACGTTCTGCCGTAGATATTCTACTACTTCCTCCGCCGCTTGGCAATGGATGGTTTGCAGCCCTTTCTGCCGGGCTGCTTCGGCCATGGCTGCGCTCAACGGGCCGTAAGCCACCAGCTGGTCGGCGGCATCGGCAGCCCATTTGCCGGTCTGGCGGTGGCCGGGTTCACTGGCAGCGCCAAGTTCCAGCATATCGCCCAGCACGGCAATGCGGCGGCCGCCGGGGCCGGGCTGGCGGTCATGCAGAATCTGCAAGGCTGCTTTCATGCTGTCCGGGCTGGCGTTATAGCAATCCTCAATAAAGGTCACACCACCGTGCTGCACAATGTTCTGGCGCATACCGGTGGTCTGATAGCTGGCCAGCGCACGGGCGGCGCGGGCACGCTCCAGCCCCAAGCGGGTGGCTGCAGTGTAAGCAGCAAGGGCATCATACACGGTATGAACGCCTGCCGTGGGGATGGTTACACTGAACTCATAGGTTTCACCGTCCACGTTATCCACCAGGGTAAAGCCGGTACCCTCCCCTACGGTATGAATATTGATGGCGCGCACATCGGCGGAGCTGGAGCGGATGCCGAACCACACCGGGCGCAGGCGGCCGGGGATCTGTGCGGTGGGCAGCAGGTCATCGTCCGCGTTCAGCACCAGCGGGGCGCCGTCCGGCAGGCCCTGGCAGATTTCCATCTTTGCCTTCAATATATTCTCCCGCGTGCCCAGATTTTCCAGGTGGGAAACGCCGATCATCGTAATGATACCGGCAGACGGCCGCGCTGCGCGCACCAGGCGGGCAATCTCGCCCAGGTGGCTCATGCCCATTTCCACCACAGCATACTGGGTGGTATCTTCCAGGCGGAACAGCGTGTTGGGCAGGCCGATCTCATTGTTCTGGTTGCCCTCTGTTTTTAAGGTATTGCCAAAAGCCGAAAGAACCGCATAGCAGAACTCTTTGGTGGTGGTTTTGCCCACGCTGCCGGTCACACCGATCATCAGCGGGCTGAACAGCGTGCGGTAGTTGGATGCCATACGGATCATGGCAAGGTAGCTGGATTCACAGATGACAAGGTGATCCTCCGGCACGCCCTCCACGGGATGGTTGGCGATCACATACTCGGCCCCGGCCTGGTACGCCTTGGCTGCATAGTCGTGGCCGTCCACACGCTCGCCGGGGAAGCAGACAAAAATGCAGCCCGGCTGCACCTTGCGGGAGTCCGTTACAACGGCGGTGATGGGCACCGGGCGGGCCAGTGCCAGCCCGGCCAGAAGTTCGTTCGCGTTCATGGGTTTCATGGGAACACGCTCCTTTTGGTTGGTTTAGTTGCGGCATGTTTCAGTTTGCTGTGGGGTCCCCCTGCCGTGGCCGGGGTTATTGCTGCTCGGCATCGCTGCCGGTATCATCCTGGGTCGTGCTATCCTGATCGTTTTCACCGGCGGCGTCCTGGGGCGTATCGTCCTGGGCGGCATCGTCCTGCGGGGTATCTGCATCCTGCTGGGCATCGCTGCTGCCGTCGGGTTCCGTGGTCAGGGTAACGACTGTGCCGTAGGGCACCACACTCCCAACCTCAATATCCTGGCTGACAACACGGTCCGATGCACTGCCCGAAATTGCCACATTGACGCCGGAAACCTTGAGCATCTGTGCGGCAAAGGTTCCGGTTTTGCCGGTGGCATCCGGTACGGTGGTGGTAGCGTCGGTGGTGGACTGGGTATACAGGTAAACCGTGGAGCCTGCGGGCACCACGGTGCCGCCTGCGGGGTACTGATACACAACATCGCCGTCGCTGGTATCCACAAACCGGTGGGAAAGCCCGGCGGCGTTCATCTTGACCTGGGCGGAAGTCCAGCGGGTGCCAATGGCATTTGGCACTTCCACACTGCCGTCGCTATCATAAGCAGCATCCCGTTCAATGCCAAGATACGGCGCGATCTGGCTGATGATGTTGCCGGTAACGGGGGCCACAATCTGGGAAGCGGAGTCAATGATCCAGCGCGGGTCATCCATCATGACCAGCACCAGAATTTCCGGGTCGTCCGCCGGAAAGATGGCGGCAAAGCTGATGGCCTTGCGGTAGTCGCCGTCCGGGCGGTACTTGTAAGCGCCTTTCCAGTCCAGCTGTTCTCCCGTACCGGATTTGCCGCCGATGCGGTAGCCCGCCACATAAGCGCTGGCACAACCGTGATAGTCCAGGTCATTGCTGGTACCGGTGTGACCCACGTTGTTTTCCATCATAGCGCGGATCTGCTCACTGACTTCCTCGCTGACGACCTGGCGCTTAATATCGGTTTCAGCCTGCCATACCACGTTGCCGGTGTCGTCCGTCATATTATCCACCACATAGGGGGTCATCAGGTAGCCGCCGTTCACGGTGGAAGCCACGGCGGCTGCCATCTGGATCAGGGTCAGCTTTTGGGACTGGCCGAACGCGGTGGAGTACAGGTCCGTTTCCACCTGCTCCATCTCCTGCTGGGTTTTGGAGATGCCCTTTGCCTCATACGGCAGGTCAATGCCAGTGGTCTGGGTCAGGCCAAACGCCTGGTAGTAGTTATAAAAGAATTCGGCGCTCATTTTTTCCGCCACCTGGATAAAGTACAGGTTGCAGCTGTGGTTCAGCGCCCCGGCCATATCCAGCCAGCCGTGAGTGTTGCCCTCGGCGCAGTGGTAGCTGTGTTCCCACTCGGTATTGGGGAATACTGTCAGGTCGCCGCCGCAGTAAAACTGCTGGTCCGCCCCCATCAGGCCGGAATCCAGCGCCGCAGCGGCCGTCATGAGCTTAAAGACTGAGCCGGGGTAATACAATTCCGTCACGGCTTTGTTCTTCCACTCGGCCTCACGGATCATGCCTTGCAGCTGGCTTTTTTCGCTGGAAACGTCGATTTCGTTGCCTTCTTCGTCGATGCTTTTTGTTCCGTTGGGGTTCACAACGCCGTCCGCAATGATATCAGCTACGGCGTCCTGCCCCAAACGGCTTTGCAGGACGGAAATATCGTCCTCCGTCAGCGCCGTTCCGGCATTATCCAGGATAGCCTGCAATTTGGGTTCGGTGATATTATACGGATCGTTGGGGTCAAACTGCGGCGCCGTTGCCATACCCAGCACCGCGCCGGTGTTCACATTCATCACAATGGCGCTGGCACGGTTCTGCACATCATAGTCATCAATCGCGTTGGAAAGCTCGGTTTCCAGCACGGTCTGGATGGTATCGTCAATGGTCAGGTTCAGGTTATAGCCGTTGATAGCCGCATGGGTATCGCTTTCCTCGTTAGCCAGTTCATAGCCCCATGCGTTCTCGCTGCTGATGCTGCGCCCCGGTGTACCGACCAGTTTCTCATCATACGATTTTTCCAGGCCGTACATGCCGTTGCCGCTGTCATCACAAAAACCCAAGACCGAGGAAAGGTACATTCCGTTAGGGTATTCCCGCGTGGAGGAGGATTCCCTGTACATGGAAAGCACCGTTTCGTACTTGGCATCCGGATCCCCCTCCGCCTTGCCGTTGGTAATGCGTTTGGTGTTGGCATAGTCAATAATGGATTGCGCCGTTACCATATCAATGCCCTTGGCAATCACGCGGTACTGGCTGTTCGTTTTGCTCAGCTGTTCCTGAATTTTTTCCGCGCTGACGCTCCCGTTCAGCAATTCGCTGATTTTCTGGCTGGCTTCCGCCACATAATTCTGGTTGCACTTGGACGGGTTGGCAATAATGTTCCACACCACACTGCTTTTGGCCAGCAATTTGCCGTTAGCGGAATAAATAGAGCCGCGCGTGGCGGGGATCTGGGTATCGGAAAGCTGCTGTTCCGCCGCCTGAACACGGTACTGCTCAGCATCCCGGATCTGCAGGGTATACAGCTTATAAATCAGAACGCCGCACCCCGCAGCGATAAAGCCGATCACCAGCAGCAAAACCATGATGCGTCCGTTCAGCGTAAGCGCATGATTCTGCCCCGGCTCCGGGCTGCGGCGGTTGTGATGACGCGTGGATTGATTCTTGTTGTCGGGTTGCTTTGGCATAGGTTCATTCCTTTACAGAAAAGACTGTTTGCACGAATACGCGCCCGCCCATGATGGCAAAAAAAGCGTGCTCCTGTTGGGATGCACGCTTTGGCGCAATGTAAGGGCAGCACCGCATGATTCCCACCTGACGGCTTGGGCACCCAAAGTTATGCGGTATTGCCTTGACCGGATCGGTTACGGGTCAAAACTGCCAAGCAGACTGAGCGCTGCGGTTTTGATACCGGCAAAAAACTTGTCTGCTGTGCCGGCTGCGCGTTCGATCACGCTTTCATCCTCCAGCCGGACATACGTCACCTGGCTGGGGTCCATTTTAACCAGCCCCAGCCGATCCTCCGCTTCCTGCTGGACGCTGGTGCTGTTGGTGATCTGATCCATGGTGGTGGACAGATAGTCGTTATAGCTCTGGGCATTGGTCAGTTCCGACTTGGCGTCATCAATTTCGCCGGAAAGCTGTGTGATGCGTGCCTGGCTGGCGACAATGCTGGCAAACAAACCAAAAAAGATGGCAATGACCAGCACCGTGCCCGCCGTGCGGGCAAACTGGCGTGCCTTGCTCAGGCCGTAGCGTCCGCCCTTGACAACGCGCACCCGCGGTGTGCGGGAGGAACCGGAATGATTGTTGGTTGAAATTTCTGCTGCTGTGGAAGCCATGGGCGCCGCCCCCTTTCTCGTATCGTAAAATTTCGGCTTTCCTTAAGCTGTGCGGCATGGTCACAAGCGCCATGCCGCGCTGCCAATGTTCCCTCCTGGCACGCTCATAATTTTTCCAGTACGCGCAGCTTGGCGGAACGGCTGCGGCGGTTTTCTTCCAACTCACCAGCGTCCGCTTCAATCGGCTTGCGGGTAATCAGTTTAGCTTTGGGCATCCCGCCGCAGGTGCAAATAGGCTGCTCCGGCGGGCAGGTGCAGCGCTGAGCCCAGCGGCGGAACTTCTGTTTTACCAGCCGGTCCTCCAGGCTGTGGAACGTGATGATGCAGAACCGCCCGCCGGGGGCCAGGCGGCTGAAAATCGCCTCCATCCCCTCGTTCAGGGCATCCAGTTCCCCATTGACGGCAATCCGCACTGCCTGGAAGCTGCGGCGGGCGGGGTTCTTGTTCTTGCGGCGCTCGGCAGGCGGCATAGCGGATGCAATCAGGTCCGCAAACTGCAGGGTCGTCAAAATCGGGGCTTCCTCCCGTGCTTTCACGATTTTACCCGCAATCTGCCAGGCATACGGTTCCTCACCATAATCGCGCAGGATGCGGGTCAGTTCCTCACGGTCCAGGGTGTTCACCAAGTCTGCCGCGGTGGGCCCCTGCTGGCTCATGCGCATATCCAGCGGGGCATCCGCGTGATAGGAAAAGCCACGCTCGGCATCGTCCAGCTGGTGGCTGGAAACGCCAAGGTCCAGCAGCGCGCCGTTGATGAAGGGGATCTCCAGTTCATCCAGCACGCGGGCGGTTTCGCGGAAGTTGGCCTGAACCACCTGGGCGGGTAAGCCCTTTAGCCTTGCGGTAGCGGTTGCCACCGCATCCGGGTCCTGATCCAGCGAGATCAGCCGCCCGGTGGTCAGGCGTTTTGCTATTTCCTTTGAGTGGCCTGCCCCGCCGGCCGTTCCGTCCAGATAAATCCCGGCAGGGTCAATGGCCAACCCATCAAGGCATTGGCTGAGCAAAACGGGGATATGACTAAATTCCACGGTGTTCTCCTCTTTCCCCGTTTCACACGGTTTAACATGCAGGGGTACACCCCCGCTCAAACGCTCACCTTTGCAGCATCCAGTATTATCTGCGCTTTTGGCTTGGCATCTGCCGCACCTCGCTCGCCGTATCGGCACTTAGAATTATGCGGTATTGCCTGTATCTTAAAAATCAAGGTCTTCCATTGCGGCGGTAAAATCTTCATCGCTTTCCGCCTGGCGGGCTTCCCAATCCTGGGTGTTCCAGATCTCCGCAAAGTTGCGGTTGCCGATCACGCTCACATCGTGGTCCAGGTTGGCGTATTCCCGCAGTTTTGCGGGCAGCTGAATGCGGCCCTGCTTATCCGGTGTTACTTCCACCGCAGAGGAATACAGCATACGGCTGACATTGCGGCCCTTTACCATACCTTTTTCGGCAATGCGCTGGGCCACTTTTTCAAACTCCTCCGGCGGGAACGCGGCAAGGCAATGGTCCAGCCAGCGGGTCACGATAAAGGTTTCGCCCATTCCATCCCGGAACTTTGCGGGGAAATTCAGACGGCCCTTTGCGTCCACTGCGTAGTCATACTGACCCATGAACATTGTCGAACCCGCCCCCTTCCCGGTTGGAACTGTCGCTTTTTTAGCGTTTCAGCGGAATTTCGCGGTTAACAACCCTGTGGAATGTGTGGATAACTCACCACTTTAACCCCAAACCGCCCACTTTTACCCACTGGAACACTTATATAGTACCAAATCGCGGGGCAAAAAGCAAGCCCACAGCGCCAAAAAGCGCTGCGGGCCATAAAGTTTTCACAAATGCTGTCTTATTTGTTGTTTGCGGGGCAGGAACCGTGCAAATCTCTTTCACAAAGCCCGCACAGGAGGCCGATTTTACAGATTCGGTTTCTGCGGGCCATGGGGGCCGCGGCTGGCCAGGCTGCGCAGGTTCATGCGGGTATTTTTGATATCCGCCACGCTGCGGGCCAGAACTTCCTCCGAGTTTTTGAGGATATTCTCACAATAAGCCGCGGAGGCATTGTTGATCTTTTTCGCCTGTGCCTGTGCGGCGTTCACCAGCTCCACGGCCATCTTCTGTGCGCGCTTGGTGATCTCTTTGTCCGATACCAGCACCCGTGCGCGTTCCTCTGCCTGCTTGATGATGTTATCCGCATCGGTCTGGGCGTTCTTTAAAATCTGCTCGCGGTCTGCCACAATCTTTTTGCTGTCGCGCAGTTCATCGGGCAGGTTATTGCGCACCTCATCCACGATATCGCGGCAGCGGTCCACATCTACCACACGCTTGGCGGCGGCAAACGGCACAGCGGTACCCTCCTCCAGCGTTTCCTCCAGCATATCCAGCAGTTCCTCAACATTCATAGCTGTTCCTCTTTCTCATAGCGGCTTACCAAAATCTTGCCGTACTTATATTGTTTTGCCAAAACAAGCCCCTCAACCTGTTCCGGCAGCTCGGCGTCCAGTTCTGTTTCACACAGCACCACACCGCCAGGGGCCATGTGCGCTGCCAGCTGCGGCAGTGCTTTGGCTACCGTGCCGTGGTGGTACGGCGGGTCCAGCAGGGCAAGATCAAACTCTTCCTGCGTGGTGGCCAAAAAGTGGAACGCATCATCCGGGATGACCCGGCTCTGCGCAAACACGCCCGCCGTTTTGCAATTGGCCAGCACGATCTGGATCGCCTCGCGGGAAGCATCCAGGAAAACACAGCGCTTGGCCCCGCGGGATAATGCCTCAATGCCAAGCTGGCCGCTGCCTGCAAACAAGTCCAGCACGCGCGCGCCGGGCACAGAGAACTGTACGCTGGAGAACATTGCCTCCTTTACGCGGTTAATGGTGGGGCGGGTAACATCCTCCCCCGGTAGCGCAGCAAGGTTTTTGCCGCGGGCTGTACCTGCAATCACACGCATCATGTTAGGCCGCCTGCCTTTCATTTGTTATATGGCAGCCACCCAGATGCTAAGCCAAAAGCGCAGATAATACTGGATGTCTTATCGAGCATTTTGGCAACGCAGATGCCGTGCCGCAGCCGCCGAAGCGGTGCTTAAGCCGTTAGGCGGGAATTGTGCGGTGTTGCCTTATACATTATGGATGGTTCAAATCCGCTTGTCAAGGGAGTTTACCGTCATTCATTCTTATTTTACAACCCAGCCTGCAATCCAGCCGGTTTTTCCCCTCTCCTGCCGTTGCCGGCGTTGAGTTTACTGGCGCAGAGCATTATAAATGTTCTCCGCCTTGGCGTGGCTGATGCCCTTGACCTCTTCCAGGTCCGAAATAGACGCCTGCTTGACTGCCGTTACGGTTTTGAAATGTGCCAGCAGTGCCGCGCTGGTCTTGGGGCCAACGCCGGGCAGCTCTGTCAGGGTTGCCGCATAGGACTTTTTGTGCATCATCCGCTTGCGGTAATCGTTGGCATAGCGGTGGGTTTCATCCTGGATATTGGTCACAAAGGTAAAGATATTGCGGTGCCGGTTGATGGCGATTTCCCCGCCCGCATCATCCACAATGGCGCGGGTGCGGTGGTGGTCATCCTTGACCATGCCAAAGGTGGGCACATGTTCCAGTGCCGTGCCGCGCAGTGCCTGTTTAACGGCGCTCACCTGCCCGCGGCCGCCATCGATCAGCAGCAGATCCGGCATGGTGGCGAACTGGTTGGTTTCATTATCCGGCTTTTCGCCGCGCCGGGCCGCCTCGTACTCCGCAGCCCGGCGGGAAAGCGTTTCCGCCATAGAGGCATAGTCGTCCGTGCCGGCAACGGTGCGCATCTTAAAGCGGCGGTAGCCGGCGCGGTAAGGCTTGCCATCCTTGAACACCACCATACCGCACACGCTGGAGCCATCGCCCCAGTTGGAAATATCATAGCTTTCAATCACCCTCGGCGGGGTTTTCAGGCCCAGCACCTGGGCGGCTTCTTCCAGCAGCTTTTCCTCGCGGGTATAGCGGCCGCTCTCGCGCCCCAGGCGCTCCACAGCGTTGGTGTAGGCCATTGTTACCAGCTTGGCCACATCGCCGCGCTGGGGCACATACAGCTCCACCTTGCTGCCACGTGCTTCGTTCAGCGCCTGGTTCAGCGCTTCGGCGTCCGGCGGCAGGGTATCCACCGCAATGGTTTTGGGGATCGTCTCGCCATCCAGATAATACTGGGGCAGGAATTCCTCCCGCACGGCTTCGATATCGGTCGTATCATGAAAGACGAACTCCCGCTTATCGGTCAGGCGGCCATCCCGGTAGCGCAGCACCGCTGCGCATACCGCGCGGGTGGTGCCCGCCAGCGCGATGACGTCCATCTCTGTCCCGGCATCCATAACCACCTTCTGGCCCGCCGCCACGCGGTCAATGGCCGCGATCTGATCCCGCAGCAGGGCGGCTGTTTCAAAATCCAGCCGGTCAGACGCCGCCTGCATCTTCTCTTTCAGCTGCTTGACGATATCTTTTTTGCCGTACCGGATCATGCGCAGGGCACCCTGCACCGCTTCGTTATAGGCTTCGCAGGTGATTTTGCCGCTGCACACAGCCATACACTTGCCGATATGGGCATTCAGGCAAGGGCGGCCCTTGCCGATATCACGCGGGAACTCTTTATTGCAGCGGGGCAGCAAAAAGCAGTTCTGGGCAGTTTCCACCATCTCCCGCACCGCAAAAGCCGAGGTGAACGGGCCGATATAATCGGCGTTCTCATCGTCCTTTTGCAGGGCAGCAGAAATACGCGGCCAGGGGCCGTGGGTGATCTTTACATAGCTGTAGCCCTTATCATCTTTGAGCAAGATATTATACTTTGGCGTATGGGCCTTAATCTGGCTGGCTTCCAGCACCAGGGCCTCAAATTCGCTTTGGCAGACGATGACATCGAACGCAAATGCGTGGTTGATCATTTGGGTGACCTTCGCGTCATGGGGCACGCCCTCGCGGAAATACTGTGAAACACGGATGCGCAGGCGCTTGGCTTTGCCAATATAAATGATGGTATCCGCTTTATCGCGGATGATATACACCCCCGGCAGCAGCGGGAGCATACAGGCTTTTTTGTAGAGTTCTTGTTTTGTCATGGTTTTTGAATAAGGGTGGTGAGTGATTTTTTGTCTGCGCGGCATGGCCGCGCAGACAAAAAAAGGCGGGTGACCAGTCACCCGCCGCAAAAACAAAAGATCTGATTATTCAGAGAAGCCGGAGTTGACCAGCTTGACCAGACCATCCACAGCAGCCTGTTCATCGGTGCCGTCAGCAATGATACGGATGGTGGTGCCGCCAACGATGCCGAGGCTCAGAACACCCAGCAGGGACTTAGCGTTGACGCGGCGCTCTTCCTTTTCGACCCAAATGGAAGACTTATACTCGTTTGCCTTCTGGATGAAGAAGGTGGCCGGACGAGCGTGCAGACCTACCTGATTCTCAACGGTAACTTCTTTAACGTACATAATTATTCTCTCCTACTTATATGAAAAGATACGCCCAAGTTCTCTACCGCGGGCTCCTTTCAGGCGGTATTGCACAATCAGTGCCGCCTTGATTGTTTATATTTTATCCCATTTGTTCGACTTTGTACAGTGTAAATTTGCAATTTTGGCAGGATTCCGCATTTGGCACAAATCGCGCCGGGCCCGCTTGTGCAACTTTACCAGTTTATTTTCAACCGGATTGTAGATAGACTACAAAACCTGTACGAAAAACCGACAGAATACCGCAGGTTCAGCCCTGATCCTGGGGCTGATAGCGCATAACAAGCTCTTTGCAGGGCTTGCAGAATGCTACATCCACCCCCGGCTGGTACATGTTCCGCACGCCATCCGGCAGGTAGCCCATGCGCCGGTAAAGGCCGATGGCCGCCGTGTTTACATCCAGCACGGCCAGCCAGGGCCGGGCGTGCTCCGCAAGTTTTTTGCGCGCAAAATCCAGCAGCTTTGTGCCAATGCCGCTGCCGCGGGCGGACTGTGTGACAAACAGGTGGCCGATCTCCCCCGTTTTATGGCAGACACCCACCATGCCGTCCGGCGTATCCGAAGTGGTGTGCAGGTAGAATGCCCAGCCCGCCTTGTGCTCTTCTTCCAGGCGCTGGCGCATGGCTTCCGGTGTATATTCTGCAAGGCCTGCTTCGGTGCACACATCCCGGCAGACGGTGCGGCAGCCTTCGGCAAACAGTTTTGCGGCTGCATCCAGCTGGGCATCCGTCTTGATCAGCTGGGCACGCTCGGTACGCTTCCAGCGCGGGATCTGGGTGATCGGGTGGGTGGCGCACCACTGGGCATACAGGTCCGGGCGGCGCTGGCGGGTGCGTTCCCGGCTCTGGCGGCCGCGCCAGGCGTCAATTTTATTGTGGTCCCCGGTCAGCAGCACCGGCGGGATGGCCTGGCCCTCCCACACTTCCGGGCGGGTGAACTGGGGGTATTCCAGCAAGCCGTCCCAGTAGCTTTCATCCTGGTAGCCTTTTTCCTCGGCCAGCACGCCGGGCTGCAGGCGCAGCACACTATCTGCCACCACCAGGCTGGCCAGCTCGCCGCCGGTCAGCACATAGTCGCCGATGGAAATTTCCTCATCGCCAAAGGTATCGATCACGCGCTGGTCAATGCCCTCATAGTGGCCGCACACCAGCGCAAGGCTTTCATAGCTGGAAAGCCGACGGGCGGTTTCCTCGTTATAGGGCTGCCCGGCGGCGGTCAAAAACACCACATGGGGCTTGGCGCGGCCCTGCTGGGCGCACTGGTCCGCCACAGCGCGCAGGCAATCTGCAATGGGCTGAGCATACAGCACCATGCCGCAGCCGCCGCCATAGGGGTAATCGTCCGTCTGGCGCTGTTTGTTTTTGGTATAATCCCGGATCTGGTGGCAGTGCGCTTCAAACAGGTTTTTGGCGCGGGCACGGCCCAGGATGCTGGTGCTCAAAAAGCCATCGCACAGTTCCGGGAACAGGGTGACAATATCAATGCGCATCAATTACTCCTCATCGCCGTTGACCGGCTCATCAAACATCCCCGCAATAGGGCGCATTTTTACCGTGCGGGCCGCAATATCCACATCCACCACAAACTCCGGCACGGCAGGGATCCAGTGCTCCTCCCCCGCTGCATCGCGCACAATATAGATATCCTGTACGCCGGGGTGGTCCACCTTTGCAACGATGCCAAGGGTGCGGCCATCGTCCGCATGCAGCACAGTGCAGCCGATCAGATCATCAATAAAATAGCGGCCCTCCGGCAGTTTGGCATCCGCCTTGGCAAAATAGTAGGTTTTGCCCACCTGGGCGCGGGCGGCATCCATATCCTCCACCCCGGCCAGCTTGACCAGCAGCATATTGCCCTGGGCGCGCACCCCGCGCAGCGCAACCTCACCGCTGCCGTTTGCGGCAGCGTACAGGCGCTTGAACTTGGCCAGGAACTGTGCGCCGTCGCACAGCGGCAGGGCTTTCATTTCGCCGCGGACACCGTGGGTGGAAACAATTTTGCAGGCGGGCAGATAGTTTTGCATAGGGGGAACCTCCTAGAATAAATCACACAAAAGCGGCGGCAAATAAAAAGCACCCTGCGCGCAAAGCGGCAGAGTGCTGGGTGGCAAAAATCAGCCGATTTCCACCACGACTTTTTCGTTCTGGCGGACGGCGGCGGCACGCATGACAACACGGATTGCCTTGGCAATGCGGCCCTGTTTGCCAATCACGCGGCCCATGTCGCCTTCTGCCACCGTGAGGTGGTACACAACCGTGCCGTCCTCACGCGCGGGGTCAACCGTTACCTGCACCGCGTCCTTATCTTCCACAAGGCCACGGGCAACGGCAATCAGCAGTTCCTGCATGTGGCGTTCCTCCGTTTAATTACAGGATGTTCTCTTTCTTCAGCAGAACACGAACAGTATCGGTAGCCTGAGCGCCGTTGGCCAGCCACTGCTTAGCCTTGTCGGCGTCGATCTTGACAACGCTGGGCTCCTTGGTCGGATCGTAGTAGCCGATCTCTTCGATGAAGCGGCCGTCACGAGCAAAGCGGCTGTCAGCAACAACAATGCGGTAGAAAGGAGCTTTCTTGGCGCCGATGCGGCGCAGACGAATCTTAACCATGGTAAATATCCTCCAAAATTTTGTTTTTACGGCCCCGTGGTTTTCCCTCGTGGGCTTGCAATTTATATATCACCCTGGGGCCAGAGAGGCTTACGGGTCATATCAAATTCATAACAGGCTGCTCAGCGCAGGCCTCTCATTCCGCCAAGACCGCGCATAAAGCCCTTGGGGTTGCGCTTGACCTTTTTCATCATCTTCTGCATGGCTTCAAACTGGCGCAGCAGCTTGTTCACGTCCTCAACCGTCTGGCCGCTGCCCGCCGCAATGCGGCGCTTGCGCTTGGGGTTGATGATGGAAGGATGCGCACGCTCTTCCGGCGTCATGGAGTAGATGATGGCTTCAATATGGGGCAGCGCCTTTTCATCGATCTGGTCCATCTGTTCGGAGCTGATCTGGTTGGCGCCGGGCATCATGGCCAGCAGCGCGGACGCACCGCCCATCTTGCGGATCTGGGCGAACTGGGTCAGCATATCGTTCATATCGAACTTGTTGGCCATCATTCGCTTGGCGGCTTCTTCGGCTTCCTTGTCATTCTGCAAGGTCTGGGCCTTTTCGATCAGGCTCAGCACATCGCCCATGCCAAGAATCCGGCTGGACATGCGCGCCGGGTAAAACGGCTCCAGCGCATCCAGCTTCTCGCCGGTGCCCTGGAAGTAGATCGGCTTGCCGGTAACGGCCAGAACCGAAAGCGCCGCACCGCCGCGGGTGTCGCCGTCCGTCTTGGTCAGGACCACGCCGCTGATGCCAACCTTTTCGTTAAAGGTCTTGGCAACGTTGACGGCTTCCTGACCGGACATGGCATCCACAACCAGCAGGGTCTCATCCACCTCAACAGCCTGCTTGATGCGCACCAGCTCGTCCATCAGCTGGTCGTCGATCTGCAAACGGCCTGCGGTATCAATGATAACGATATCATAGCCGTGGTCTTTGGCGTACTCAACTGCCTGCTTGGCAATCTTTTCCGGCTTTTCGGTGCCCATCTCATAGACGGGAACGCCTGCCTGCTCGCCTACAATGCGCAGCTGGTCAATTGCTGCGGGGCGGTAGATATCACAGGCTACCAGCAGTGGGCGGCGGCCCTGGGCTTTATAATAGCGGCCCAGCTTTGCCGCATGGGTGGTTTTACCGTTACCCTGCAGGCCGCACATCATCATAACGGTCTGGCCCTTATTTTTGATGTGCAGGGTCTGGGGTTCCTCGCCGCCCATCAGCTTGGTCAGTTCCTCGTTGACGATCTTGACAACCTGCTGGGCGGGGGTCAGGCTTTCCATCACTTCCTGGCCCATGGCGCGCTCCGAAACCTGCGCGCAGAAATCCTTTGCGACTTTGTAGTTGACGTCCGCTTCAAGCAGCGCCATGCGGACTTCCCGCATCGCAGCCTTGATATCCGCTTCACTCAGCTTGCCTTTGCCGCGCAGTTTTTTGAAAACGCCGTTCAGACGCTCGCTTAAAGATTCAAATGCCATCGGGCAGTTCCTCCTGCGTATCAAGGCGGTGAATAATGGTCAGCATCTCCTCGGTAGCCCGCTGAACGCGGGTATCCGGTTCAAACAACCCAGTATTGCACACGCGCACCTCGCTGACAAGCTCTTCCAGCCGGGCAAGATCTGCCCGAATGGCTTCGGTCCGGCGGGCAGTGCCCAACTTTTCCTCCATCTCCATCAGGGTCGCTTCGCCATGCTTGATGGCATCCCGTACTCCCTGGCGGGTTATGCCATAATTTTCGGCAATTTCGGCCAGCGAAAGGTCATCGTTATAATATTCTGTCAGAATATTGCGCTGTTTTTCCGTCAGGACCATGCCGTAATAATCCAGCAGGATGGAAAACCCAAGGTCCTTACCTGCTTTGGCTGCCACGGCTGTGCCCCCTTTGTGTTGTCTGTTCCTCTGACTGCTGTAAAGTGTTTTTCTTTACAGCTTTTGAATTATAACACTCTAAAGTCATACTGTCAAGGCCCAAAGGTGCGGTATCCGGCTGTTTTTTGCGTTTTTTTCAGCTTTTTGTGCCCGCCCAGCATTTTTGCCGTAAAAACTGCGGCAAAATATGTTTTTTTCATGTACAAAGCCGCGCCGGATATGCTATAATATGTTGTATATTGGGTGAAATTTACAGAACGGGGCGGATTTTACGGACTGCGTGTTCTCCCCTGCCTGATTTTTGCAAGGAGGTCTGCCAGGCTATGGCAATATTGCAGAGCTATTATCAGGACGTGTACCGTTCCCCGGTGGTGCGGCTTTCAGGGTATTCCGGGCGGCACGAACTTGCTTCCAGCATATTGGCATATCTGGATTTTGGCGGCGCTACCGGCACCTGCAAGGACGGCGTGGCCGAAACTATGCTGGCTTTTGCCACCGAGCGCGGCACATTGCAGCCCGGCATGCCGGTGGTGGAAGCCAGTTCCGGCAGTTTTGGCGCTGCCCTTGCGGTAAGCTGCGCCACCACAGGCCACCCCTGCATTCTGGTGGTGCCCAGCAGCCTGCCGCTTTCCCGCAGGCAGCATCTGCAAAACCTGGGGGCGCGCATTGTGGTATGCGGCAGCGGCGGCCGCCGTGCGCTGGAACAGGTTGCCAAGGACACCGCCGCCCGCTATAACGGTTACTTTACCAACTACTTTGCCAATGATGACAACCCCGAATACCACCGCCGCGTGACCGGCCCCCAGATTTTAAAAGCCGCCGGGGATGCGATTGATGCTGTGGTGATCGGCGTGGGCAGCGGCGGCACCATTACCGGCGTGGCGGAATACCTGAAAGCCTGGAACAGCATGATCCGCATTGTGGCCGTGGAGCCCAGCGAATGCGCCGCCATTTCCGGCGGGTTCATTGGCCACCACAGCATTGCCGGCATCGGGCCCGGTTTTGTGCCGGAAAACTATAACCCCTATGTAGTGGATACCGTGCTGACGGTCTCTTCGGCCGATGCCGAGCGCGCCGCACGGGAGGTGCTGTTCTATGACGGCATCCCCGCCTGTTCCAGCGCCGGCGCAACCCTGTGTGCTGCCACCCAGCTGATGGGCACCGGCAAGTGTAACCGCCCTCTGTGCATTTTTGCCGGACGCCGCACTTACGAATGATTCAAATAGACCAGGCCGCACGGCTGCCGCCATTAAAGAATGGCGCAGGCTGTGCGGCCTGTTTTGTTCTATGTACATTGTGAGAGGCTTTGTTGAAAGAGTGGGTCCTGATAAACCAAAAGAGCGCTGAACCTTAACGATTCAGCGCTCTTTTGGTTGGTGCGGAAGATGGGACTTGAACCCACACGTCATAGACACACGCACCTCAAACGTGCCTGTCTGCCGATTCCAGCACTTCCGCATAAGGCAATGCCTTGGCATTGCAAAAAGTATTTTAGCATACCCGCCGCAAAAAAGCAAGGGCTTTTTGGGCTTTTCTTCAAATTATTAACCACTGTGCCTTCTCGCGCGAAAATTGTTCGTTATACAGCATCTTTTACCCCATTTCCCCGCATTGCAGCAAAAAACTTCAATTTTTTTCAAAATAGGGCTTGCATTTTTGCTCAGGCTCTGATATACTAATCAAGCACTGTTAAGGCAGGCGCACAAATGAATATGGGAGCTTTCCCGAGTGGCCAATGGGGACAGACTGTAAATCTGCTGCTTAATGCTTCGGTGGTTCGAATCCACCAGCTCCCACCA
>QWCE01007679.1_pt1 | contig 23151 bp, 20 predicted proteins | sample 1972531 | NCBI WGS metagenome assembly QWCE01 (sample SAMN09866716, study PRJNA288562) | Human gut metagenome isolate term4_stool, whole genome shotgun sequencing... | reverse complement strand
ATCTGACTCATATGCAGAGAGAGTCATCATGAACAAAGATAAGATACGTGGATATAATTTGCCATTTACAGATAAGTCCATGCTTAATGAGCTAATACTAAAGAAGAACTTCTACGACTTATGCGAAAAGTATGGTCTTAAGTATCCAAAGAGCGAATATATTAACAAGGATAATTACAAGAGCTACAAGACAAGCTTTGATTTTCCTATGGTCTTAAAGCCGTCGAACAGTGTTGAGTACTTCTTCTTGGACTTCGAGGGCAAGAAAAAAGCATATATATTAAAAAATGAAGCTGAATTAAATAAGGCTATTAATGATATTTATGCAAATGGCTACGGCGACTACATGATAGCTCAAGAATTTATTGAAGGAGCCGACTCGAATATGCATGTGGTCAACGCCTACGTCGATAGCAGTGGCAAGCTAAAACTATTCTCCCTAGGAAGAGCTCTTATGGAGGACCCTACCCCACTACTTATAGGTAACTACCTTGCCATAGCTGATGTAAGTCAAGATGCCTACGAAAAGATCTTCCCTATGATTAAAAATTTCTTGGAGAAAATAAATTATCGTGGATTGGCAAACTTTGATATCAAGCTTGATGACAGAACAAAAGAGTACAAGGTTTTTGAAATCAATCTTAGACAAGGACGCTCGTCTTTCTTCTCAACGCTTGCGGGCGCAAACCTAGCCGAAGCGCTTGTCAATGACTTTGTTTATCATAAAGATGACGAGATAATCATTGGCAAGGATAAGTTTTTATTCTTAGGAGCAAGATACGAAACTGTATTAAAATACATCGAAAGCGATGCCGCAAAGGAAAAGATGAGTAGCTACAATGACGATATTGAAAACATGGCTCTATACTATAGAAAGGACTTGAACGCAAAGAGAAAAGCAAGTTTAGATGAGTACTACTCGAGATACGACAAGAGATTTGAAGAATTTTTTAAGAAGAAGTTGGTGAATTAGATGATACTTGATACAAATAACCCTTCTGAGCTAAAACGCTATGATGACTTTGTAAAAAGAAATGAATATAGCTTTTTAACTCAGGACAGAGCTTGGGCGAAGATAAAAAACAATTGGTCCGAAGACTATGTTTAATCGCGGACCTGTCTGTGATATATATGATAAAGATACTGTTTTAGCCTTAGTAGATGAAGTGAAAAAATTGGATAAGTTTAAGGACGCATTTTTATTAAGATTTGATCCAGCCATTGCCTATGATGAAAAGCTTACCCGTCTATATAAGGATACAGAATTAAAAATAAGAACGAGAGGCGCTGATGAACACAGCTTTATTCAGCCAAGAAGGAATGCCATCATCGATATAAGTAAAAGTGAAGACGATATACTGGGGGGCTTCCACTCAAAGACGCGCTACAACATTCGCCTAAGCTACAGAAAAGGCGTTACGACAAGGATCTCACAAAGTGATGAGGACCTAAATACCTTCTTCGAAGAGACTAAGGTCATGGCTGAGCGCAACGGCATCACTTATAGACCAAAAGAGTATTTTAAGAGACTCATAGATAATTACGACGCTAAAATATTTTTATCAGACTATGAAGGAACACCTCTATCGAGCGCGATACTCATTATGTATAAGGACTACGCGTGGTACATGTACGGTGCGTCAAACAATCTTCACAGAAACTATATGCCCAACTATCAAATGCAGTGGGAAATGATTAAGTATGCGAAGGAGCATGGCGCTACTCGCTACGACTTCGGCGGCATATTTAAGCTTGACGATGAAGATGGTTTATACAGATTTAAAAGAGGCTTCCTAAACGAAGAGGACTTCACCGAGTTTATAGGTGAGTTCGATTTGGTTTTAGACGAAGAAGCATATAAAAAGTATTTAAGTAAATAGTTTTGCATTAGAAAAGCTCTTCTCATATCAAAATGAGAAGAGCTTTCGCTTTGTCTATATTAAGCTATTAGCAAATGTGTTCAGTATTTACTAGGTAGTAAAGTGTCTTAACTGGAACGCCAGTTGAGCCTTTTTTGTATTGTGCGTAGTCCTTTGAAGTATCTGAAGTTCCCGCTATGTCCATGTGTATCCATGGAGTTCCTTCCTTAACAAAGTTTTCAAGGAACATACCAGCTGTAATCATACCAGCGCCGCCAGGTACTGAGTTTAGTAAATCAGTCATAGTGCCCTTAACCATGTCCTTGTACTCATCGTCGTTAGGCATTACCCATAGCTTTTCATCAGCTCTTTTTGCTGCTTCGTTCATTTCATTCATAAACTCATCGTTATTTGTAACAACACCAGTTCTATATGAGCCAAGTGCAACTACACAAGCGCCTGTAAGTGTAGCTAGGTCAACTATCCTATCAGCTTTAAGCACATCTGATGCGTAGTAGATAGCATCAGCAAGAGTAAGTCTTCCCTCAGCGTCAGTATTAGCTACTTCTATAGTCTTACCTGACATAGATCCGATTAAATCGCCAGTCTTGTATGCCTTGCCTGAAATTAAGTTTTCGCATGATGCAACGACAGCTACAACATTCTTCTTTACTTTGTTCTTGGCGATGGCATGCATTGCGCCTATAACAGCACCTGCTCCGCCCATATCCATATGCATTGTAGCCATGCCTTGTGGGTGCTTGATGCAGTATCCGCCTGAGTCATAAGTTAAGCCCTTACCAACAAGTGCAGTAAGTTTATCGCCTTCTTCACCATTCATATATTTCATAACAATTAGCTTAGGCTCTTTGTCTGAACCAGCTGCAACTGCTAAGAACGCCTTCATACCTAAATCTTCTATCTCTTTCTTGCCATATACTTCAACAGTAACGCCAAGCGGCTCAAGGTCTTCCTTCGCTCTCTTAGCTAAAACTTCTGGATACATGTCAATGGCAGGAGTGTTAACTAAATCCTTTGTTAGTGAGTATCCTTCAGCGATGTTCATGCCTTCTTCTATGGCAGACATAGCTTTATCCTTTTTATCTTCAATAACTTCTATGTTGATAGTGCCAAGCTTAGTAGGCTTCTTGTCTTCAGCTAAATATTTATCAAAATCATAGTTAAAGCATGCAAGACCATCAACTATAGCCTTCATAGTAGTTCTATAGCAAATATTATCAAGCTTCTTATTGAAAATGATGTTTGCGTCTTTAATCTTGTACTTTCTAAGTGCTTTTGCTAATTCAAAGAAAGCTACTATAATCTTCTTAGTAGTGATCTCATCCTTTTTGCCAAGGCCAAGATAAATTATCTCATCTTCGCCAAGTTCTACAAATACTTCGCTTGCTTTGCCTGTAAAGTACTCTTTTTCTACTAAAGCATCAAGACCCTCTGATTTTTCGAAGAAGTTCAAATCATCTTCAAATACTGGTAAAACCTTGATACCCTTTTTCTCGTTTACTGTAATTTTCATTAAATCATCTCCTCTTTCTTAAATTGACTTTCTACATAATCCAAGACAAAATCATACATTTCGTCTGAATATATCTTTATAGGTGCCATCCTCTTAAGAACGGCTTCCTTTGTAATCTTGTGATCTTGCCACGAGTGCGAGTTAAAGGCAAAGTGCATCAAAAGTGGTTGGAACCTGTCAAGTGCATTCGCATACTTCGCTTCGTTTGTCTCAGCAGCCTCAAACTCATCCCAATATTTTCTAAGCTCAGTGCCTATGGAATCAAGCTTTGAATATAATTTATCTGCTGCTTCGCTCTCTCTTTGCTTCTTATCCTCATTGCCCTTTGTGTCATAGCAATAGGTGTCGCCAGCGTATATCTCAATTAGGTCATGATACAAAAGTAGTACCGCCGTCTTATTTGCGTCAACCTCAAACTTGCCCATGTCCTTAAAAACTGGTGCTAGAACCGCCGCGTGAAAGCTATGTTCAGCGTCGTTCTCTCTTCTCGAGCCGTCAGCTATCTTATTCACTCTTAAAATATTTTTCATCTCATCAAGCGTCAAAGCAAAGTCTACTTTTTTATATAGCTCCTTGTGTTTTTCCTCAAGTAAGATCTTTTCCTTAATATCTTCCAAAGCCCTCTTTCTGTGAGAAAACTTATTTTTCTCTTCGGTTCCTATCTCAGCATAAGTCTTGTCATGACCCTTTGGTAAAAAGAGTGGGTCGTATCCAAAACCGCCCGCGCCTCTGTATTCATAAAGTATCTCGCCATCAACATTGCCATGGCCATAGAAATCTTTTTCATCCTCATCTATAAAGCAGATGACGCTCTTGAAGTGAGCCGTTCTGTCCCTGCCCTCAAGATTTTTGAGTAAGAGCTCGTTGTTCCCATGATCATCACCATGCTCCCCAGCATAGCGCGCCGAGTAAATGCCGGGCTCGCCATAAAGACCGTCGCAGAAAAGACCTGAGTCATCGCTAATAACAGCGCAGTCCACCATATCGCGAAGAGCCTTTGCCTTGATGTAGGCGTTCTCCTCTAGTGTAGCGCCTGTCTCATCAACATCGAAGTCAGCTATGCCAGCCTCTTTCTTAGATAAAACTTCATAGCCTAACTCGTGAAATATTAATTTAATCTCTTTTAATTTATTTTGATTGTTTGTTGAAACAATAACTTTTTTCATAATCAACCTCTAATAATAATTGTTCAAGTAATCTACAATGCCGTTATATAGACCATCGACCATCTTATCTAGGTAGGCTTGACTCTTTAATAGCGCAAGAGTATTTTTATTTGATAAAAACTCCATCTCAAGTAGAGCCGCCGGCATATTGGTATTTCTTGTAACAACGTAGGCGCCCTCCTTAAGGCCACGTCCCTTGTTGCCAATAAGGTCGCCAACAGCATTTAGTATGCAATTAGCAAACTCTTTTTGATTTCTTGTCTTGTTGCTGTGCTTTGCATCGCTAGAATAGCAGACTTCTATGCCTGCTGCAGATGGTGAAGTAGCACTATTAACGTGAATACTTACAAAGATATCCGCATTTACTCTATTCGCCATCCTTGCCCTTTCAAATATATCGACGTATTCATCGACAGTATCGTTAGTCTTCAAAACATTGTAACCAGCCGCCTTAAGCTTCGCTTCCAAAGACCTAGCTACATACGGAATGTAATCAGTTTCACTTGATCCGTCAATCTTAGATACAGAACCAGGATCCCTTCCGCCATGGCCTGGGTCAAGCATAATTAAGTAATCAGATGGCTTGTTATTAATAATTCTACTAAGTTTGATTGCGTAGTCAGCACTGCCAGCATCCACTTTCTCTAAAGATACATTTCTAACTAGGTTTATAGTGTAAGTGTAGCCATTTTGCGCCTTTTCTACGACAAGCGACCTTATATATGGATCCTTAAAATCTTCAGTGCCAGTCTCTAGCTCTTTACTTGTCTCTACGTTCATGGTAATGGTCTTCTTTAGATCATCATAAACGTAATCAGAAACTCTTCCCTCAGTGTTTTTGATAGAAAAAATTCTGCTATCATATGAATAGAAAGACTTCATCGACTTCTTTGTGTAAAATACAATACCATCGTTTGTTTCTTCAATCTTGTAATCGACATTAGCATCTTCTATATCAATAACTATCCTAACATTCATATCAGACTTAGACTTGTCATTGTCAGCAAATTGACTAGCTCTAACGCCTTTGATGCCGTTCATGACTATGTTATACTCCCTATATAGCTCTGGATCATCAAATATAGCTTTTTCAAAATCAAGCACAAGCCTATCTGGATTGTCAAGCTTAGTCACTTTATATTTGCCCTTTAGCCCTTGGAATAAAATCGCGTCCCTGTCATTATGTCTAATAGCGACAATGTTTGTCAAGTGTGCGTAGCCATCAGTATTAGGCTTAATACTTGGTTGCTCACTAGTGTTTGGTTTTATGCTTGGATTGTCAGGCTTGATTTGATCAGGCTCCTCATCACCGCTCGGTAGTATAATCGCGTCATCATCGCCGCTTGGCTCTTCACTAACTTGCGTATTAGTATTGATAGTAGCTGTCTGAGATTTATTGTCCCAGCCTACCTCGTAGCCAAAAAGTTCAGAGATAAACCTTAAGGGAACATAAGTCCTTGCTCCGCCGCCATTAACCCTAACAAGCCTTGGAGTGTAAGCCTTTTCTATAGGCTTAGTTACGCCATTAACCGTTGCCTCAGCCTTGTCTATAGTCAAGACTATGCTCTTGTCAGACATAGTTATGATAGCCGATTGATTTTTACTATTCCAATCAACACTCGCGCCAAAAGTTTCCGATAAGAACCTAATTGGAACAAGCGTCCTTCTTTGATAGATAAAACTTGGCATCTCCTTGCTTTGTTTATCCACTCCATTGACCTTTACATTTATTAATGATGCTTTATAATTCTTATTCGCTATACTTATATTTATGTTCTTTGCATATACATTCGCAGAACATAAAAAGCATAAAACAATAAGAAGTCCTAAAATAAATTTTTTCATAGCTATGCCTCCTAGTATTATATTAACATCAACGAGAGTAAATTGCAACTTATTTCAAAGACTGTTACATAAATTTAACATAGTAAATGGCTTTGTGAGGCCCTTGCTAATTATCTTTATGGATTTGCCACGCATAATGATTTGCATAGTCTTAGTACATGCTTATGCATTAGCACGCGTAAAACGATTTTTGTACTTACATAATTACAATATTTGTTTCTCTTCAAAATCGATATTTATAATACATTTTTCTATTATATTTTTCTTATATAATTAAAAAAACTACCCTGTCAAAACTACGTATCCATTTTGAGTCATAATCGCATCGATGTCTTTATCTTTTTCATCAATCTTTGCTTTGATTTCATTAATTCCATCATTTTCAAGATATTCTGCCTTACTTGCGCTGATCTTACTTATATCATCAGCCTTAGATAGGTATTTACCCTCTAAAGAGTATACATATCCATCTGTTTTGCCCCTTTTATTTAGAACAAGATATTCGTCATTCGATGTGATTTCTATAGCTTCGTCACCTTGTATTTGGTCAAATCCTAGACCATTGATATCAATTGCTGAGCTTAATTTTTTATCATCTAGCTTATATATCAATAAGCCATTGTAATTAAGTACACCAGCGTATTTATCATTAGCAAATATAAGCTTTAGAGAATCTGCTCCAATAGGTGCTTCAAGAACTTCATTTTGTATATCTGCCTTTATAAACTTATCAAGAGATTCATCTTTCTCAAACTTTGTATTTTCATTTTGCACTTCTTTATCTGTTTCATTTTGCACTTCTTCTTTAGATTCATTTTGCACTTCTTTATCAGTATCTTTTGTACAAGCTGTTAGGCAAAACGCTGCCATCATAAAAACCGCTAAGATAAAAACTAATGTTTTTTTGTTTTTTAAACTTTTCATTTCATTTCTCCTTTCATTATAGATTTTCTTTTTCAAATAAATATTCATGTTTGAATATTTATTCTAATTTAAGTATAACTCTTTTACTTTGTTTTGTCAAGTATTATGTTAAAGTTTTTAAATTTTGTTCTTAACATATTGTCTAAATCAACTTTGTCTCGATGACCATTGTTCCGAGCACATAAAAAGACACAGCTCTCGCTGTGCCTTTCACGCTATACTATAAACAATTAATTTAGTTTCTTATTTAGTAGTTCGTTTATTATTTGTGGGTTGCCCTTGCCTTTCATCTCTTTCATTACTTGTCCAACTAAGAAACCAAAGGCCCTACTCTTACCATTCTTAAAGTCTTCGATTGATTGTGGATTTGCTTCAAGAACTTTATCGACTACTGCTTCTATGGCTCCTTCGTCTGTTACTTGAACTAGTCCAAGTCTCTTTACGATAGCTTCAGGATCTTCTGGCGCCTTGAACATCTCTTGTAAAACTTTCTTTCCAGCGTTGTTATTAATCTTATTTGTCTTAACAAGTGTAAGTAGTTTTTCTAGGTCTTCTATTGCAAATGGCATTTGATCTATGCTCTTGTTATCTTCTTTAAGTCTTCTTAGTACGTCGCCTAATAGCCAGTTAAGCGCTAGAGCATTGTCGCCAACTTTCTTTGCAAGCTCTTCATAATAATTTGCAAGGCTCACATCAAGGCTAAGTGTCTTGGCATCGTCTTTACTTACGCCGTAGTCTTTCATTAGTCTAGCAACTTTTTCGTCTGGAAGCTCTGGCATTTCTTTTCTAACGGCGTCTATCATTTCATCTGATATATCCATTGGCGGTATGTCGCCATCTGGCGCGTATCTATAGTCATTGGCCTTAATCTTTTCTCTCATCAAGATGGATTCGCCCTTAAGTTCATCCCATCTCCTTGTTTCTTTCTTAGTGTTTTCGCCTTTTTCAAGAAGTGCGATGTGTCTTGAGACTTCAAAGTCTATGGCTTTTTCAACGCCTCTGAATGAACCGATGTTTTTAATTTCTGATATGTTTGTCTTAACGCCTGTCTCTGTGTCGACTACATTGACATTAACGTCGCACCTTAATGAGCCCTCTTCCATCTTACCATCGGAAACGCCTAGGTAGATAACTGTTGCTTTAAGTTTTTCCAAAAACTCTCTTGCTTCTTTAGCTGAGTTCATGTCTGGATAGGTAACTATCTCTATAAGAGGGACGCCGCTTCTGTTGTAGTCAAGAAGTGTTTCGCCTTTATCTGTGTGAAGTGACTTACCTGTATCTTCTTCAACGTGTATCCTAATTAGTCTGATCTTTTTGTCATTGCCGTCTTCGTCTTCGATATTGACATGACCTTCGTAGCATAGAGGTAGCTCATCTTGTGTGATTTGGTAGCCTTTAACAAGGTCTGCGTAGAAGTAGCTCTTCCTATCAAATCTAGTGTGTTGATGTATCTTGCAGTTCATTGCAAGTCCTGCCTTGATTGCGTAATTGATTGCCTCTTCATTCACTTGTGGTAAAGCTCCTGGAAGTCCTAGGCATATAGGACAAACGTTTGTGTTTGCTTCTTCGCCGAATTCGTTTTTGCAGTGACAAAACATCTTTGTCTTTGTCTTTAGCTCAACGTGTATCTCAAGCCCGATTATAGTTTTGTAAGCCATCTACTTCACCAACCCTTCATAAGCATAAGCAATCTTTAGAAGCTTATTGTCTTCTAAATTGTCACAGATAAATTCCATACCGGGATTTAATTTGTATTCTTTAGTACTTGGCACGGATATAGCACAGTTGCCAGCTATATTAACGGGAACTGTATATTTGTCTGCGTTATACATCTTGATTGGATCGTTGATATTTGTTCCAATTTCAAATGGCATTACAGGTGATGTAGGTACCAAGATGGTATCCACCATTTTAAATGCTTCTTTAAAATCATTTATAAGAAGTGTTCTTGCCTTTAATGCGTTTTGGAAGTAGTCGCTGTCCTTATCTTGACTTAATATATATGTGCCAAATAGTATTCTTCTCTTTACTTCTGGGCCAAAGCCTTCTGCTCTCGTCTTAATATACATCTCTTCAAGACTTTCCGCGTCAAATCTATCTCAACGATTTCTATGCCATTGTCCTTAAGCAGTTTGATGCTATCTTTATATGCTTTTTCGACTTCATCATCTTTTTCATCTGCTAGAACTTCTTTTGGCACACCAACTTTAAGTGTTTTTAAATACTTGATGGCGTCGTCATATGTGTAAGTGACTTCGTCAATAGGATTGGAAAGACTTGTTAGGTCTCTGTGATCCTTATGAGCGATGGCACTTGTAATAAGCGCTACGTCCTTTACATCGTTTGCAAATGTTGATACTTGGTCAAGTGTATTTGATAGAGATACAACTCCATTTCTTGAGACTGTTCCATAGCTTGGTTTAAGTCCAACACAAGCGCAATAGCTTGCGGGCTGTCTAACGGATCCACCTGTGTCTGTACCTAGGCTAAGAGGCACTTGTCTTGATGAAACTGCTGCGGCTGATCCACCTGATGAGCCGCCTGGCACTTTCTTTAGATCAAGTGGGTTATGAACTGGACCGAAGTATGATGTTTCGTTTGATCCACCCATAGCAAATTGGTCCATATTTAATTTGCCTATGATAATACCATTTTCATCCTTGATATGCTTTGTGCAATTCGCATCAAAAACAGCTTCGTAATTTTTAAGTATCTTCGACGCACAAGTGTTTTTCTTGCCCTTAACAGAGATATTTGATATCTTTGTCTATATCTTTGCTTCTATTGATAAAGGCTTCTGTTATCTCTGAAACTTTTAGCTCTTTATTAGCGATTTTTTCTTTTAATTGCCATGCTTTTAAATTCGTAATATCCATAAATAACACCTATAACTACCCTTCTACTACTCTCTTTAGTTTGAAGAAGCCAAATTTTTCTTCAGGCGCATTCTTAAGCGCGTCCTCTTTTGATAATGAATATTCACTGTCGACTTCGTCCTTGCTTAATAAGCTCTCCTTGTACTCATTAACTTGATAAGTCTTAGCAATGTCCTTATCATCAAGCTCGTTAACAACTGATATCATTTTGATTATATCGTTAAATTTTTTGGTGAATGCATCCATGTCCGACTCGTCGATGGCAAGTCTAGCTGTGTAACATAGATTTTCGATGTCCTTCTTCTCCATCATATCAACTCCTTCAAATCATTTTCGTATAGTATCTTTATATTTAAAGTCTTTGCTTTATCAAATTTTGAACCAGGGTTTTCGCCAACAACTACGTAGTCTGTCTTTGATGAGACAGAGCCCTGTACCTTGGCGCCCTTATCTTCAAGTATATTTTTAAGCTCATCACGCGTATAATTTTCTAAGGTTCCTGTTAAGACAAACTTAAGTCCTTCAAGTGATTTATCGCCGCTATCTTCTACGTCTAAAACTTTTATCCCGTGGTCAAATAAACTTTGTATAGATTTTTTACTTGTTTCGTCTGTTAAAAATGAAACTATTTCATTAGCAGTTATCTCGCCTACGTCCTCGATGGCTACTAAATCATCAAAGCTCGCATTTAAAAAATTCTCAACAGTCTTGTAGTGCTCAGCAAGGTCCCTGCTTGTCTTAACACCAACATTGGCAATGGACAAAGCGTAAATAAAGTTTTTAAGCTCTACCGTCTTTGAATTTTGTATAGAACTTATTATATTATTTGCTTTTTTCTCTTTAAAGCCTTCTAGCTTAAGTAAATCCTCTTCCTTTAGGTCATAAAGCATTGACACTTGATCAATATTTAGCTTTTCTAGGAATAGTTCTGCAGTTTTTTCACTGAAGCCATCTATGTTCATGGCCTCTTTCGAAGCGAAGTGAACGATTGTTTTGACTAACTGCGGTTTACAGCCAAGTGTATTTGGGCAAAAATAATGAACGCCCTCTTTATAAAGTTTGCTGTGACAGTACGGGCAAAATTCTGGCTGCTCTATGTCGTAAACTTCTTCATCTGTTTTTAGTGGACCCATAATCTCAGGAATAACATCATTTGATCTTCTAATCAAAACCCTCTCGTTTAAATGAACGTTCTTTCTCTTAATGTCATCCAAATTATTAAGCGTCGCCCTCTTTATAGTAACGCCGCCTATGTCAACTGGATCAAGTAGTGCAGTTGGCGTAACTTTAGCGCTTCTACCGACGTTCCACTCAACGCCTATGATTCTAGTAGATGTTTCAAGCGCCTCAAACTTATATGCAATCGCAAAGCGCGGGAACTTATTTGTGTAGCCCATAAGCTTTTGTGTTTTAACGTCATTTATCTTGATAACCATGCCATCTGTAAGGAAGTCCTCTTTAAGTCTTTCTTCCTTTTGTGCGTCTATCTCTTTTAAAAGCTCTTCTATATCCGTAAATTTTTTATGATATTTTGAAACTGGCATCGCATTATCTTTTATAAAAGCGACTATCTCCTCTTGCGTTTTAAATTCTTTTCCTTCTATGTACGCAATATTGTAAAGATAAGTGATTAGGTGCCTCTTCTCTGTCTCTTTGACATCAAGATTACGAAGTGCACCAGCCGCCGCGTTTCTCGCGTTCTTTAGCTGTGTCTCGTTCTTTTCATTGTACTCCTCAAGCTTTGAAAGCGGCATAAGTCCCTCGCCTTGTACCTCAAATTTGCCCTTGTAATTAACTCTGAGTGGTATCGACTTTATCGTTAGTACTTGCTCGTAAATCTCTTCGCCGACTTCACCATTGCCCCTTGTTGCCCCCATTTGCAAAATGCCTTCATCGTATGTTAGGTTAATGGTAAGGCCATCGAACTTATATTCAAGTATATACTCAGGACTTGGCAGTTTCTCGCTATGAGTGCTATTGTAAGTATCTATGAAGTGAAGGTTTCTCGCGTGCCAGTCTCTAAGCGCGTCAAAGCTTTGAGCTTTATCAAGGCTCCAAAGCCTTCCAAGATGTGTGTGCTTAACGAATTTGTCAAGTATGGCGTCACCGACCCTTTGAGTTGGTGAGTATGGCAAGTGAGTTCCTGTCTCGTTCTCAAGCTTCACTAGCTCATCATATAGCTTGTCATATTCTTTATCAGAAACTATTGGATCGTCGAGAACATAGTAGTGGTAGTTGTATTCCTCAAGCTTCTTGATTAATTCTTCCATTCTATTCATATCAATCTATCCTTTTTATTGGTGCAAAATCAATATTCAAAATCTTAATACCTTTATTTGGAAAACTTATAGTAAGGTTCTTGCCATTGACAGAGACAACCATGCCTTCGCCAAAGGCTTTGTGCTTAATCTTGTCGCCTGCCTTGATGTCCTTTTTGTCACTTGAAGCGCCATCAGTACCCGTATACGATTTAAAGCGTGAAACAGTTTTGTCAAAGCCGTGGTTTTGGCGAATACTCTTATTGATGCTAGTGTTTTCAAGTATAGGTCTCTCATCAAACTTATCTGATCTATAGTTAACTACTTTAATCGCTTCTTCCGCCTCATCAATGAACCTCGATGGCTTTGAGATTATGCTTTGTCCGTAAACTCTTCTTTCCTTCGCTAAACTTAAGAATAGTTTTTTCATTGCCCTTGTTAGAGCAACGTAGCAAAGTCTTCTTTCCTCTTCTAAGCTGCCTTCTTCTATGGCTCTTTCGCTTGGGAAGAGACCATCTTCCATGCCAACTACGAAGACTATGTTATATTCAAGGCCCTTAGCACTATGCATAGTAATCATAGTTACAGCGTCCCCGCCCTTGTCTTCAGTCTTGTCAAGGTCTGTTAAAAGTGATATTTCGCCCAAGAAGTCCTTAAGAGTGATTTCGTCGTAATTATCTTCATAATCAAGTAAAAGATTTCTGAACTCATCTAAGTTTTCTATCCTAGTTCTTGCTTCAACGGTATTTTCTCTCTCAAGTGCATTTAAATAATCAGTTCTATCAAGAACTAAATCATATAGCTCCGACAGAGTCACATTGTCTTTAAGCTTTCTGATTGATTCAATCGTCTCGTAAAATTCTTTTATCTTTTTATTCGTGCTAATGGATAGAGCATCGTAAAGGCTAATATTTTTACTAATCATATCACTCGTGATACTCTCAACGCTTTTATCGCCAATACCTCGTCTAGGAGTATTGATAATTCTCTTAAGAGAGATAAAATCGTTTGTGTTATCTAAAAATTTAAAGTAGGCAAGTATGTCCTTGATTTCTTTTCTGTCATAGAACTTTACTCCGCCAACTATATTATATTTAATTCCAAACTTCAAGAACATATCTTCAAAGGATCTTGATTGAGCGTTTGTTCTATAAAGAATGGCGATGTCGCTCTCATTATAACCCTCATCTAATAGCTCTTTTATCTTTTGCGCTACAAAGTAACTCTCTTCGACATTGCTTTGTGTTATGTAGCAGTATATATCGTCTCCGTCTTGATATCTTTTTCGAAGTTTAAGATGTTTCTTATGTCAGCGCCTCTCCAGCCATAGATACTTTGGTCAGCGTCACCAACCACGCAGATGTTTTTGTACATATCCGAGAATAACTTTGCCATCTTATATTGCATGTAGTTTGTATCTTGATACTCATCGACAAAAACGTACTTGAATCTTTCTTGATAGATTTGCCTTACGTCTTCATTTTCTTCTAAAAGTCTTACGCAATTTACTATCATATCATCAAAGTCCATCGCATCGTACTCAAGCATCTTCTTTTGATAGCGTCTATAAACTTCAGCATCAGTTTTCTTTCTATAGCTATCAGAAATGCTTTCGTATTCGTCAGCGTCCATGTTTTGCATCTTTAAATTTGATATTAACGCTATGAAGTATGATGGGACATAGGTCTTTGGATCTAATTCAAGCTCCTTTAGTATATCCTTAATAAGTGTTATTTGATTGTCTCTATCATATATGGTGAAGCTGTTTGTGTAGCCAACAAGGTTTGCGTGGCGCCTAAGTAGTCTTAGTGCTATCGAGTGAAAGGTACCTATCCACATTGGGCTAACGTCTTTATTTAAGAAGGACGCTACCCTATCTTTCATCTCTTTAGCCGCCTTGTTCGTAAATGTTATAGCAAGTATTTCGTTTTCGCTCGCAAGACCATTCTCAATAAGAAAGGCAATCTTGTAAGTAACTACTCTTGTCTTACCAGATCCAGCTCCGGCCATGATTAATAAGGGGCCGCTGTTGTATAAAACGGCTTCCCTCTGTCTTGTGTTTAATCTATCTAGTATATTATTCATTATCTTTATTGACTAATTCCTTTATCTTGTCAAATGTAACTTGACTAATAACGTGTTCAACTCTACAAGCATCGTCGTTTGCTGTCTCTGGGTCAACGCCAATGCTTTCAAAGAACTTTCTAAGTGTACAGTGTCTATCATTAGCAACGTCTGTGCTTCTAACTTTTATGCCTTTGTTTTGTAGCATCAATATCATCTCTAAATAATTTTCTCTTGACTCGCCGATCTTCATCGCTTACCTCCTAAATTTTATACTTCCTATCAAGACTTCTCTTAATATCTCTTTCTCTTTGGCTCTCTCTCTTGTCATAAAGCTTTTTACCTTTTGCAAGTGCTATCTCTAGCTTGGCTCTGCCATTCTTAAAGTATAGTCTTAAGGGAACTACAGTAGAGCCCGCTAGCTTCACGTCTTGAGAGATCTTTCTAATTTCATTTTTATTTAATAATAGCTTTCTCGTTCTTAATGGGTCTTCGTTAAAAATGTTGCCTTCTTTATAAGGACTTATATGCATACCAAAGACGAAGACCTCGCCATCTTTCACGATGACGTAGCTCTCCTTTAGGTTTACTCTGCCCTGTCTTATGGATTTAACTTCAGTTCCCTTAAGTACTAAGCCTGCTTCATATATCTTCTCTATAAAATAATCATGTCTCGCCTTTTTATTATTGGCTACAAGTTTTATATCTTCATCTTTCATTCAACCACTCCAAGAATTTTAAAATCTATAGTTCTCGTCTCTTTCGAAGCGTCAAGTACTGCCACTCTGACCTTCATGCCTATCTTGTATTCATTTAGTGAGTCTTTGCCAATGACTTTGTATTCTGTTTCATCAAAGTAATAGAAGTCATCATCCATATTTGAGAAGTGACAAAGTCCCTCTATAGTATTATCAAGCATAACGTATACACCAAAGGATGTTAGTGAAGAAACTTTTCCGACATATACATTTCCAATCTTGTCTTGCATATACTCAGCGCACTTCATTTGAACTATGTCGCGCTCTGCCTTTTCTTGAACTAGCTCTGTCTCAGAAATGTGTTTTGTGATTTGATCAAGATTTTTTTCGTAGTAGACAATTTTACTTTCCTTAAGTCTGCCATTCATAAAATCTTTAATAATTCTGTGAATGATAAGGTCTGAGTATCTTCTGATTGGTGATGTGAAATGCGAATAATACTTTGATGCAAGACCGAAGTGACCGAGTTCTTCGTAAGTGTATCTCGCCTTTTGCATAGTTCTAAGAATGATGTTTGAGATGAGCTCCGACTCTTTCTTGCCCTTAAGCTCATTAAGCACATTCGCTATATCAGCTGAAGTGACATTGTCTGGATTGATGTATAGCTCGAAACGCTTCAAAAACTCAGAAAGGTAGAACATCTTCTCCCTCTTTGGCTTCTCATGCACTCTATAGACAAAAGGTATGTCCTTCATAAAATAATCTTTGGCCACAGTTTCATTCGCAGCTATCATAAACTCTTCTATGATCTTGTTAGCGACGCGCCTTTCATCTGGCCTTATGTCGATAACTTTGCCTTTCTCGTCTAAAACGACTTTTGTCTCAACTATATCAAAGTCAATATTGCCTCTTTTATTTCTCTTTTCATTAAGAATATGCATTAAATCTTCCATATTCTTAAGAGTATCTTCAAGTCCTTCAAGTCCAAGCTCTTCAGCCTTCTTCTTTCCTTCTAAAAAGTCAGAAACTTGTGGGTAGTTAAGCCTATGATCAGAATTAATTATTGCTTCAGATATCTTATGGCTAAGGACCTCACCATCTTTATCGATGTCCATCCTGACCGATAATGTTAATCTGTCTTCATTTGGATTAAGTGAACAAATACCATTCGATAGCTCCTTTGGTAGCATCGGAAGCACTCTATCAAGCAGATAGTAGGAGTTGCCTCTTAAATAAGCTTCTTTATCTAAGTAAGTGCGCTCCTTAACATAGTGCGCTACGTCAGCGATGTGTACATATAATGTGTATTTATCATCATTTTTCACTACGCTGATGGCGTCATCCAAGTCTTTTGAGTCAACGCCGTCTATAGTTATCGTAAGTAAGTCTCTATAATCGACTCTGCGGGCTATCTCCTCAGAATCTATCTCATAATTTATCTCTTCTAATTCATCTTTAACTCTATTTGGAAAATATTCTCTAAGCTCATAAGACTTGATTATCGAAGTGATGTCTATGCCTGGATCATCAATCTTACCAATGATTTCAACGACCCTTCCCTCAGGATTTTTATTTTTGTCTGGATACTTAATAATCTCTGCAACGACCTTGTCGCCATGCTTTGCACCTTTAGAAGCACTTTTGTTAACAAAGACGTCGTAGACTATCTTGACATCGTCACAAGTGATAAAGCCGAAGCTGTCATTGTCTTGATAAGTGCCAACGACTCTCTTCGTTGCTCTATTAAGTATCTTAATGATTTTGCCTTCGTAGTTGCCATCAGGCTTCTTATCTGTGATGACAGCGCAGACCTCATCAGAGTCCATCGCGTACATCGAATTTTCAAATCTAATGAAGACATCGAAGTCTTCGCCGATAACAAAGCCAAAGCCGCGCTTATTAGCCTCATACTTTCCTGTAATAATATGGGAACTATTGTAAGTATAATATTTATTGTTGCTGCAAATAATTTTTTTATCCTTTTCTAATGATTTAAGTAGTTTTTCAAACATCCTCTTATCTTTTTTATTAATCTTAAAAGTTCTTAATAATTCCTTCTTGCTTTGAGGAAGATAATCCTCACTATTAAAATAATTCATTACAAGTTCCCTAATTTTCATCTTATCACCTATAATTTCTTTCCGTATTGAATACGTTTAAAGAGTTCAGCGTCATATGAGTAAACAGTTTCTTTTCTCATAGTGTCAACTGCTTGAGCTATCTCGAGCATCTTTGTTATAAGATCTTTAAACGAATATCCTTTAGGCTCCCATAAGTAGAAAGCAACCGAACCAGGTATTGTATTAATCTCATTGATATAGATTTTGCCAGTATCCTTAGATACAAGTAAATCGACTCTGGCATTACCTGCCGCGTCAATGGATGTAAATGCCTTTGTAGCTAAGCTTTCTAGCTCGTCTCTTAGTGGCTCGTCCTTTTTAAGTAAATTTCTCATTGTTTTTGTTCCAGGAGTCTTTTTATTTGATACGTATTTATCGTCAAATGTTAATAGTTCTTTGAAATCTAGTGGCTCTTCTAGCTCTGATGTTTCTACATTTTCTTCGTAGCCCATGACAGCGCAGTTAATTTCTCTTGCGTTTTCAACTGATTCTTCAACTATGACTTTTTTGTCATAACTAAAGGCTATCATCAAAGCTTCTTCAAGATTGTCCTTGTTCTTTACCTTTGATATACCGATAGATGAGCCAAGGTTTGATGGCTTTATGAACAATGGATAAGTTAAATTCTTTTCAATATCTGCCATGACTTCTTCTTTAGAGCTTCTCCACTTGCTTCTGTAATAATATCTGTAATTAACTACAGGAAGACCATTGGCTCTATAAACGTCCTTCATTATAACCTTGTCCATACCAACTGAGGAGCTTAATACGTTTGTGCCTGTGTATGGAAGGCCAACTGTTTCTACAAGTCCTTGGCATGAGCCGTCCTCACCATTGGTACCGTGAAGGGCAAAGAACACCAAGTCTAAAGTTTCATAAACTTTTTTATCAAACATGGACTTTGATTCAGGATTTATATACAGATTAAAATCGCCATAGTCACAGCCAAGCATAACGTTCTTAGCTGAGCTAAAGTCACCATCTTTAAATATTTTAAAATTTTTGAAGGCTTCAGAGCTTAGCCACTTGCCTTCTTTTGTAATATAGATTGGGATTGGAAGGAATTTTTCTTTATCCATGTTCTCAATTACTTGCATACCTGTAATAACCGATACTTCATGTTCAACGCTTCTTCCGCCAAATATAACGCCTACTTTTAGCATTCTATCAACTCCTAATAATTATCAGGCAAATCGTTTTCGAATAAAATCACGTCGCCTGCTTGACATATTTTTTGTAAAATTAATTGTGCATCCTCTAAACTTGCTGCTTCATGTATCTTTGCTTCATCAAGTCCGCCTTCAACGAGGCCATCTCTGATTGCTTTTTTATTCACTTCTGAAACTATTATGAAGTGATCTACAACAGCTGCAGCATTCTTACCGAAGTTTTTATTTTCATCGTATTGTAAATCTCCTAGCTCAACCATACCTGGTGAGATAACAATCTTCTTTCCCTCTTTAAACTCAGCGACAACATCAAGAGCCGCTTGTGCACCGCTTGGGTTACTGTTAAATGCGTCGTCTATGATGATGAGCTTATTTGGATTTTCTACTAAAGATAGTCTATGCTCAACTTGATTAACATCAAGAACGGCTTTAACTATCTCTTCCATGGACATGCCTAGCTCATGAGCCGCAGCCACAGATAAAAGTACATTGTAAATATTGTGTTTGCCAAGTAATTTTGTCTTTAGCTTGTACTCTTTATTTTTGTATATAAGAGTAAATTCAGTACCAAACTCACCGACGCTTATGTCCTTAGCAAAGTAATCGCAAGCGTCATCTTCAAGCGAGATGTAAACCTTTCTAGTCTTGACTTCAGCTGCCTTTTCCTTGATATATGGATTGTCGTAATTAAATATAGCAAGGCCGCCTTCCTTAAGCGTATCGATAAGCTCAAACTTAGTCTTGACAATGTTTTCCATAGAGCCAAAGGTTTCTATGTGACATGGACCGATGTTTGTGATGATGGCTATGTCAGGCATAACTAGCTCAGCTACCTCTTTTATTTCGCCCACATATCTTGCTCCAAGCTCTGAGATGAAAACTTCAGTACCGCTTTCAAGCTCGTTATTAATTACCTTTGATATACCCATAGGTGTATTGAAAGAACTTGGTGTTGCATATGTCTTAAGATTATTTTTCACTATGTCATTTAAAACAAGTTTTGTAGATGTTTTTCCATAGCTACCAGTTATTCCAACTACCTTGAGTTTATTTTCTTTTTCTTTTTTAATTTTATTTTGTGCTTGAACGTAAAAACCGTGATTGATTTTATTTTCAATCGGTAGTGCTAATATATTTGCGCACTTAACGCTCCTTGCTCTTATGATGTACAAAATAAAAGCAAGTACCAATAAATATGCTAGAGCAATTTTTTCGCCTAATAATAAATAAGCGATGATTGAAGTAAACATGATAAGAGTGTTAAATAAAGCAAATATCTTCATCATTCTCTTCATCCTATCAGTAAAAACAAGCGGCTTTTTATCTCCCGGTTTTATTTTCTTTAATGAATTTTTAAGCCAGCCAAAATTTTTAAGCCAAGCTTCGTACTCACTTGAGATATACATATTTAATTGCATAATTTGGAAATACGCCAAAGAATGTATATATATTAAAACTGTTAATAATATTGGCAAGAATATAAATATAGCTATCATAGTTCCTCCTTACTAAGATAAGATCTAATTACGCGTGTGAATGTTTGATAATCATCTGCATATGAGAAATGTCCGCCCTCAAGCTCAACCAGAGCAGAGTTTTTTATCTTCTCATTCATTATTTTACCCATATATAATGGAGTTGTATCGTCATTTTTACCCCAGAGTATTAGAGTATCATTCTTAATAAGCCCTAGCCTATCAAGAAGAGACTCATTAACGACCTTAACGAAGGTCTTCCTCATGATGCCACTTGTGTTTTTGTAGTCATCAGAGCCAAATTTCTTTGAAAGCTTCTTCATAAGCTCCTCTTCACTCTTGTAAAAAAAGATTAACCTGTAAAGCTTTTTAAAGAATTTATATGTATAAACTTTTAAGTAGTATGAAAGACTTCTCTTAGGAAGTATGCCTGATGCATCGATAAGTACCATCTTATCTAGTCTTTCATAGCCTTCAGAAGCAATTTGTATTAAAGTTTTGCCGCCAAAGCTATGACCGATCGCGTCAAATTTCTCAATGCCGAGCTCCTTTACAAAGGCCTTGACAATATTTGCATAGTCCTCTCCACCAAAAACTCTATCTGGTTCAGACGACTTGCCGTGGCCTGGCAAATCTATGGCAATAACTTTTCTTGTATCCTTCAAAGCGTTCACTATACCCATGACTGCTTCGATAGAAGCGCCCCAGCCATGAAGTATAAGAACTGGCTTTTCTGAATCGCCTTCTATTATGTAATTTATTTTAATATTGTCAATCGTTATTTCCATAAAATCACCCATATTATAAATGAAGCTCCCCTTATTTAATAGCATCGCTGATTAAAATCAAGGGGAGTCCAATTACAATTTTATCTTATTTTATAATAAGTCCACCGTAGCTAACAAATACTTGTGCAAATACTAATGCTACTATTGTCATTAATTTAATTAGTATATTTAGAGATGGTCCTGATGTATCCTTGAATGGGTCGCCAACAGTATCTCCTGTTACTGCTGCCTTGTGAGCATCTGAACCCTTTCCACCATGAACACCTGATTCAATATACTTTTTAGCATTGTCCCAAGCTCCACCTGCGTTTGACATGAAGATCGCCATTAGAACGCCTGTTACTAATGAACCAGCAAGTAGACCACCTAGAGCTTCTGTTCCTAGAAGTACACCAACAAGTACTGGGCATACAACAGCTAGAAGTCCTGGGATAACCATTTCCTTAAGAGCTGCCTTAGTAGAAATGTCTACGCATTTGCCGTAATCAGGTTTTGCAGTTCCTTCCATGATACCAGGGATGGATTTAAATTGTCTTCTAACTTCTTCGATCATTTGGTTAGCAGCTTTACCAACTGCATCCATAGTTAATGATGAGAATAAGAATGGTAGCATACCACCAATGAAGACACCTGCTATAGTTAATGGATTTGTTAAGTCGATCTTTTCAAGTCCAACTGCTTGTGTATATGAAGCGAATAGTGCTAGAGCTGTAAGTGCAGCTGAAGCGATGGCAAAACCTTTACCAACTGCTGCTGTTGTGTTACCAACTGAGTCTAGCTTATCTGTAATATCTCTTACATTTTCTGGAAGTCCGCACATTTCAGCGATACCACCAGCGTTATCAGCAACTGGTCCGTATGCGTCAACTGCGATAGTTGTAGCAGCTGTTGCTAGTAGACCTACTGCTGCAAGTGAAATTCCGTAAAGACCATTTACTGGGCTTGCTGCTCCACCTGCTAAGAAGAATGCAGCTAATATACCTATTGAAATAACTATCATTGGGATAGCTGTTGACATCATACCAACTGATAGACCAGCGATGATGTTTGTTGAAGCACCTGTTTCTGATTCTTCAGCAACTTTTTGAACTGGTTTATATTCAGCAGCTGTATAATATTCTGTAACTTTTGCTATGATTAATCCAACAACAACACCTGCTACTATAGCATAGAATGGTTGGATTGAGCCTAATATCTTTGTAGATAAGAAGTAAGAAGCGATTATAGTGATTATTGAACTTCCCCAAGTAGCCATATCAAGTGCTTTTTGAGGGTTCTTATCGCCTTTTACAAATAATGTACCGATAATTGATGATACGATACCAACTGAGCATAGAGCTAGTGCAAATGCAATACCGTTGTCGCTAAATGCTAGAGCACCTAAAGTGATAGCTGAAATTATAGCTCCAACATATGATTCAAATAAGTCAGCTCCCATACCAGCAACGTCACCAACGTTATCACCAACGTTATCAGCGATAACAGCTGGGTTTCTTGGGTCGTCTTCTGGAATACCAGCTTCAACCTTACCAACTAAGTCAGCACCAACGTCTGCAGCCTTTGTATAGATACCGCCACCAACTCTTGCGAATAAAGCGATTGATGAAGCACCTAGACCGAAGCCTGTAACTATGTTAGCATCTTTGAATATCATCCAAACAATGCTAGTACCTAGTAAACCTAGACCTACAACGCACATACCCATAACAGTACCGCCTGAGAAAGCAACGTTTAGAGCCTTGCCCATACCGCTTTCCTTAGCTGCGTTTGCAGTTCTTACGTTAGCCTTAGTAGCTACTGTCATACCGATGTAACCAGCACAAATTGAGAATACCGCACCTATTAAATAACAAACGGCAGTACCGATGTTGATTGATAGAGCTAGAATTGCAAATAATACAACAATGAATATTGCTAAATATTTGTATTCTCTAGTTAAAAATGCAAGAGCACCTTCTTGAATGTAGCCAGCTATCTCCTTCATTCTGTCGTTTCCAGCATCTTGCTTAGAAACGTACATAGCTTTAACTAAAGCAAATAATAGTGCTATAGCTCCAACTATAGGAGCTATGATTAAAATTTTGTCCATTTCTTCCTCCTATTTTATTATTATAAAGCCGCTAATATCAAAGTTGTTACCATAAACACAACCGATGAAACTGTAGTTATTCTTTTTAAAAGAACATTTCTTGTAGGATTTTTAGAACCCCAAATGCTTTCAGCTCCGCCCAATGCTTGTAAGCCTTGATCGTCTCCCTCAGTAGCTGCTACTGATATAGTTAATACTAAAGCTGAAATTGCAACTAGTGCATACAATACGTAAGTCATACACACACCTCCATTCTCTCTTATAACATATCTATTTTACCACAAGA
>QWCE01002462.1_pt1 | contig 23186 bp, 17 predicted proteins | sample 1972531 | NCBI WGS metagenome assembly QWCE01 (sample SAMN09866716, study PRJNA288562) | Human gut metagenome isolate term4_stool, whole genome shotgun sequencing... | reverse complement strand
TAGGGGCGACCCTTGCGGTCGCCCGCGGGAGGGGCAGAGCCCCTCCCCTACGCACCACAAGATACGCTTCCGTAGGGGCCGGCGTCCCCGACGGCCCGCCTACCGCACCCCATGTAAAACGCCCTGTCATTGCGAAGCCAGTGCGCACACTGGCTGTGGCAATCCGTTCCCCTTTGGATTTGTGCAGGGGTATTACGGATTCCCACGACCAGTCTGCGGACTGGTCTCGGAATGACACGCGAATTTCTTCGGCTCCTGTCACTGGCTGTGGCAATCCGTACCCCCGTCCCCCTGCACCCCCCAAAATCCCCATTCATCGGAGGTCAATACCTATGTTCGATCAATCCCACATCCGCAATTTTTCCATCATCGCCCACATCGACCACGGCAAGTCCACCCTGGCGGACCGCCTGCTGGAGAAGTGCGACGCCGTCCCCCAGCGGGAAATGGAAAACCAGCTCCTGGACAATATGGACCTGGAGCGTGAACGGGGCATCACCATCAAGTCCCGGGCCGTCCACCTGTTTTATAAGGCGAAGGACGGGGAAATCTACGCCCTGAACCTTATCGACACCCCGGGCCATGTGGACTTCAATTACGAGGTCTCCCGGTCCCTGGCCGCCTGCGAGGGGGCGGTGCTGGTGGTGGACGCCACCCAGGGGGTAGAGGCCCAGACCCTGGCCAATACCTACCTGGCCCTGGATCACGACCTGGAAATTCTTCCCGTTTTCAACAAAATCGACCTCCCTGCCGCCGACCCCCTGAAGGCCAAGCAGGAGGTGGAGGACATCATCGGCCTGCCGGCCCTGGATGCCCCGGAGATCTCCGCCAAAAACGGCGTGAATATCGACGCGGTATTGGAGGACATCGTGGCGGGTGTCCCCGCCCCCAGCGGCGACCCCAACGCCCCCCTCCAGGCCCTGGTGTTCGACAGCCAGTATGACCCCTATGTGGGTGTGGTGGTCTATTTCCGCATCCGCCAGGGCACCCTGCGCCGGGGCCAGACCATTCGCCTTATGGCTACCGGCGCCCAGTATACCATCCTGGAGTGCGGCTACCTCAAGCCCCTGGGCAATGAGCCCACCGACGCATTGCAGGCCGGGGAGGTGGGCTACTTCACCGCCTCCATCAAGACCGTCAAGGATACCCAGGTGGGCGACACCGTCACCGACGCGGATAATCCCGCCCCGGAGCCTCTGCCCGGCTACCGTCCCGCCCAGTCCATGGTCTACTGCGGCATTTACACCGAGGACGGCAGCAAGTATCCGGACCTCCGGGACGCCCTGGAAAAGCTCCAGCTCAACGATGCCTCCCTGACCTTCGAGCCGGAAAGCTCCGTGGCCCTGGGCTTCGGCTTCCGCTGCGGCTTTTTGGGTATGCTCCATATGGAGATCATCCAGGAGCGGCTGGAGCGGGAGTTCAATTTGGACCTGGTCACCACCCTCCCCTCCGTTATTTATCATGTGTATAAGACCGACGGCACCCTGGTCAAGGTGGATAACCCCCATAATTATCCCGACCCCGCCGTTATCGAGCACGCCGAGGAGCCCTATGTGAAGGTCTCCATCATCACCCCCAACGAGTATGTGGGCAATATCATGCCCATGTGCCAGGACCGCCGGGGCGAGTTCAAGGATATGCAGTACCTGGACACCCATCTGGTGGAGCTGCACTATCAAATGCCCCTGAACGAGATCATCTACGATTTCTTCGATACCCTCAAGGCCAATACCAAGGGCTACGCCAGCCTGGACTATGAGCTCTCCGGCTACCGCCCCAGCGACCTGGTGAAGGTGGACCTGCTCCTGAACGGCGACGGCGTGGATGCCCTGAGCTTCATCGCCCATAAGGATAAGGCCTATCCCCGGGCCCGCCGCCTGTGTGAAAAGCTGAAGGATAATATCCCCCGTCAGCTCTTCGAGGTCCCCATCCAGGCGGCCATCGGCGGGCGCATCATCGCCCGGGAAACGGTGAAGGCCATGCGAAAGGATGTTTTGGCCAAGTGCTACGGCGGCGACATTACCCGCAAGAAAAAGCTGCTGGAGAAGCAGAAGGAAGGCAAAAAGAAGATGCGGAATCTCGGCACGGTGCAGGTGCCTACCGAAGCCTTCATGGCTGTCCTCAAGCTGGATAGCGATTAAGGGCTCCGGGCCTATTCCCCGCTGGACAGAGGGCGAATTTGGTAGTATACTATGTGTAATATTTGCGGCGAAAGGGTCTGCAAAAGTGAGAGGAGAACGGAAAATGAAGCGAAAAGTATTGCTGCTGGGCGACCCGGCTCTGTATGAGGTCAGCTCCGCCGTGACCCGGGAGGAGCTGGAGGAGCTGCGGCCTGACATTGAGGATATGTTTGAATGCCTAAAGGATGCGGGTTTCGGCCACGGCATCTCCGCCCCCCAGATCGGCATTAAAAAGAGGCTTATTTGCCTGGATTTAGACGGGGTGCGCCGGGTCATCGTGAACCCCACATTGGAGCTGGTGGGCAGCGAGATGATGGAGCTGATGGACGACTGCCTGTGCTTCCCGGGGCTGCTGGTAAAGGTCCGGCGGAATCGGCGCTGCATCGTCCGCTACCGGGACGAAAATTGGCAGGTGCAGGAGCTTGCCTGCGAGGGGTATCTGTCCGAGCTTATCCAGCACGAGTACGACCACCTCAACGGCATTTTGGCCACCATGCGCGCCGTGGACGGCAAGGCCTTTGTGATGAAGGCGTAAAAATTTTCACCATACAATCCATGGGAAACGGCACCGGAGACGGTGCCGTTTCGGTGCAATTTGGTGCCGTTTCGGTGAAGAAACGAGGCCATAAAGACAAAAAAGGTCCCGGTTCCCGGAGAAGGCTCTCCGGGGACCGGGACTCTGTATTTTTTGGGGGGTATGTGTGCAGCGGAAAGGGATCAATATTCCTTGGCCTGCTCCTCGCCGTTGAGGACCCGGAGGGCAGCCTGGGCCAGAGCCAGCAGCTCGTCCTCGCCGGGATAGACGGTGACGGGGGCGATCCACTCCACCATATCCTTCAGGGCCTGGACGGTCTCCTTGCCGTAGGCAATGCCGCCGGTGAGAATGATCTGATCCACCTGGCCGTGCATGGCGGCGGCCATAGCGCCGATCTCCTTGCCGATCTGATAGTGGAAGGCGTCAATGACCTCGGCTACCTTGGCATCGGTCTCGGCCATCTTCAGCAGGTCACGCATATCGGTGCTGCCGGCGTAGGCCACCAGACCGCCGCGGCCCACGAACATCTTCCGCAGCTCCTCCTCGGTATAGTCGCCGGAGAAGCACAGCTTCATCACGGCGTCGGTGGGGAGGCTGCCGGAGCGCTCGGGGGAGAAGGGGCCCTCGCCGTCCAGAGCGTTCTCGGTGTCCACCACGCTGCCCTTTACATGGGCGCCTACGGACACACCGCCGCCCATGTGGCAGACGATGAGGTTCAGGTCCTCATACTTCTTGCCCACCTCCTTGGCGTAGCGCTTGGCCACGGCCTTCTGGTTCAGGGCGTGGAACTTGCTGACCCGCTGGATCAGGGGATGGCCGGAATAGCGGGCAATGGCCTGCAGCTCGTCCACCACGGGGGGGTCGGCAATGAAGGAGGGGATGCCCAGCTCGTCCCCGATCTCCCGGGCGATGAGGCCGCCCAGATTGCAGGCGTGCTGGCCCTGGACGCCTGCTACGCAGTCGGCCAGCAGGGCATCGGAGGTGGCGTAGGTGCCGCCACGAATGGGCTTTACCAGGCCGCCCCGGGCGCAGATGGCGGTGAGCTTCTTCATGTCGAAGTTGTTTTCGGTCAGGGCCTGCTCCACCAGCTCCTTACGCCACCCCTTCTGATCGGGAATGGTGGCGAACTTTGCGATCTCCTCGGCGGGATGACGCAGAGTTTTGTCAAAGAGCAGGGTGTCGTTTTCAAACACGCCGATCTTGGTAGAGGTGGAGCCGGGGTTGATAACAAGAATGTAATTAGACATAGTGATTTCCTCCTGAGGCTTCAAAATTATAAGATAAAACGCAAAACCGTTTCGGTCATAATGCTTATATTATACACCATACTTTGGGTGGATGTAAATTGTTTTTTTGATGAAAAAAGCGCATTTTGGCCGCAATCTTCTGCCGATTCAGGCATAAAGACCGTCCAACCGGTCTATCAGCGCCGCCAGGGCATCCTCCCGGCAGTCCGGCAGCAGCTCCACCCCCGGTGCCCGGCGCACGGCCTCGATGGCATTGGCCGGGGCAAAGGCGTGGCCCGCAGCGGCCAGCATGGTCAGGTCGTTGGCCTCGTCCCCTACGCAGCAGACATTCTCCGCCCGGATGCCCAAAAGAGACGCCAGCTTTTGGGTCATGGCCCCCTTGGTGGCACCCTTGGCGGTGATTTCCAGGAAAAATTTTCCGGAGCGGACGATCTCAAAGTCCCGGGCCCAGGGCTGGCTGCGGATATACCGCTCCAAGTCCCGGCCCCGCTGGCCCGTCTCCTCAAACAGCACCTTGCTGATGGGCATGGGCACCTGCAGGATGGAGTCCGCCTCCGTGGCGGCGGAATGGGTCAGGGCCATGTGGTTGCGGGTCAAATCGTTGGGGTGGAGGGTGTGGATCTGGCTGCCGTCGTGATAAATCTCGGCGGCGAGAGACGGGAAGGCCAGCTCTGCCGCGTGGAGGTCCCGGCGGATGGAGTCCGGGAGAAAGGCGGTGCAGAGGTACTCGCCCCGGGCAAAATCATAGATGGCCGCGCCGTTAAAGAGGACGGTGGGGCCGTTCATGGGCAGCGTGGGGGCAATGGGCGCAAAGCTGGGCAGGGCCCGGCCTGTGGCCACGGAAAAGAGGCCGCCCTGGGCCGTGAAATACTCCAGGGCCCGGCGGTTTTCCCGGGAAAGGGGCGGCAGAGAACCGCCGCCCAAAAGAACCTCCTCGGTATAGACCAAGGTATTATCAAAGTCGCTGACCAGGAGGACACCTTGAAATTTTCCCATGGCTGTTATGCCTCCGTCTTGCCGCTGCCGCCGGGTCCCCGGCGGGGGTGACGGCGTCCGCTCCGGTGCCGGGGCTTCTTTACCTCGCCTCCGGCGGCCTGCTTGGGGGGCTGGGGCTTGGCCGCCTGGGGAGCGGCTCCCTCGGGCTTTTGCCCGCCCCGGCGGCGCGGGGGACGGGGCTTATCGGTCTGCTTATCGGCCTGCTTTTCGCTCTGCTTGGGGGGCTGCTTCTGGGCCTTGGGGGGATTCTTCTCCGGGGCCCGGTCCTCGGCAGGGCGGCTGCCTCTGCGGCGGCGATTGCGGCCGGAGCGGCCGGACTCCCGCTTTTCCTCCGCCGGGGGCTCTGCCGCCTCAGGAGAGCTATAGAGGAAGTCGGACACCACCGCCGGGAACTCCTCGGGCTTCTCCTCCACCACCATTCGGGCGGGGCGCTCCCGGGGCACCTGGATGCCGTCGCGGCTGCCCTTGCCGTTGCGCAGGACGCAGATCTCGCAGTTGTGGTAGCACCGGGGGGACTCGGGCTGATCGTCCAGCCGGACGGTGACCTGCTCCTTCAGCAGGTTTACGGCGCTGATGTTGCCGGGGCCGTCGGGGGTCTGGACAAAGGAGTCGTTTTTCGGCATACGCCGGGCGGCGTCCTCATAGGCCTCCTGCTCGTACTTCAGGCAGCACATAAGGCGGCCGCAGGTGCCGGAGATCTTGGCGGGATTCAGGGACAGGTTTTGGGTCTTGGCCATCTTGATGGACACGGGGATGAAATCGTCCATATACTGGCTGCAGCAGAAGGGACGGCCGCAGATGCCCAGGCCGCCCAGCATCTTCGCCTCGTCCCGGACGCCGATCTGGCGCAGCTCGATGCGGGCGTGGAAGGCGGCGGCCAGATCCTTTACCAGCTCCCGGAAATCCACCCGGCCGTCGGCGGTGAAGAAAAAGAGCAGCTTGTTGCCGTCGAAGGAGCTTTCCGCCCGGACCAGCTTCATCTCCAGGCCCCGCTGGGCGATCTTCTTCTGGCAGACCGCAAAGGCCTCCTTTTCCCGGGCCCGGGCCATTTGCAGGCTGCGTCGGTCATTCTCCGTGGCCGGGCGCAGCACCCGGCGCAGAGGCTCCACCACCTGATGGTCCTCCACGGTGTGGTTGCCCTGGGTGCAGGTGACATACTCCGGCCCCTGGGCAGTCTCCACGATCACATCCTGGCCCGGGGCAACGGTGAGCTGCCCGGGGCTGAAATAATAATTCTTGCATCCGCTGCGGAAGCGGACGCTGATAACTTCCTTCATAGGATATCCTCCCATTCTGCGGCGACGGCGCCTAAAACCTGGCCCACCGCCACATTCCATTCACATTCTTGGGCGAATTTGCCCAGCATTTCACACAGCCGCATAAGCTGCTTTTTTGTAAGCCTTCGGCTCAGGGGCCCTACTCCGTCGGCGCACAGAGTCTCCGGGGGTGCGCCCCAGCGCAGACGCAGGGCCTGCAGGCTGCCCTCCCGGCACTCCCGCAGCACCTGCTGGAGCTTTTCCCGGGTCATTTTCCCGTTTTCAAAGCCCACCAGCACCTGCGTAACCGCCGGGCTCTCGCCGCCGGCCATAGCCTCCAAAAGCGCCTGAGCCTCCGGGCTTGGCGCCGCCGCCTCCTGCTCCGTGGGGCGCACGGAAAGCTCCGCGCACCGGGAGCGCACCGTGGGCAGCAGCACCGAGGGATTTTCCGCGCAGAAAAGAAACGCCGCGTAGGCAGGCCCCTCCTCCACCAGCTTGAGGAGAACATTCTGGTCCTGGACCGTCAGGCGGCGGCAGTCGGGGAAAAGGAACACCTTGCACGCGCCCTCGTTGGGCTGGATATAGGCATCGGAGCGCAGGGCCCGCAGCACCTCCACGGACAGGTCCTTGTGCTGGCTGTCCTCGGCGGTGACACAGTCGGGATGGGTGCCCCGGAGCACCTTGCCGCAGGCGGGGCAGCGCAGGCAGGGCTTATCCGCCTGCCGACACTCTAAGGCGGCGGTGTAGAACCGGGCGGCGGCCAAAAGATCGCCGCTGCCGGAAAAGATGACGCTGTGGGGCAGCGCACCCTGCCGGGCCCCACGGCGAATACGGCTCTCCAGCACAGGATCCATTGGGCTCCCCCCTCCCCTTTTCCGAAAAATACACCCTGCCATGACAATAAAATACAGTACCAGTATAGCACAGCTCCGGCATTTTCTCAACCGCTCCCGTATTTTTTTTGTGATTTGCGCCATTTATTTGCAAAAGGGACGAGAGAATTCGGCAAAAGGGTAAAAAATAGAAAAAAGGGAGAGAATATGTTGCATTTTTCAATCTTTGTGGCTATAATGAATTCTGCTATTATTAAAAAGGTATATTGGAGGGTATTATGAGCAAAAAATTCTGCTATCTGTTTACCGAGGGTAATGCATCCATGCGCGAGCTGCTGGGCGGCAAGGGCGCAAACCTGGCCGAGATGACCAACATCGGTCTGCCGGTTCCCCAGGGCTTCACCATTACCACCGAGGCCTGCACCCAGTACTATGAGGACGGACAGAAGATCAATGACGAGATCATGGCCGAGATCATGGAGTACATCGAGAAGATGGAGAAGATCACCGGCAAGAAGTTCGGCGATCATGAGAATCCTCTGCTGGTGTCTGTGCGCTCCGGCGCCCGGGCCTCCATGCCCGGCATGATGGACACCATCCTGAACCTGGGCCTGAATGAGGATGTGGTGGGCGTCATCGCCGCCAAGTCCGGCAATCCCCGCTGGGCCTGGGACTGCTATCGCCGCTTTATCCAGATGTATTCCGATGTGGTGATGGAGGTAGGTAAGAAGTATTTCGAGCAGCTTATCGACGAGATGAAGGAGAAGAAGGGCGTCACCCAGGATGTGGAGCTCTCCGCCGAGGATCTGAAGGAGCTGGCCATGCAGTTCAAGGCCGAGTACAAGGCCAAGATCGGCGCCGACTTCCCCTCTGACCCCAAGGAGCAGCTTATCGGCGCCATCAAGGCCGTGTTCCGCTCCTGGGACAATCCCCGGGCCAATGTGTATCGCCGGGATAACGACATCCCCTACTCCTGGGGCACCGCCGTCAATGTTCAGTCCATGGCCTTCGGCAACATGGGCGACGACTGCGGCACCGGCGTGGCCTTTACCCGTAACCCCGCCACCGGCGAGAAGAAGCTCATGGGCGAGTTTTTGACCAACGCCCAGGGCGAGGATGTGGTGGCCGGCGTGCGCACCCCCATGCCCATCGACCAGATGGCCGAGAAGTTCCCCGAGGCCTATGCACAGTTTGTGGATGTGTGCAAGACCCTGGAGGATCATTACCGGGATATGCAGGACATGGAGTTCACCGTGGAGCACGGCAAGCTCTATATGCTCCAGACCCGTAACGGCAAGCGCACCGCCAAGGCGGCCCTGAAGATCGCCTGCGACCTGGTGGACGAGGGCATGATCTCCGAGCAGCAGGCCGTGGCTATGATCGACCCCCGGAACCTGGATACCCTCCTGCACCCCCAGTTTGACGCCGAGGCTCTGAAGAAGGCCCAGCCCGCCGGCAAGGCTCTGCCCGCCTCCCCCGGCGCCGCCTGCGGCAAGATCGTCTTTACCGCCGAGGACGCCAAGGCTTGGGCTGCCCGGGGCGAGAAGGTGGTCCTGGTCCGCCTGGAGACCTCTCCCGAGGACATCGAGGGCATGAAGGCCGCCCAGGGCATCCTCACCGTCCGCGGCGGCATGACCAGCCACGCCGCTGTGGTGGCCCGCGGTATGGGCACCTGCTGCGTCTCCGGCTGCTCCGCCATTGCCATGGACGAGGAGAACAAGAAGTTTACCCTTTCCGGCAAGACCTATCACGAGGGCGACTGGCTGAGCCTGGACGGCTCCACCGGTAATATTTACGACGGCGCTATGCCCACCGTGGACGCTACCATCGGCGGCGAGTTCGGCCGCATCATGGGCTGGGCCGACAAGTATCGCCGCCTGAAGGTCCGCACCAATGCCGACACCCCCCACGACGCCGCCAAGGCCCGTGAGCTGGGCGCCCAGGGCATCGGCCTGTGCCGTACCGAGCATATGTTCTTCGAGGGCGACCGTATCGACGCCATCCGCGAGATGATCTGCTCCGACACCGTGGAGGAGCGGGAGGCGGCTCTGGCCAAGCTCCTGCCCATGCAGCAGGGCGACTTCGAGGGCATCTATGAGGCCATGGAGGGCTGCCCCGTGACCATCCGCTTCCTGGATCCCCCTCTGCACGAGTTCGTGCCCACCGAGGAGGCCGACATTGAGAAGCTGGCCAAGGCCCAGGGCAAGACCGTGGCCGAGATCAAGAACATCATCGCCTCCCTCCACGAGTTCAACCCCATGATGGGTCACCGTGGCTGCCGTCTGGCCGTCACCTTCCCGGAGATTGCCGCCATGCAGACCCGGGCTGTTATCCGCGCCGCCATCAATGTGCAGAAGAAGCACCCCGACTGGACCATGGTCCCCGAGATCATGATTCCCCTGGTGGGCGAGGTGAAGGAGCTGAAGTATGTAAAGGACATCGTGGTTACGACCGCCGACGAGGAGCTGGCCGCCGCCGGGATGGACATGAAGTACCTGGTGGGTACCATGATCGAGATCCCCAGAGCTGCCCTCACTGCCGACCAGATCGCCACCGAGGCCCAGTTCTTCTCCTTCGGCACCAACGACCTGACCCAGATGACCTTCGGCTTCAGCCGCGACGACGCCGGCAAGTTCCTGGGCGCTTACTACGATAAGAAGATCTATGAGAACGATCCCTTCGCCAAGCTGGACCAGGTCGGCGTAGGCAAGCTGGTGAAGATGGCTGCTGAGATGGGCCGCGCCACCCGCCCCGACATCCACCTGGGCATCTGCGGCGAGCACGGCGGCGACCCCAGCAGCGTGGAGTTCTGCCACAAGGTGGGCCTGGACTATGTGTCCTGCTCCCCCTTCCGCGTTCCCATCGCCCGTCTGGCCGCCGCACAGGCTGCCATCAAGGAACAGCGCCAATGAGAAGCCCGCGCAAGTGGCGTAATACCCCTTAATACCCCATAAAAACGGCCACACCGCTTCCCGGAGCGGTGTGGCCGTTTGAGATGGTCGGGAAAATCCATCGTTTTTCCGACAAAAGAGAAACCGTTTTGGTACGGAGGTTTTGACAGCCCCGGCCGGGCATGGTATGCTATTTAAAAAAGAAAAGCGGAGGCGCGGACATGAAGCAGTACATCGGCATCGACCTGGGCGGCACCGGCATCAAGGGGGCCGTGGTCCTGGAGGACGGGGAAATTTTGGCCCGGCAGACCTGCCCCACCCGGCCGCAGCGTGGCCCGGCGGCGGTGGCGGAGGACATTGGCGCCATGATCCGTACCCTGGGCCAGGGACGGGAGGTGGCCGGCGTGGGCCTGGGCTGCCCCGGCACGGTGGATGACCGGGCGGGCACCGTGGTTTACGCCTGCAACATCGGCTGGGTGAACTATGATGTGCGCCGGGTCCTGGAGGACACGGGTTTTTCCGTGCGTCTGGTAAATGATGCCAACGCGGCGGCCCTGGCAGAGGCGGCGGTGGGGGCGGCCAAGGGCGCCCGAAGCGCCGTGGTGGTGACCCTGGGCACCGGCATAGGCGGCGGCGTGGTGCTGGACGGGCACCTGCTCACGGGCTTTACCGGGGCGGCCAGCGAGCTGGGACATATGTGCATTGTGGCCGGCGGGGAGAGCTGCGCCTGCGGCCGCCGGGGCTGCTGGGAGACCTATGCCTCCGCCACGGCACTGATACGCCGGACGGAGGCGGCTATGGCGGCCCACCCGGACAGCGTCCTGCACCGCATCGCCCGGGAAAAGGGCGGCATAGATGGCCGCACGGCCTTTGCCGGGCAAGAGGCCGGAGATCCGGCAGCCACCCGGGTGGTTGCGGAGTACATCCGGTATCTGGGTGTGGGGATCGCCAACCTGGTGAATATCTTTTTCCCCGAGGTCATAGCCCTGGGCGGCGGCATCGCCAACCAGGGGGAGACGCTGCTGCGGCCCCTGCGCGCCCAGGTGCAGAGCCAGGAATACGGCTCCGCCTACACGAAAAAGCACCCCCGCATCGTGACCTGCACCCTGGGCAGCGATGCCGGTGTCATCGGCGCGGCCCTCTTTGCCGCGGAAAAGCTGGAATAATGCCCCAAGCATCGGCCCCTGCGGGTGGGCCGACGGGGGAAATGCCCAAAATAAAAAAGTCTCCCGGAGCTTGCCGCAATCGGTACGCTCCGGGAGGCTTTTTCCGGTTTTTATTCAAATAGGCTGGCCTGATACGGCAGGTCGCCCCGGCCCAGCTGCCGGAGCTGGCGGCTGTTTTCCTCGGTCAGGGCATCGGTAATGGCCATTTTCCGGATGATGTTTTGGACGGTGGTCTCCAGGTCCGTGCCGGCACGGTAGTCGGCGGGGAAGATAAAATCCACCCGTCCCTTGCTCAGCAGGTCCTCTACGCCCTGGCGGTTTTCCTCCTGATAGACAGCGATGGCCTCGCCGCCGTAGGAGCGCATCATCTTCATGCAGGGCACATCGGAGAGACCGTCGCCGATGTAGATCATGTTGGTGAAGGGGATGCGCTTGCTGTCGTCGGGCATGGAGGCGTTGAGGGTGCGGTCGTCGGACACATCCAGCACGCCCTTATTGATGCGGTAGACGAACTGGGTCTTATTGGTAAAGTTGACATCCAGCTTGGGCCAGGAGGCCAGACCCCGGGCATCATAGAAAAACTCGCAGGCGTAGATCTCCTTAAACTCGTGGCTGATGCCGCTGCCCTCGATGATCTCCCGGAGACCGGAGGAGATGACATAATGCTCAATGGCTACGCCCTGACTCTCGCCGAAGGCGTTGATGCGCGCGAACCAGTCCTGCACGCCGGGGAAGAGCTGTATGTCATGGCCGCAGCGAACCAGAAAGTCCCGGTCCAGACGGATGTTTTGGGCCCGACACTCCTCGATCATGGTGTACATATAGGCCAGAAGGCCGTCCATGCGGTTGTTATAGCCGAAGTCGTTGGCCTTTTTCCAGAATTCGGCGGGCTTATAGCCCAGGGCGGGAATGAAGGTGTAGTCCTCCATGTCGGTGGTGCAGAGGGTTTTGTCGAAATCGTAGAGAAGGGCGATGATGGGCTTTTCCATGGGGGTATCTCCTTTTTGGGGCTTTTTGGGGGACGGGGGACGGATTGCCACGGGCGCCTTGCGCCCTCGCAATGACAGAAGCCGAAAGAATTTGCGTGTCATTCCGAGACCAGTCCGCAGACTGGTCGTGGGAATCCGTAATACCCCTGCGCAAAGGTCGAGGAGAACGGATTGCCACACCAGTGACATCGGTCACTGGTTCGCAATGACAGGGGATTTTGCATGGGGTGCGTGTGCGGCGGCACACATGGGTGCCGCCCTACAAGGCATTATTTTGTAGGGGCGGACGACCCTGTCCGCCCGGGCCCGGTAACGCAACACTTTGTAGGGCAGGGCCCGTGTGCCCTGCCGTAGGTGCGGGGAAAATCCGGGTCGGGTCGATGTAGGCATCGGCCCCTACGGAGGTTTGACAAGAAAGTGCCTGCGTAGAATCCCCCAGTCACGGCTTCGCCGTGCCAGCCCCCTTTAGGCAAGGGGGCCAAGGGGACGGGGGGTGCGGATTGCCACGGGCGCCTTGCGCCCTCGCAATGACAGTTTTTTACATGGGGTGCGGTACGGCGGGCCGATGTAGGCATCGGCCCCTACGGATGGGTTATTGATGGTGCCGGGTGCGGCGGGGTATCGGCGGCGTGAGGGCACGCCGCCCCACGCATTTCATGGGGGGCCGGGGACAATATGGGGATGCAGAGGCTTGGGGGGCAAGCCTCTGCATTTTGTCAGTTCTTTTCGGGATCGTAGTTGCGGCCGAACTTCAGCTCGTCCAGGTCCAGCTTGAACTCGGAGACAAAGTCCGTGTCCGGGTGCAGGGTGTGGTCGGGCTCGGGGGTCTGCTGCTTTTCGTAGGCGCTGAGAATGTCCTTTCCGATGATGCGGACGGTGTCCTGGGTCGGGGCGTCGTCCCGGGGCTCGTCTGCCTGGACAGCTTCCTCGGCGGGGACGGTCTCCTGGGCAGGGGCGGCTTCCTGGGCAGGGACGGATTCCTGGGCGGGGGCCTCCTGGGCAGGGGCGGCCTGCGCAGCAGGGACAGTCTCCTGGGCTTCGGCACTCTCCTGGGCAGGCAGGTCGCTATGGGGCAGCTTCTCTAAAAACTGCGTCTGCGTCCGGCACAGGGCCAGGCTCTTGGCCACATAGTCCTTCATGGCCTCCTCGGCGGCGGAGAGCTTTTGCCGGGCGGCCTCGGTCTTTTGCTGGAAGTCACGGTTGGCCACGGCGGCGGCGTTCTGCGCCTCCTCCAGAATCTGCTCCCGCTGGCTCCGGGCCTCGGCAAGCAGCTTCTCGGACTTCTCCTTGGCCTCGTCGGTCATGGAGGCGGCCATTTTCTGAGCGGCCAGGAGCATGGAGCGCATGGTGTCCTCGGTGGCGCGATACTCCTCCAGCTTTTCGGCTAAAATCTTCAGCTTGGCCTTCAGCGCGGCGTTTTCCTTATAGAGGGCTGTATAGTCCTCGGTGAGCGTGTCCAAAAACTCGTCCACGGCGGCCAGATCGTAGCCGCTGGAAAAGGATGAGGATTTGGGGAATGTTTTTTCGGAAACTTCCTGTGGTGTGAACATATAAATCCCTCCGTACTGTCTTTTTATCCGGTATGGGGCCTTTACAGGTAAAGACCGCTGCTCTCCAGCTCGTCGATGAGGTCACCCATGAGGTCTACGGAGTAGGGGGTGATGATGTAGGTGTTGGCGGAGACCTTCTTGATTTTGCCGTCACCGGCGTAGGCCACGCCGGAGAGGAAGTCGATAAGCCGCCGGGCAATGTCCTTATTGGTGCTCTCCAGATTCAGCACCACGGTGCGCTTTTCCCGGAGGTGGTCGGCGATCTCGGAGGCGTTTTCAAAGCGCTCGGGCTTCACCAGCACCACCTTCAGCTGGGTGGTGGCGTGGATATTCACCACCTTGTTGCGCCGGTCGTCGCTGCGGCGGTCGTCCTTGCGATCGTCGAAAGCGGACTCCTTGCCGGGGCGCTGGGTGGGGAACTGATCCTCGTTTTCATAGTCGTAATCTTCATCGTCATAGGGGTGGATGATCTTCTTGAATTCGTCCATCAAGCTCATGTGTATACTACCTCCCGCTTTTACTTGCTGTAATCTCTGGCGCCAAAAATGGCCGATCCAACACGGACCATATTGCTGCCGGACTCGATGGCCTCGGCAAAGTCGCCGCTCATACCCATCGACAAATACTTAAACTTATTATCGTATATATTTTGATTTATGTCAACATAAAGAGCCTGCATTTGTGCAAAAAACAGGAGATTTTCCCCGGGAGCCGACTCCACGGGGGGAATGGTCATGAGGCCCAGCACCTGCACATGGGACAGGGTCTTGGCGTAGCGGGCGGCCTCGGGAGCCTCGGCGGGGGCAAAGCCGCTCTTGGCCTCCTCGCCGCCGATATTCACCTCCAGAAGGATGTCCTGGACGATGCCCAGCTTTTCGGCGGTTTTCTCGATCTCGTCCAGCAGGGCCAGAGAGCCCACGGACTGGATCAGCGCCGCCTTGCCCACCACCTGCTTGACCTTGTTGCGCTGGAGATGGCCGATGAAGTGCAACGGTGCGCCGTCGTAGGCGTTTTCCGAGAGCTTCCGGGTCATCTCCTGAACGCGGTTTTCGCCCAGGGCATCAATGCCGGCGGCGATGGCCTCCCGGCAGGCGGCGGCGTCGTTCATTTTGCTGGCGCCCACCAGGGTGATGTCCGCACCGGTGCGGCCGGTTTTGGCGGCGGCGGCTTCGATTTGCAGGCGGATGGACGCAATGTTTTCGGATATGGACATGGAAAATTCCTCCCTTTTTATTTCTGTTGGTGGAATGGGTGGGTGGCGACCCTTGCGCAGGGGAACCTTTATTGGGGACGGGGGTTACGGATTGCCACGACCAGCGTGCGCGCTGGTCTCGCAATGACAGTTTTTTTACATGGGGTGCGGTGCGTTGTCGGCGGGCGGACGACTCTGTCCGCCAGGGTGGCACGCAATATTTTTGTAGGGCAGGGCCCGTGTGCCCTGCCGGAGGGCGGGAAAAACCGGTCGGGCCGTCGAGGACGCCGGCCCCTACGGAAGCGATTGTAGGGGCGGACGACTCTGTCCGCCCGATGCAGTGGGTTCTTAATGGTGCGTAGGGGAGGGGCTCTCTTGCCCACCGTTGTGCCGACCGATTCCCGGGCACTATCGTGCCCGCCAATCGGGGCACTTCCTCGAAACCGGCTCGCTTCATCCGCCACTGGCGGCGCTTCGCCGATTTCCCCTCCCGCGGGCGGGGTAGAACCCCGCCCCTACGGAGGGCTACAAGTAGTGCGGTGAGGTGGGGGCGAACAGGGGCGTTCGCCCCTGCGGATAGATTGGATGCCGGTTAGGCGGTCAGTTATCCGGGAAGATCATGCCGTCGGTGAGGGCCCGGGCGGTGGAGATGACCAAATCGCCCTGGCGGAGGATTCGCTCATCTGCGGCACCCTGGGCGGAGCGGACCAGGCAGAAGCCGTCGCCCCGGTACACCAGGTCTACGGGCTTGCTGTACACATAGGCGCCCAGGCGGCAGAAAAGATGCAGCGAGCCATCCTCGTCCATGCGCAGGGCGGCGGAGGGGACCCGGAGGCCCTTATACTCCCGCAGGAGGATCTCCCCCTGCTGATGGCGCAGGAGGGTGACCTGGGAGATATAGCGGGTGCAGGAGAGGACCACGGCCACCTGACCGTCCTCCTCGGCGCTGATGGACTGAACATAGGCAGGGGTGTCCTGCTGCAGACCCTTGCTCAGGCGGAGAGTGACCTCCTGGCCCACCTGAAGCTCCCGGGCCTGCTGGGCGGGGATATTGGCGGCGAAGTACCAGGTGTTATCGGTGATGATCTTGCCGGCGCTCTTCACGGCGGAGCCGGTGCTGAGAGCGTCCAGCCGGGCGGGGGTCACATCCGTCAAAAAGTCCGGGGTGAGAGTTTCCTCGCTGCCGTCGGTGGAGCCGCTGTAGACTCCGGCGACAGCGGTTTTTACCGAGGTGGCGCCGGAGAGCTGATTTTGCAGAGAGGAAATATCGCTGCGGGTCTGGGCGATGGCCTGGTCGATCTGCTCCAGGGACTCATAGCTGTAGCTGCGCTTGAGCACGGCGGTTTTCATGGCGGACATCTCCTGGGTGGCGGTGGCATAGTCGCCGTCCGCCGTGGCTATGTGCAGGCGGAGAATACTGTCGGAAATATCGCTGTCCACCTTCAGGGCGGCGTCGCTGTCCAAAAAGGAGCTGCGGGCAAACTGAAGCTGCTGCAGCTTCAGCTCCGTGTCCTCCAGCCGGCTCACCACCTCCAGAGCGCTCTTGCTGGCGTAGGCCATAGCTACGGTCTGGCCGGCGTGGACCTTCTCCCCTTCCTGAACCTGGCGCAGGAGGGTGCCGGAGGTGTCGGGCAGGGGCGTCTCCTGACGGACCACCCAGCCGGTGACGGAGAGGCTGTCGGTCACCTGGCCGGTGTAGGCCACGGAGACGGACACGGACCGGTGGAAATACCGGTAGCCCTCTATGCCCAAAAGCGTCACCACGGCCACAAGCACCGCCAGGGAGAGAATTTTGAAAATGGGAGTGGATCGCATGGCTGCTCCTTCGCTGTCAGTCGTCCCCTTCCTCCTCCCGCAGAGAGAGAGGGCGCAGGGGCACAAGAGTGGAGACGGCGTGCTTGTAGATAAACTGCTGGCGGCCGTCGCTGTCAAGCACCAGGGAAAAGCTGTCGAAGCCGGTGATTACGCCTCGAAGCTGGAAGCCGTTCATCAGAAATACCGTGACGGGAACGGCCTGCTTGCGTACCTTGGTGAGAAAAATGTCCTGTAAATTTGCCTTTTTCATATCGTCTGCTCCTTTTTCTATATGTCGGTGCGGACGATAGATTTTTCTATGCTTGTCCGCCCGGGACTATCCTAAGCCCTGGGCGAGGAGATATTCTGTCGCATTTTGGAGGCCCGCCGGGAAATCGGGGTCTTTTTCCCAGAGAAGCCAGTGGATGTCGTCTTTGCGGCGCAGCCAGGTGAGCTGGCGCTTGGCATACTGCCGGGAGCGGAGCTTCACCTCCGCTACGGCCTCCGACACCGGGGTGTCCCCCCGGTAGACGGAGAGAAACTGCTTGTAGCCGATGGCCTGGAGGGCGGTGGCGGTCTCGGGGAGGCCGGTTTGAAGAAGGGCCTCTACCTCCCGGAGGAGGCCGCGCTCCACCATGGTGTCCACTCGGCGGTCGATGCGCGCATAGAGGTCGGCCCGGTCCCGGAAGGTGAGGCCGATGGTGCAGGCCCGGTATTTAGGAGGCCGGAGGCGGGTGCGGGCATCGTGGGCGGTGAGGGTCTCGCCGGTCTCCCGGTAGACCTCCAAGGCCCGGAGGATGCGTTTTTCATCGCGGATAGGCAGGCGGGCGGCGGTTGCGGGGTCTATCTCCCGGAGCTGGCGGTAAAGGGACTCGATGCCCTCCCGGGCCAGCTCCGTCTGAAGGGATTTTCGAATTTCTCCGCCGCTGTGTCCGGGGGCAAAGGTGCGGCCTGAGAGAATGGAGTCCAGGTACAGGCCGGTGCCGCCCACTAAGACGGGGCGTCCTCCCCGGCGGAGAATGTCCCCAATGCACAGGTCCGCCTGCTCCGTGAACCGGGCCACGGACCAGCTCTCGGCGGGGTCGGCGATGGCCACCATGTGGTGGCGGACACCGTCCATTTCCTCCGCCGTGGGGGCGGCGGTGCCGATGGTCATACCCCGGTAAATTTGCATGGAGTCCACGGACACCACCTCGCCGCCGAAGCGCTTTGCCAGGGCTACGCCCATTTTGGTTTTGCCGGTGGCGGTGGGGCCGACGACGCAGATGACACGGTTATCCATGGTAGGCTCCTTTCGTGGAAAGTGGGGCGGGACGGATTGCCACGACCAGTTTGCGAACTGGTCTCGCAATGACAGGGAGTTTTACAGGGGGGTGCGGTGAGGTGGGCCGTCGGGGACGCCGGCCCCTACGGAAGCGTATCTTGTGGTGCGTAGGGGAGGGGCTCTCTTGCCCACCGTTGTGCCGACCGATTCCCGGGCACTGTCGTGCCCGCCAATCGGGGCACTTCCTCGAAACCGGCTTGCTTCATCCGCCACTGGCGGCGCTTCGCCGATTTCCCCTCCCGCGGGCGGGGTAGAACCCCGCCCCTACGGAAGCGTTTCAAGGGGTGCAGGGAATGGAATTTATTGCAGCTTTTGCTTTAATTCGTAGAGCAAGTTCAGTGCCTCCAGGGGGGAGAGGGTGTCTACCTGCTCCCGGCGGAGGCGGCTCAAAACCTCAGTTTCGGCCAGGCTGGACAGGGAGACCTGGTCGGCCTCCTCCTGAATGGGGGCCGGGGGCTTGCCGGCTTCCGATTCCAGCTCCCGGAGAATGGTCTTGGCCCGGGCGATGACCCCCTCGGGCAGACCCGCCAAGCGGGCCACCTCGATACCGTAGCTGCGGTCGGCGCCGCCGGGGACGATCTTGCGCAGGAAGATGATCTCCTCCCCCCGGGCCCGGACAGCGATGTTATAATTCTGCACGCCCGGGAGGCTGTGCTCCATGTCCGTAAGCTCGTGGTAGTGGGTGGCAAAGAGGGTCTTGGCCCCCAGCTTTTTGGGGTCGGCACAGTATTCCAGCACCGCCCGGGCAATGCTCATGCCGTCGAAGGTGCTGGTGCCCCGGCCGATCTCGTCCAAAATCAGGAGGCTGTCTTTCGTGGCAGCGTGGAGAATGTCGCTGACCTCGGTCATCTCCACCATGAAGGTGGACTGGCCGGCAGAGAGGTCGTCGGAGGCGCCGATGCGGGTGAAGATGCGGTCCACCACCCCCAGGCGGGCACTTTTGGCCGGGACGAAGGAGCCGATCTGGGCCAGAAGGACGATGAGGGCCACCTGGCGCATATAGGTGGATTTACCGGCCATATTGGGGCCGGTGATGATGGCGGCCCGGCCCTCTTTTTCGCCCATATAGGTATCATTGGGGACAAACAGGGCGTCCGGGCGCATTTTCTCCACCACCGGATGGCGGCCGTCGTGAATCTCCAGCACGCCGGAGTCGTCCACCGTGGGGCGGCAGTAGCCGTTGCTGACGGCCACAGAGGCAAGAGAGCAGAGGCTGTCCAGCTCCGCCACCGCCGAGGCGCTGGCCTGGATGCGGGACACCTGCCCGGCCAGCTCCGTGCGCAGGTCGGTGAAAAGCTCATATTCCAGGGCGGAGACCCGGTCGGAGGCGGTGAGAATGTCGCTCTCCAGGTTTTTCAGCTCCTGGGTGATGTAGCGCTCGCCGTTTACCAGGGTCTGCTTTCTGATATAGGTGTCGGGAACTTGGTCCTTGAAGGAGTTGGAGACCTCGATATAGTAGCCGAACACCTTGTTATAGCCGATTTTCAGGGTGCGAATGCCGGTTTTCTCCTTCTCCTGAGCCTCCATGGAGGCCATGAGGCCCTTGCCGCCGTGGAGGATGCCCCGGAGCCGATCTACCTCCGGGTGGAAGCCGTCCCGGATGAACTCCCCCTCCCGAACGGAAAAGGGCGGCTCGTCCTGAAGGGTGGCGGCGATGCGCCCGGCCAGGTCGTCCAGGGTGTCCAGGGTCCGGCACAGCTCCTGAAGGCGGCCCTTGGGAAAGACCGTGAGCAGCCGCTTGATAGGCGGCAGCTTCTCCATGGCGGCCCGGAGGGCCACCACATCCCGGCCCCCGGCGCTGCCGTAGACAATGCGGCTCATAAGCCGCTCCATGTCGCCGATGCCCGACAGGGCCAGGGCCAGCTCCTCCCGGGTGACGGTGTCGTTTACCAGGCGCTCCACGCAGTCGGCCCGGCGGTCAATATCCCGGACGCTGAGCAGGGGCCGCTCCAGCCAGCTGCGGAGCATCCGTGCGCCCATGGCGGTTTTGGTCTTATCCAGCACCCACAGAAGGCTGCCCTTTTTCTCCTTGCCCCGGAGGGTCTCGGTAAGCTCTAAGTTGCGCCGGGCGGAGATATCCAGCTCCATAAACTGACCCTGACGGTAAAAGTCCAGGGTGTCGATGTGGTGCAGGTCGCCCTTCTGGGTCTCATGGAGGTAATGCAGAAGATTCCCCAGGGCCAGGAGAGGGGCGAAATTATCGGCGGGGAAGTCCGAAAGGGCCTTTTCCCCGAATTGCCCGGCAATGCTTGCCCGGGCGGCGGGACCGTCAATTTCCCGAATTTCCCGGTGGCAGGAGAGCTTATTCTCCGTGAGCATCCGCAGCGCCGCATCCTGGGCGGCGGTATCATTGAGAATGATTTCCGCCGGGGAGAACCGGGCCACCTCATTGAGCAGGTGAACGCCGGCATCGCTGCCGGAAAAGGCCGTGGCGTGGGTCTGGCCGGTGGAGATGTCGCAGGCGGCAAAGCCGGCCTTGTCCTCGGCCAGCCAGGCGGCGGCGCAGAAGTTGCTGCGGCCGGCCTCCAGGGAGGTGTCGTCCAGGACGGTGCCGGGGGTGACCACCCGGATAATGTCGCGCTTCACCAGGCCCTTGGCCGTGGCGGGGTCCTCGGTCTGCTCGCAGATGGCAACCTTGTAGCCCTTGGCGATGAGACGGGCGATGTAGCCCTCGGAGGAGTGGTAGGGGATGCCGCACATGGGCACCTTCTCGTCAAAGGACTTGTTCTTATCCTTGTCCCGGGTGGTGAGGGTCAGGTCCAGCTCCCGGGAAGCCGTCCGGGCGTCCGAGCCGAACATCTCATAGAAATCACCCAGGCGGAAGAACAGGATGGAGTCCTTGTTCTGCTCCTTGATTTCCAGATATTGCTTCATCATGGGGGTCAGTTCAGCCATAATCGGTCACATCTTTCTGCTGCCGGGGCGGGCCTGCCGTCGGCAGCCGGATTTGGTTGGGAAAAGGTGGAAAACTTTGTGGAAAAGTGCAAAATTGCACCTTAGAGGGCAATAAAAGCCGTCTCAGGCCCGCTTGAACATCTTCTCGATCTCGTAGCGGGTGAGCTTCACCGCCACGGGGCGGCCATGGGGGCAGTACTGAATTTCGCCGGACTGCACCCGGTCCACCAGGGCCCGCAGCTCTGCGGGAGAGGTGTGCATCCCGGCCTTGATGGCGGACTTGCAGGCCATGGTCTGCAGGAGACTGTCTCGGGCGGCATCGGGGTCGGCCCGGCCCAGACGCAGGTCCTCGGCCAGCTCCTCCAGGGTGGCGGCGGCGTCCTCCGGGCGAATGTCCGAGGGAATTTCACGCACCAACAGGGTGCCTGCGCCGAAATCCTCGCAGGAGAAGCCGAACTCCTCCAAAAGAGGGAGGCTGGCCAGGGCGGCATCGTAGGCATCCGCCTCCAGGTCCACCGCCAAAGGCTGCAGCAGGAGCTGGCTCATAGGCGGCTCCCGGCGCTGCTTCAGGGCGTTGAAGCGCAGGCGCTCGTGGGCGGCGTGCTTGTCGATGAGCCAGAGATTTTCGCTTTCATCCTGGCAAATTATATAGGTGTCCAGGGCCTCGCCTACCAGGCGCCAGGGGGCGGGATGGTCGGTGAGGGTCTGCTGGATAGGAAGGTCGATGGTATTGCGCCGGGGGGCGGGGGCCTCCGGGATGGGGGCCTCCGGAACGGGGGCCTTGGCGGGAACAGGCTTTTCCGCTGCCGGGAAGGTGGCCGGGGCGGCGGGCATCGGTGCGGGCCGGGATTCCTCCCGGGGCTCCGGGGCTGCCGGGGCCGGAGGGGTCACGCTATCGCGCAGGGGGAGCTTTGCGTCCGGATGCACCGCCGGGGTAGAGCCGTAGCTGCCCAGAGGGCGCTTTTCCGCCGGGGGCGGGGTCTGCCGCTCCTTATACTCCTGGACGGTCATAGACCGGTAAAAGGTCTGCTGGACGGGCTTGGGGGCCGGATTTTCCCCGGCGGTGAGCAGGTCCTTCACGGTGTAGTGTACCGCGTCAAAGACGGCCCGCTCATTTTGAAATTTTACCACGGTCTTAGCCGGGTGGACATTCACATCCACGGTGCTCTTGGGCAGGGTGATGTGCAGGACGCAGCCGGGGAACTTGCCCTTGAGCAGCCGGTTGCGGTAGGCCTCCTCCAGGGCGGCGGTGAGGAGCTGGCTGCGCACAAAGCGGCCATTGACGAAAAAGAGCTGGCGGGCCCGGGTGCCGCCGCCGTTTAAGGGTTTGGTGACGAAGCCCTCCACGGAAATGTCGCCGCCGCAGCCGGAGACCGGCAGCAGACCCAGGGCAAAATCCCGGCCCAGGGCGGCATAGACGGCGGAGCGGAGCTGGCCGTCGCCGGGGGTGTGGAGCACCTCAACCCCGTCCCGAATCAGCTTCACGGACACCTCCGGATGGCTCAGGGCCAGATGGGTGACCACGCCGGTGACGGCGGTGCCCTCGGCGGAGTCCTTTTTCATAAATTTCATGCGGGCGGGGGTGTTGAAAAACAGGTCTCGGACGCATATCGTGGTGCCCTCGGGGCAGCCGGTCTCGGTGACCTCTCCGGGCACGCCCCCCTCTAAGTGCAGGGATGCGCCCCGGTCCGCCCCCCGCTCCCGGGAGAAGATGTCCACCCGGGACACGGCGGCAATGGCGGCCAGGGCCTCGCCCCGGAAGCCCAGGGTGCCGATGGCGGCCAGGTCCTCCGCCCGGCGGAGCTTGCTGGTGGCGTGGCGCAGAAAGGCTGTGGGAAGCTGGCTCGGGGCGATGCCGCAGCCGTTATCGGTGATGCGCAGATAGGTGAGGCCCCCGTGCTGCACCTCCACGGAAATGGCGGAGGCGCCGGCGTCCAGAGCGTTTTCCAGCAGCTCCTTGGCCACGCTGGCCGGGCGCTCCACCACCTCGCCGGCGGCAATGAGGTCGGCAATATGGGGGTCTAAGCATTGAATGGTGGGCATGGGAACGGCCTCCTTTTTTGAGGGATGTGGGGATTATGGATTGCCGCAGCCGGTGACATCGGCCACTGGTCTCGCAATGACATTGCTTTTGCAAGGGGTGCGGTGTGGCGGCGGGACACATGGGTCCCGCCCTGCATTATACTTGTTTTGTAGGGCAGGGCCCGTGTGCCCTGCCGGGGGTGCGGGAAAACCCGGTCGGGCCGATGTGGGGAGCGAACTGAGCGCTGCCAGTGGCAGAGGAAGCGAAGTGAGCGAGTGGCCGCGGTCAAAATTTCCAGCGTCCGCCGTAAGGCAG
>QWCE01002460.1_pt1 | contig 23195 bp, 19 predicted proteins | sample 1972531 | NCBI WGS metagenome assembly QWCE01 (sample SAMN09866716, study PRJNA288562) | Human gut metagenome isolate term4_stool, whole genome shotgun sequencing... | reverse complement strand
GCCATTTGCTTTGCGGCCCGCCACAAAAGCACAGATTCCATAAAAAGCCGCCCGGTCTTGCACACGGTATCCGTAAACCCATACGGCGAGTGCGGCGCCGCCGCATCGTTATAGACCAGCCCTTCTTCGCTCAGCGGAATGCACGCCATGCCGCGGTCAAGTGCCGCACACCACACCCGAAAGAGCGGCTGCGCACGCCTTTTCCCGATCATCTCAAAATACGCCGATACCGCAAAAACGAGAAACAGTGTGTTGTCCAAATTCGCCAGCCCAACAGGCGAACCCTTCGCGCCCGCCGCATAAACGGTTTCTCCGCTCGCCTCCACGCGGTCGGGGAACCACCCGTCCGCACGCTGCCCGCGCAGGATAAACCGAATGCAATCGCCTATCGCTTTCTCCCCCATCAGGTCGCCGACGTATTCTGTCATATAGGCGAAATCCCGCACCCACAGGGCATCGTAGTTGCCTACGCCGTCCGGCGTGAACAAAACCGTGCCGTCCGGCGCCGTTTTTTCACAGCCGCGCAGCAGCTCTTCCGAAAGCTTCGTCAACGTTTCATACGCTTTTCTCTTGTCCATTTTTAGCCCTCGGATCAGCCTTTCACGCCACTGAACGCAATACCCTCAATGAAGTATTTCTGCGCGCAAAGGTACGCGATCAAGATCGGCACAACGGAAACGATAGAGCCGGCCATCACAAGGTTCCACTGCGTGGTGTAAACGCCCTTAAAGTACGCAATGCCAAGCGTCATCGTGTATTTTTCCGGCGAAGAGAGGTAGATCAGCGGGCCCATGTAGTCGTTCCACGTGTTCATCAGCGTGAACACACCGAGCGTCAGCATCGCCGGCACAACAAGCGGCAGCATAATGCGCCAGTACGTCATAAACGGGTTGCAGCCGTCAATTTCCGCCGCTTCCTCCAGCTCTCGCGGCAAGGACATAAAGAACTGCCGAAGCAAGAACACACCGAATGCCGAGAAGAACGCCGGCAGAATCAGCGCCAAGTGGTTATCCGTCAAGCCCGCCTTTGCAAACATCAGATATGTCGGGATCATCGTCACCTGTCCGGGCACCATCAGCGTCGCAATGTAGAAGAAGAACACCACGTTTCTGCCCTTAAACGAAATGCGCGCAAACGAATACGCCGCAAGGCTGCTGAAAAACAGCTGTCCCAAAACAACGAAGAACACGATCTTAATGGTGTTCAGCATGAACTGAGACATCGGCTGCTCCGTAAAGAGCTTCACATAGTTCTCCCACTGCGGCGGATCCGGGATCCACACCGGCGGGATCTTCACCGCGTCATACTGCGTTTTCAGCGAGGTGGAAAGCATCCAAAGAAACGGCACGACCATGATAACGGCAATGAGGATCAACACGATATACAGTAAGACCCTGCGCAAAACAGCGCTGCCTTTTTTCTTTTTCATAACAACTGCGGTACTGCTCATATCCCTTGCACCTCCTTATATGGATGACTCCGCCCAGTTCTTGGAACTGCGGTTTTGAATGAGCGAAACAATAAACACCAGAATGAACAGCACATACGCCGCGGCGCACGCATAGCCCATTTTGTAGAACTGGAAGCCGTACTGGTAAAGGTACATCGCAACGGTCTTAGTCGCGTTGACCGGGCCGCCGTTCGTCATGATATACACCTGGTCGAACACCTGCAAAGAGCCGATCAGCGACATCAGGGTCACAAAATACGTCGTCGGGCCGATCATCGGCACGGTGATCTTGAAGAACTTCTGCACGGAATTCGCGCCGTCAATCGTCGCCGCCTCATATAAGTCGTGCGGCACGCCCTGCAAACCCGCAAGGAAGATCGTCATATTGTAGCCGAGGCCCTTCCAAATGCTCATGATCGCAATGGAGATCATCGCCATGTTCGTGTCGGTCAGCCAGTGCACCGGCGGCAGGCCCACATAGCCGAGCAGCGTGTTCAAAAGGCCACCGTTATCTTCATACAGCATGCTCCAGATCAGCGAGACCGCCACCATGGAGGTGATGACCGGGATGAACGTCAGCGTGCGGAACGCGCCGATGCCGGGGATCTGTCTGTTAAACAGCACCGCCAGCAGCAAAGCTAAGATCACGCCCGCCGGGACCGTCAGCACGCAGTACCAAAGCGTGTTGAGCAGTGCCGTGATGAATTGATCGTCCTGAAAGAGCTTTATGTAATTTTCAAATCCAACAAAATTCGCTTCTGTGATCACGTCATAATCCGTAAAGCTGTAATATAGAGACATGAGGATCGGAAGCAGCATAAAAACAACAAAACCGATAAAGTTCGGGGCAATGAACAGGTAGCCCCAGAAGTTTTTTCTTCTTTGGATCTTATTGTGCTTCGTACTACTGTGTGCCATAAGCAGCCTCCCCTTTAGTAAAATGGGCAGCGGCGCCCGAACGGATAGCCGCTGCCCGCAAGCAGTTTTCTTTACTTTTCGTCCGCGAGGATCTTATTCACATCTTCGGCAGCCTTATCCAAAGCGGCCTGTGCGTCGTCCTCTTTGTCAAACATGTAAGACTGCAGGTCAATACCGAGCGTATTTTCAATCTGCGGCCAAGACGGGGTGAACGGACGCGTTCTGGAATACTCCATCTGATCGGAGAAAACCTGAATGTAGGGGCCGTATTCCGAGTCGTTTGCATAGAAGTCCTTAAACTCCGGCTGCGGCGGAATGGTGATCCAGTTCTCCCAGAAGGTCTGTACAAAATCGGAGCAGGTCAGGTGAACGAGATAATCGTACGCTTCCTGCGGGGACTTCGTGTTGCTGAATACCACAACGCCTTCGCCGCCGACTACGGTCGCCTGTGTCTTCTTCTGCGGAAGCGGTGCTACGCCGAACTTATCCTTGAATTCCGGGTCGCTGAGGAATGTGCTCAGGTTCCACGGGCCGTCGATAACCATTGCAGTGATGCCGGAAGTAAAGCGGTTGACGCCGGTCGGCGCTGCCTGCAGCGGCACGCTCTTGTCCTCCTGTACCATCTTTTTCCAGAACTCCAGCGCTTCAACGCCTTCCGGAGAATTAAACGTCGCCTCCGTACGGTCGTCATTCAGGAATTCGCCGCCGTTCTGCCACAGGAACGGGAGCCAGTTCCAGGTGTAACCACCGTTCTTATCGTAGACCGGCAGGTCAAGGCCGTAAATGTTGTTGTCCGCGTCGGTCAGGGTCTTCGCTGCATTGCGCAGGTCGTCCCAAGTCCAGTCCGCGGTCGGCTCTTCAAGGCCCTTGTTCGCAAACATTTCCTTGTTGTAGAACAGCGCAAGGTTGTTAGAGGTGATACGCAGACCGTAAACGTCGTCCTTATAGACCAGCGTGTCCCAAACGGAATCGTAGAACTTATCCTTGTATTCCTCAACGCCGTATTCCTTCAGCGCGAGCAGCTTGCCCTTAGAAGCGAGCTGTGTGCTCTGCACGCCTGCGTCTACAAAAGCAAGGTCAGGGTTGTTGCCGCCTGCCAGTGTCGCCTGAATTTTCGTGCTGTAAGAGTCGCTCGCGATCGGCACGACCGTCACTTCCACGCCGGTCGCTTCCTTATACGCCGCCGTGTCTTCCTGGATCTTATCGGCGCTGGCCTTTTCCCAGCCGTACACCCAGATCGTCAGCTTTGCGTCGGATTTACCGCCGTTATCGGTGTTGTCCGTTGTGCCGCCGGTTGTCGTGCTGTCCGTACCGCCAGAAGTGCTGCTCGTCGTTCCCGAGCTTCCGCATCCGGCCGCCGTTCCAAGCAGCAGCGCGCCTGCCATAAGCATCGCCAAAATTCTTTTTGCTTTCATCTTCCTCCGTCCTTTCTTTCCGGCTCTTCCCCAATATTTCATGATTCTGCATCATGTCTGCCGGTTTGCTTGCCCTTATTATAGCCCGTACGTCTCCGTTTCACAACGTCACATATTTTGCTGTTTTGTATAACAATTTTTACCTCAAGAAGATTTTTTATCACAAATTATTGACTTTACCGCGTTTTTAGTCTATCGTAACGGTATCAACAATCGCTGAAAGAGGGTATAAAACCAGTGGCATATAAGACCTTTAACCGTTTTTTAAAATCGCTCAGCATCAAAAAGAAACTCACCTATACCCTCATCCCGGTCATTCTGGTCACGTACCTGCTTTCGGTCGGATCCGTTTATATGGTCTCTTTTCATGAAACGAAAAGCATCGTCAATCAACAGGCGCAAACGCTCGCCAATCAAAGAACACAGCTCGTAGACAGCTACCTCGACCAGCTGCGCACCGAAACAGAAATTTTCATGTTCGATACCGCTTTTCAAAAACGGTTTCGCACAAACCGCAGCACGCTCTCTTTAAGCCAGCAGGAGGAACTGAACAAGGAGATCACCCAGTATATGTACAGCATGATCATCAGCTATAACGTGTATGTGGAAAGCATCACGCTCATCAACAACCATCTCGATTCTTACAACTGGCACATGGACGGCCGCAATTCGTACAGCGCCTACATCTCCCGCCTGCTCCCGCTTTCCGATACGCTCACAGAGCTGGACGGCGGCATTTTGTATACATACGATAAGCTCGACCAAGGCGTCGTCACCATCGCCCGCCTCATCAAAGACCCCATTTACGACCGAAAGATCGGCATTTTAATGCTGGATTTCAACTTGGGCTTTTTAAACAAAATGACCGGTGTGCGCACAAAAGACCAAAGCGCTGCCGATGCCCTGCTCGCCATCGCCGACCAGAACGGCGACATCATCTATAACGACTCTCCGTTTTCAAAGGACGAGCTGTTCTCCGTTCAAAACGGCAGCGCCCGTCTTTCCGCCGACGGCATGCAGTACCAGATCGATTCCTCCAAGTCCGATGCGAACGACTGGATCTTATACAGCATCATCAACGAAACGGCGCTCTACCGAAACATCAACCGCAATCTTGTCTGGCAGGTCACGCTGATCCTCATTTCCATGCTGCTGATCTTTGCCGTGATTTTGCTCGTCTCCCGCACACTTTCGGGGCAGTTCCGCCACTTCATCGAAACCGTCAGCCACACCACCGCGCCCGATGAGCACGCGCTCATCACCGTGGACAGCGAAGACGAATTCCGCGACCTCGCGCAGGTCTATAACGATATGATCCTGCGCATCAACCATCTCATCGAGACCGTATACACAAAAGAGCTTCTGCTCAAAAACGCCGAGCTCAAAGCGTTTCAAGCGCAGATCAACCCGCATTTTCTGTACAACACGTTAGACTGCATCAACGGCCTTGTGGACCTCGACCGCCCGAACGACATCAAAAAAACCATCACCGCGCTCGCCAGCATCATGCGCATGAGCATCAAGGGCAAAGAGATCATGACCGTGCGCGAAAACATCCGCTACATCAACGAGTATATGTTCATAGAGCAGCTGCGCTACCCGGATAACCTCATTTTCTTAAACGAGATCCCGGAAGAAATGATGGAGTTTTATATCCCGAAGCTGATCTTGCAGCCCATCCTCGAAAATTCCGTCATCCACGGCACCTCATCCCTGCTCGGCAAGGGCATGATCGCCCTTCTCGGCAAAGAAGAGCCGGACGCCCTCATTTTCACGGTAAGCGATAACGGCGTCGGTTTCCCGGAAGCCATTTTGCAGCTGTTCCGGGAAAGCCCGGAGAATCATCTTGATGATACCCAAACGCAAAGCCGTCTCGGCCTTTTAAACATCCAAAGGCGCATCCACCTGATGTACGGCACGGAATACGGTCTCACGCTGCAAAATCTGCCCGCAGGCGGCTCCCGCGTCACGATCCGCCTGCCGAAGATCACCACTCCCTAAACAGAAAGGAACTTGCCGCCATGAAGATCCTCGTTGTAGATGATGAACACATTCTGCGTACTCGCCTGAAATCCGTCTTAGAGCAATCCGGGCTGCCGCTCAGCGCCGTTTTCACCGCAGAAAACGCACTAAACGCCATAGAGTGCATTGAAAAAGAGCAGCCCCAGATCGTCATCACCGATATCCGCATGCCGATCATGTCCGGCCTGGAGCTCGCCACCCACATCCACACGCACTATCCGCAGATCAAAGTTATCCTCGTCACCGGCTACTCGGATTTTGAATACGCGCGCACCGCCATTCAAAACAACGTTTTCGAGTACCTTTTAAAGCCCATCGATTCCGAAAGCCTGATCGCGGTCATCCTGCGGGCGCAAAAAGAGATCGAATCCGCCGAGAAAAACGAGCGCTTGTTTAAAGTGTTCAAGGAACATTTTTCCGATAACCTGCAATCCGCCCGCCGCCAGTTCGTAGAGAACCTGCTTTTCAGAAGCGGCGTGTTTCAAAACGCGGACGACCTGCGCGAAGCCTACGGGTTCAATTTCAAAACCTATCGCCTCGTTTCCGTGTGCTGCCGTACCGCCATGGATGCCGCACAGCTTGAAAGTGAATATTACTGCACACACCTTGTCGATGAGTATATGCAGGAAGCGCAGCCCGGCATCATCACCTACATTTTCGGCAATTTGGTCTTCATGCTCTGGAACGTCGAAAAGCCCGACCCCTACGACGATAACGAAGCTCTGCTCGGCTTCCTGCGCGACCTGCACGCCAAAGCGCGGCGCAATTTTCTCGGCATGCTCTCCGCCGGCATCAGTCAGGCTTCCTCTACGCTGAACAACATCCAAACGCTGCGGCACCAAACCTCAGAGTGCCTCGAATACATGCAGGAAAACAAAAAACAGGAATTTCTCTTTTACGAAGACATTTTAAACGATACCATTCATTGGGAGATCGAACCACAGATCGAAACGCTGACCGCCTGCGTACATGCCGGCAACACCGCCGGCGCGCTGTGGTATTTCGACCAAATGCGCGCCGATATACAGGAAAAACAGCCGGATACGGTCTATTCCGTATTCCTGCTCATCGTCTCCAAAGTCTGCCTCGTCATGCGCGAATACCGCAGCGAATCGTATGCGCTTTCGGAAGAAGTGGCCTTCATGTTGTCCGCCCTCAATACACAGCCCGATACAGGCATCGAATACCTGCGCAAGTGGCTCGCACAAATGTGTACATTAGTCTCGGAAGCGCAGAAAGAGCGCTCCAACTCCCTCGTCAGCGCCGTGTGCGAGTATATCAACACAAATTACGCACAGCCGATCGGCCTTGCGGAAGCCTCCCGCCATGTGGGGCGCAACGCGTCCTACATCAGCCGCCTGATCCGTGAGTGCACAGGCAAAAGCTTCACGCAGATCTTGACCGACAAGCGTATGCAGGAGGCCAAAAAGCTGCTCAAAGAAACAAATTTAAAGGTCAACGAGGTCGCTGAACGCACCGGCTACATGAACGTCCGCTATTTCACGCGCATCTTCAAAGCCGCCATGAACATGTCTCCCTCCGATTACCGCAGCTTAAGCGCCGCCTTTTTGTAATTTTCAGCACAAAAAACGACCCGCAACGGAATTTTCTCCGTCCCGGGTCGTTTCTTTATGCCTGTTTGGTTTTACTCCCGCGGCACCACAAACCAGTGCTGGTTTTCCTGCAGCTTTTCCTCTGCGCGCTTCAAAAGCGCTTTCGCGTCGATAAGGTAGCACGTCGCGTCGCCGATCTTCCCCGTGACGATCTCATTTTTCGCGGGGTCCAGAATCTCCTTCACGCGGCGGTACGTCGTCTCCCATCCCTTAAAATCGTGGCCGTACATGTACTTTTCCTCGCCGTTCACAACGTAGCGGATCTTCTCCTTCGTCAAGACGTAGTCCGTGCCGAAGCGCTCCTCCACGCCGTGCATAAACGTGCAGCAGTCAAGCACCTCGCCGATGAACAGCAGCCGTCCGCCGATCTCCGGCAGCTTCATAAACGGCGAGTTCTTCCCCACCGGGGTGATGTCCTCCCCATGCAATGCTGTCAGCTCCGCAGCACGCTTGCCGCGCGCACAAACGGAGTGCGTCGGGTGCACGCTGCGCACCACACCCGGCATTTTCCAAAACGTGCGCGGCAAAAGCCCGATGCACGGCACGGTTTTGTCCGCGTCAAACACCGGGTGCTCCGGCGTGACGTTCTCATACGTCAGCGCAGGCAGCAAAAGCGTGCCGTCGTCGCCAAGCGCCGCCTGCAACGTGTTGAGCACCGTCTCCGGCGTCTCCTTTGTCCCCAACGCCTTCATCGATGCGTGCACCAAAATCGTCTCACCCTCTTTGATCCCCAGCGCTTTCATATCCGCCAAAAGCTTCTTCGCATCATTCATTTGAGTTTCCCTCCCCACAAAACAATACCCAAGCAGCGCTTACTCAGACTTTTTTATTTCACCGAATCAATCGTCCCGCCGCCCAAAACGCGGTCGCCATCGTACAGCACGACGGACTGCCCGCAGGTGATGGCGCGCTGCGGTTCGTCAAAGACGACCTTCAGGCTGTCCGGTCCTGTCTGCGTCACGGTCGCCCACTGCTCGGGTTGGCGGTAGCGCACCTTCGCCTTAATGTGCATCGGCTCCTTGATTTCCGCGACGGAAATCAAATTAATGCCGCTCGCTGTGAGCTCCTTTTTGAAAAGCTCGCTTTCCGGGCTTAGCGTCACGGTGTTCTTTTCAATATCCACCGATTTCACATACAGCGGCGCCGGCAGCGCGAGCCCCAGACCCTTGCGCTGGCCGATCGTGTAGCGGATCACGCCGCGGTGTTGCCCCAGCACGTTGCCATCTGTGTCCACAAAATCCCCGGGCGGGTACGTTTTGCCCGTGTACTGCTCGATGAAATCGGCATACGAGCCGTTCTGCACAAAGCAGATGTCCTGACTGTCGTGCTTTCTCGCATTGATGAAATTGTGCGCCTCCGCAAGCGCGCGCACTTCACACTTCTCCATGCCGCCGAGCGGGAACTGCACGTGCTTTAGCTGCTCCTGCGTCAGCGACCACAGCACATAGCTCTGGTCTTTATTGTGGTCAACGGCCTTTTTCAGGAGATACCGCCCCGTATTTTCGTCAAAATCGATTTGCGCGTAATGCCCCGTGACAACATAATCATAATTCAGCTCAACCATTCGCTGAAACAGCTTATCAAACTTCAAATAGCGGTTGCAATCGATGCACGGGTTCGGCGTTACACCCGTTTCATAAGCGTGCACAAACTTATCGATAACATCCGTTTTGAAGCGGTCGGCAAAATTAAACACATAGTACGGCATGTCAAGCGCATACGCCACACTGCGCGCGTCCTCTACATCATCAAGCGAACAGCAGGTATGCTCGCGGCGCAGACCGACGTCCTCATTCTGGTACAGCTTCATGGTCGCGCCCATGCAGGTGTAGCCCTTTTCTTTCATAAGCAGCGCCGCCACACTGGAATCCACGCCGCCGCTCATGGCTATGATCGCTTTTTTACACATAGTTTCGGTAAAACCCTTTCGTTATCGTTTCACATCGCCGCGCGCGGTGACGATCTCATAGCCCGCCGACTTCACGCGCTGCTCCAGACACCCGCGGCACTGCGCGGCCTCTTCCCCTGTACAGATCTTGTTCTCGTACAGCTCATAAAGCTTTCGCACGCGCACCGGCGAAAGGTTCGGCATCACAACGTTTCCGCCCGCCTTCAGCCCCAGCTCGCGCCCTTGCGGGTGGATGGTGCCAAGCGCCGTCGTAGACGGCAAAAGCGCATACGGAAACAACAAACGCAATATTGAGAGAAGCCGCAGTGTCAGCTCGAGCGAGCCGCTCTTTTCGTTTGCAAACGGCGTCTGTGCGTGCGTGATATACGGCCCGATGCCGATCATGTCCGGCTGCAACTTCTGCAAAAAGCGCAGGTCAGAAATAAGATTCTCCGTCGTCTGATACGGCGAACCCACCATAAAGCCGGAACCTACCTGGTACCCGATGTCCTTTAGATCAAAAAGACATGCTTGCCGGTGCAAAGCGCTCAATTCATTCGGGTGCAGCTTGCCGTAATGCTCGGGATCGGCCGTCTCGTGACGCAAAAGATAGCGGTTTGCGCCCGCATCAAAATACTTCTGGTAGCTTTCGCGGCTCTTTTCGCCGATGGAAAGCGTAATGGCGCAGTCCGGGTGCTGCGCATGGATGGCCGCGACAATCTCGCAGATGAGGTCATCCGTGTAAAACGGGTCCTCGCCGCCCTGCAAAACGAACGTGCGAAAGCCGAGGTCGTACCCCTCCGCGCAGCAGGAAAGAATCTCCTCTTTCGTCAAACGGTAACGCGTCGCGTTTCGGTTATCCCGACGGATGCCACAATAGTAACAGTTATTTTTGCAGTAATTCGTAAACTCAATGAGTCCGCGCACGTACACGTCCGTGCCGTAGTGCGCGCGGCGCACCTCGTCCGCGGCCTTTTGCAGCGCCGCGTCATAGGCGTCCGTCTCCAAAATCGTCTTAAATTCCGCATCGCTAAGGTTACGCTGCTCGCGCAGACGGTCGACCAAAGCGTTAATTTCATTTGTGGTCATGAAATTCCGCCTTTCTTTATTCGGTGTCGCTCACTCCGCCTGCGGCTTTTCCAGCGTGCGCATCGCAAGGATCGTGTCGGAAATGAGGTCGTCGAGCGTCCGGCCCAGCATATCTGCACCGCGCTGAATGACCTCACGGGAGCAGCCCGCGGCAAAGTTGAGCGCCTTGTATTTTTTCTTTACGGATTTAAGCTCCAAGTCGAGCGTGCTTTTCGACGGACGCATCAGCGCCGCCGCGCTGATGCGCCCCGTCAGCTCGTCCACGGCGTACAGCACCTTTTCCATCTCGTGCTCGGGCGCAATGTCCACCGTCAGCAAATAGCCGTGGCTCGCCGTTGCGTGGATAAGGCGTTCGCTTTGCATCCCTCCGCAAAAAACTAAAAGCATACGGTTTTACTATGCTTTGATTTTACACACGAAGCGTCGCTTTGTCAAGGAAATTAAGCGAAGTTGCGCCATACGCCGAAAATGAGCGCCGAGAGGAACCACGCCGCCCACAGCGCAATGGAAAAGCGCTTAAAAAGCAGCGGCGGTTTGCTCTTTGCATACCGCACCGCTTCCAAAACGCCCCAAAGGAGCGCAAACGGCAAAAAGAACAGCATAAAGGGGTTCAGCGCCCACGCACCGGCAAAGTCCAATTGCAAAAGCGCTGCGATCATCCGCGTCGTTCCGCAGGAAGGACATAGCACGCCGAAAACCTTGCGGACGAGACACGGCGGACGAAGAATATACAAAACGACAAGCACAGCCGCAGCACCGAAAGCCGCTGCCAAGGCCCGCTTAATCCGTCTTTGTCTCTCCCCGCTCATATCTCGCTCTCCTTTTAAACTTAACATTTCTATTGTACTGCAAAAGCAGAATACCGTCAAGCGCTGCAAGTTTGTTTATCTTTTGCACACTTTATGTAAAAAGTGTTTGCATTTTCGAAAAAACTTCTTGCAATTTCTGTGTTTTGTGATATAATCAAACTTGCAGTAAACTTTAATGTGTTGTACGAAACAGCACAACTATTCTCGGGAGGAATTCAAAATGAACACTGGTTATCTTGGCGATACGACCCCGAAGCTCGGTTTCGGTCTCATGCGTCTGCCGATGATCGGCGATGAGATCGATATGGAGCAAGTGAAAGCCATGGTCGATACCTTCATGGCAAAGGGCTTTACGTATTTTGACACCGCATACGTATACATCAACGGTAAAAGTGAAGTCGCAGCGCGCGAAGCCATTGTGAAGCGCTACCCGCGTGACAGCTTCACGCTCGCTACAAAGCTGCCCCTTTGGGACAACGTAGAGACGGAAGCCGACATGCAGCGCATTTTCGATGAATCTATGGAACGCGCAGGTGTCGAGTATTTCGATTACTACCTGCTGCACGCCATGGACAAAGCGAAGTTCGAGAAAGCCGACCGCATCGGCGCGTGGGACTTCCTTTTCAAGATGAAAGCACAGGGCAAAATCAAGCACTGCGGATTCTCGTTCCACGACAGCGCGGAAGTGCTCGACGAAGCGCTCACCAAGCACCCGGAAGCCGAATTCGTACAGCTCCAGCTCAACTACATCGACTGGGAAAACGATAACGTGCAGTCCAGAAAATGCTACGAGGTCGCCGTCAAGCACAATAAACCCATCATCGTTATGGAGCCGGTCAAGGGCGGTTCCCTCGCGGGCATGAACAACGAAATTCAGGGCATCATGAAGGCACAGAATCCTGATCTTTCCATCCCGTCTTGGGCTGTCCGTTTCTGCGCAGGTCTCGATAACATCCTCACCGTGCTCTCCGGTATGAGCACCAAAGCGCAGCTTGACGATAACGTCTCCTACATGGAGCACTTTGAGCCGCTCAGTGACAAGGAGCACGAGGTGCTGAAAACCGTCGTCGAAAAGCTCAACTCCATCCCCACCATTCCATGTACTGGCTGCCGGTACTGCGTAGACGACTGTCCCATGCAGATCCACATCCCGGACATTTTCCGCGCCGTAAACCACCAGAAGCAGTTCGGCTCCGAGGATAATGTCGATCGCAGCGGCTACGAATCCGCAACACGCGAAGGCGGCAAGGCAAGCGAATGTCTCCATTGCGGTTCCTGCGAAGCGCACTGCCCGCAGCACATCCACATCATCGAAGAGCTCGAAGATGCCGCAAAGCTGTTTGAAGGCTGAGTAAAAACCACGATATAAAATCGACCGGGAAGCACAGCGCGTGTTTCCCGGTCTTTTTCCGTTTATTTTTCCTGCACGGCAATGATGACCTTCATCGTCGTCTCGCGGTTCGCGTCAATGTATTTATACGCGTCAAGGTACTGCGCAAACGGGAAAATTTTCGAGATAAGCGGCTTTAACTGCACTTTGCCCGCTTCCACCAGATCTATCGCGCCCACGTAGTCCTCGTGGCGGTACATCATCGTGCTCTTAATGTCAAGCTCGTGGTCGTTCGCCACGGCCAGATCAACGGTCGCCATGTCGGCAAACACTGCCACAAGCACAATCACGCTACCCTTGCGCGCATACTGAATGGCCTGCCCCATCGTCACGTTGTTGCCCGCGCAGTCATAAATGACGTCCGCCTTGTCCGGGCCAAACGCTTCAACGAGCGCCTCGCCGAAGTTCTTCTCCTTCGTGTTCACGCAAACATCCACGCCGCATTCCTTGGCTTTCTCCAAACGGTAGTCGCTCACGTCGGTGATCATCACCTTCGCCGCGCCAAGGCCTTTTGCCGCCTGCGCCACAAGGTTGCCGATCGGCCCCGCACCGAGCACCGCAATGTTCATGCCGGTCACGTCGCCCATCTGCCGCACGGCGTGCACCGCCACCGCAAGCGGCTCCAGCATCGCGCCCTCTTCAAAGCTCATGCTTTTAGGAATCGGTGTCACTTTCTTTGCGTCCACCGCAAAAAATTCGGAAGCCGTGCCTGTCGTCTGGAAGCCCATGACTTTCAGCTCCTCGCACAGGTTGTACTTGCCGTGTCGGCACGGATAGCACTTGCCGCAGTACACCTGCGGCTCAATCGTCACTTTCTGCCCGACGGTAAGCCCTTCAACATTCGCACCGCACTTTACAATTTCACCCGAGACCTCATGCCCCTGCGTCACGGGGTATTTCGTGAAAGGATGCTTGCCGTGATACACGTGGATGTCCGATCCGCAAACGCCGATGTCCATAATTTTCACCAGCACCTGCCCGTCCCCGATTTCCGGCACGGGAATTTCCCGGAAAATGATCTTGCCCGGCTCTGTCATAACTTGCTGAAGCATACGCTTTCCTCCCAACTACTTTAGTAATTTTCGTATCTGCACTTCCGTCGACGGAAGCAGGTTTTTAAGGTGTGCAATCATTTTTTCTTCGGAATCCTTCGGTTCGCTCTTATACGCAGACGTCACATAATCGTACCCGAATAAATGCTCCGGCGTCGTGTACTGCGCCACCGCCCAGCCGTAGGGCCTGCCGTTTTTATCCTTCAGGCGGATAAAATCCGAAACGCACAAATACGTCTGCATTTGCAGCCGCGTGACGCACGTTTCAAAGCCCGTGTTACCGCCTTTGCGGTAATCGAGCTTCTTTTTGAGGAATTTTGAAAGAATTTCGCCCTCCGCATGGACTGTGTTATACAGCTCCTCGTCCTTGTGAAACACCAGTCCGTCATCGCAGCGCGCGTCAAAATCATAGCCGTCACGGCGGAAATTTACAAGCTCCGGCAGCCATTCCCGGCTGACAAACCCCGCTTTTTTCCGGAAAAGCTTGCCGTACGCGCAGCGCTTCGTCTGCGCCGCCGGGCCTTTCCACTCCCAAGGTCCGTCGCGGTCTTCAGCGAACCAATACGCCGGCGCGCACATCTCCTCCACCGAAAAGCCCGGAATGTCATTCGGAAAAAACGGCAGAAAACCGTAGTATTCCACCGCCTGCAAAAGGTCTTCCATGCTCTCCAATTTCCGTTTCATTTTCCACGCCCTCTTTTCTTTATATCGCTCCCAGTATAGCGTGTTTTCACCATAAAATCAAGATATGTTGTTTAATTTTAGGCGCATATAAACAAAAGCAGCCTGCATTTTCTGCAAGTTATCTTGTGGTTTGATTCGGAAAGTGATGCGATTAGCCGTTCCTTATATCCAAAACAAGCTTTACGATTATAACGACCATGCCCACACCGCCCATCGCAATGCCGATATCGGCCTGTTTCAGCGTCGGTGCGTCTGGATCTCTGAATGTGCATCATGGGGTCTTGTACAAGCAGGTGACCCGTGCTTTGGCGTCAGGAAGCCAAAGCTTCGGGCACAATTTATGCCCTCAAGGCAGTTTAACTTAACATGAAATTGAGAAGTATGTATCGTTTGTTTGGTGGAAAATTTCACTGCGCAGCGATATACTGAATGCAGAAAGGAAGTGGAGCTTATGCTCGCCGATAATCTCATTTTGCTGCGCGACCTTAAGGGGCTGACGCAGGAGCAGGCGGCGGAAATCGCCGGGGTGACGCGGCAGTCCTACTCCAAGTGGGAGCAGGGCGAAACCGTGCCGGACATTGAAAAATGCGACCGCCTTGCAAGGCACTACGGCGTGACGCTGGACGCGCTTTTGCACGACCAAAACCGAGTGGGCCACACGGCCCTCGCCCCTGCCCCTGCGGGCAAGCACCTTTGGGGCGCGGTGACACTCGGCGCGCGCGGGCAGATCGTTATTCCGAAGGCTGCGCGGGAAATGTTCGAGCTGAAGGAAGGCGACCGGCTGATCGTGCTCGGTGACGAAGGTGAAGGCATTGCCCTTGTGAAGGCAGAAGACTTTGAGCGAAAAATGCAGAAAGCGCTCGAGATGAGCCAACACCCTGCCGAGCCGTAAGCTTTGCTTCCGCAAAATTGTTACACATTCAGAGAGGAGAAGAATTCTATGAATTGCCCGAAATGCGGAAAAGCGATGCGCGAGGGATACTTGTTTACAAGCAAGGACGGCGCGTTCAGCTTTGCGAACACCGTGCCCGGCGTATTTGAAAACGCCAAAAACGCCGACGGCTTTGTGGAGATCACGCCGTTAAAGCCAAGCCACCGCGTGCGGATACAGGCGAATATCTGCGAAGACTGCCGCACGGTAGTTTTTGACTATTAAGCTTTGCCTAAGCCCGAAAAAGGAAACTGAAAAAGACGAAATACGAGAGAAACTAAAAACAGCGAGGTGCTGTGGGTATCCCCATGCACTTCGCTGTTTTGTTTGATTTTTAGCCGGGATCAGCCCATATTGGAGAAGCGTTCCACAGCTTTTGTGAAGTTTTCGATGATTTTATCTGCGTCGTCGTGCTCGATGCTGTCGCGCACGCCGTGCTTGATGTGCCCCTCTAATACGACCTTGCCGCAGCCGTGCAAAGCGGATTTTGCGGGAAATGGCTTACAGCTTTAAAAGCGGGATAGACGCTCTGCACGTTTCGATCAATTCGCGGTCGGCGAGCGCAGGAATCGCGCCTTTTTTCGTCGCACAGACGGAGCCTGCGGCGTTTGCAAAATCGGCCGCGTCGCGCAGCTCGGCTTCGTTGATCTCGGAAACGGGCTTGCCGGTCTCCATGAGCTTTGTGAGAAACGCACCGAAGAAGCTGTCGCCGGAGCCGGTGGTATCGACGACTTTTGTATCGTAGGTGTTGAGCGTTAAGGTTGTTTTCGGGGTGCAGACAACGCAGCCCTTTGCGCCGCGTGTGATGACCGCCGCCTGCACGCCGAGCTTAAAAAACTCCTTTGCGCCCGCTTCGATCTCGGTGCAGCCGGTGAGCATTTCAAGCTCCTCATCGGATGCTTTGACGACATCGGCAAGCGGCAGCAGACTCTTCATGGCGTGGATGCCGACTTCGGCATTTGGCCACAGCGGTGCGCGCCAGTTCGGGTCGTAGGCGGTGATAGCACCGTGCTCGCGGGCGTAGGAAACAATCTGCGGCACAGCCGTGCGGCCGGGTTCTGCGGTGAGCAGAAGCGAGCCGAAGCACAGCACCTTGGCGTTTGCGAGTGCATCCTTATTGACCTCATCGAACGTGATTTGCGTATCGGCGCCGGGGTTGCGGTAAAAGCTGAAATCGCGGTCACCGGATTCGGACAGCTGCACGAACGCGAGCGACGTTGCGGTATCGTTTGAGAAATGGAGGTTTTCGACATCGACATTTTGCTTAACGAGCGTATCACGCAGGAACGTACCGAACATGTCCTGCCCCACCTTGCCGATGAAACCTGCGGATACACCGAGGCGCGCCGCCTGCACGGCGACGTTTGCCGGTGCGCCGCCGGGGTTCTGCTCAAAAATCGGGATGCCGGCCGGCGTTTTGCCTGCGGGGGTAAAATCGATCAGAAGTTCACCGAGTGCGTAAAAATCTGCCATGAAAAACAGCTCCTTAATTACAGAATATTTTCATCAATGCACTTTAAGACAAATTCGCTGAACAGGGAGTTTGACCATGCGAACCACGGGCGCGTGAACTTAGAGGGGTCGTCCTTATGGAAACCCTCGTGCATGAAGCCCTTGCCGTCATCGGTCGTTTTTAACATGTGGAGAAGCACTTTGCATTCCTCCGGGTCACGGCTTGTGAGTCCCTGCATGGAAAGTGCGATGTGCCAGATGTACTCCGGCGGAGTGTGCGGGCTGCCGACACCCTTGGCCACGGTGCCCTCGTAATAATACGGGTTTTCTTTGCTCAAAACAAAGGCACGGGTGTTTTTATAAATTTCGTCGTCGGCGCTGCAGTAGCCGAGGTACGGGATGGACATAAGGCTTGGGACGTTGGCGTCATCCATGAAGACGTAGTTGCCAAGGCCGTCGGTCTCATAGGCGTACATTTTGCCGAACTTCGGGTGCTCGACGACGCCGTATTTTTCGATGCCGGCGCGAATTTCGGACGCGAGCTTTTCGGCACGGGCGGCGACTTCCTCGTCCTTATAGATCTCACGCATGATCTCCGCAGTGTAGCCGAGGGTTACGACGGCGAACATGTTGGACGGGATGAGATAGCCGTAGACGCAGGCGTCGTCGCTGGGACGGAAGCCGGACCAGGTCATGCCCGTGACGGCGACCGGCGCGCCGTGGCCGTCGTGCGTAAGGGTATCGGTGGGCGGGCAGTTGGTGCGGCGGAAATAGTACGGGGACTTGCTGTGATCCTGCTCGACAGTGAAAAGGTCGAGGATGCGCAGGGTGCTCTTTTTGTACTGGTCGTTGAACTGGCCCGTGCGGCCGGTCTCTTTCCAGAGAAGGTACGCAAGCTGCACCGGGTAGCAGAGCGAATCGATCTCATACTTGCGCTCCCAGACCCACGGGGTCTCGAAATCGGTATCGTCGGACTCGCCGCCGGCGGTCTGACCGAGCGTTTCCGCAGCGTACTTCGGCCAGCACATGCCGTTCGCTTCCTGATTGAACGCGTTTGCGTAGGGGTCGATATCGATGCACTTGAACTGGCGGTTCACGAGGCCCTCAATGCAATCTGCAACCTCCGCGTCGTGCTTTGCGACGGGCAGATAGTGGCGAACCTGTGCGGTGGAATCACGCAGCCACATGGCGGGAATATCGCCGGTGATGACGAAGGTATCTTTTTCGCCGATGGTTTTGACGGTGGTATCCATGGTGTTGGGGTAGCAATTTTTAAAGAGCTCCGAGAGCTTCGCGTCATTTGCGAGCTTTTCCTCGCAGATGCGCTTGACTTCCAAATCAATGGCTTTCATGGGATGATTCCTTTCGGTATTTTATAAATGAGGTATCGGTAAGCGAAACGTAAACGTTTCGCCCGCCTTTTCAAAGGCGGCGGGGTCTTGGGGCAGCGCCCTAAGTCGCTTTCCGCAGAAAGCGAAATCCTTTTGCCTGCTCCAAGATCAGGAGGGTAGCCGAAACAGTCCAGTGGACTGTTTCGGTGTAGGGGACCCTATCAAGGGGTCCCCTGAAAAGGCGAAGCCTTTTCGAAAAGGTCGATCAAAGACTTTATTCGTTCGCGATTACGGAAAATCGGTGATTAAAGGCTCTGCAAAAACTCCGCTGCGAGGTCGAACCACTTGCCGACGTGCGGCAGGAGCTGGGCATCGCTGTTCGAGGTGACTTCGTTGCAAAGCGAGAGGCCGTGGCCGCCCTCCGGGAACATGTGGAACTCCGTTTTGATGCCGTTTTTCTGCAAGGCGCTGACAAGCATCAGGGCGTTTTCGACCGGGACGCAGTCATCCGGCTGGGTGTGCCAGACGAACGTGGGCGGGGTATCTTTCGTGACGAAGTTTTCGAGCGACTGATTCGCTTTTTCGAGCTCGTACTGCTCACCGAGAAGGTTCTTGATGGAATCGTGGTGGGCGAACGGACCGGACGTGATGACCGGATATGAGAGGATCTGGCCGTTCGGGCGCAGAAGCTCGGACGGGCAGTTCATAGCCTCCGCAACGAACGGGCGGCTCCAGAAATTGCCGTAGCTTGCGGCTAAATGGCCGCCGGCGGAAAAACCGATGGTGAAAACCTTTTCGGGGTCACAGCCGTACTTTACGCCTTCTTCGCGGACGTATTTCACGGCGGTGGCGACTTCCAGAAGGGCAGTCGGAAAGCGCGCCGGGGCAACGGAATAGCGCACGACAACGGCGTTCATGCCGATGGCATTGAAGCGCATGGCGATGGGCTCGGCTTCACGGTCGGACGTAAAGGCGTACGCGCCGCCCGGGCAGACGATGACGGTGGGACGCTTTTCGATGGGAACCTCTTTTGAAAGATCCAGAAAATACGTATACATGGCTGCGTAATCCGCAGAGCCCGGCACGTGCAGTTCGATTTTTTCATGTATCATAAAGACAACTCCTTTGGCCGCAAAATTGCAGGATAAACCATGCTGTCTTTAGTATATCAGCTGTTGACGGGCGGCGCAAGGCGATTTTGTGAAAATTTGAGTATTATCACGCTTTTTAGAATAATGTTGGGTAAAAAAGAAAGCCGCTGCCCGGTTTGGGTGCGGCTCTCAGCTAAACGAACTTACTTCGTTTTCTTTGCGGTTTTGGTGGTTTTTGCGGCGCACTTTGTGGTTTTGGCGGCGGGCTTGGCTTCGGCTTTAACTTCTGCCTTGACCTCCGGCTTTGCTTCCGCTTTCACTTCTGCCTTAGCTTTCTCTTTTTCAGCCGGCTTTGCGGTTTTTGCAGCGCACTTTGCCGGGGCTTTCTTTTCCTTTTCGACCTCGGTGAGCACCCAGTTCTGGTTATCGCCCTTCACGAACTCCCAAAGCTGTGCCGGTGCGCCGTCTGCATCGCTGATGTCCTTGATGTCGATGACCTTGCCGGACGCGACATGCGTGATGCGGCGGCAGCCCTTGACGGTAGTGGTCAGTTTCCAGAGCTGGGAAGCATTGCCCTGTGCCTCTGCGAGAACGAGTGCAGTGCCGTTTTCTGCCTCACCCGGAACGGTGAGCGCGAGACCGCTGACCTTATGGATGAGCTGCACAGACGTGTCCTCTGCCGGGACGGCGCACCAGACCTGCGTTTCGCCGCCGTTTGCGGTCATCTGCACGGCAGAGCCGCCGCAGGAAGCGAGAACCTTACCGCTTCTATGGTTTGTGATAACGTATTTCTTTTCTGTCTTTTCTGCCATGAATGATCTCTCCTTTATGAATAAACCTATGCTTTCGCATATCATTTTCTGATTTTCTATGTACGATAATTAAGTATAATCATAAATTCCTGCAAAGTCAAATCGGCCGCAAGGGCTTTTATCTGCGGGTTTTACAATGAGAATTTTGCTGTTTACGGCAGATTTTGACGGGTTTTTATCTCTCTATCGTGAAAAGTGTCAAAAATCCGGATAGATTTCAGGATAGACTTGAAAATTGAATTGACTTTTTCCATAAAATATTAATTTGTTTTTTGCGGATATTCTACAAGCAAAAGGAAAAAATTCACAAAATCGTAAGAGAAATTTACGTTTTATATCCTTGCATTCGGATGGTGTATCGTGTATTCTTATATCTAGATAAGAAAAAGGAGATCGTAACGGGATGGATAGCTTAGACCGTAGACAGGGGCTTTCTTCGGAGCAGGTAGCGCAGCGCGTGCGCGACGGGCTTTCAAACGCTGATGAGGGCATTAAGACCAAAACCGAAAAGCAGATCATTTTAGAAAACACGTTCACGTTTTTTAACATTTTGAACTTTGTACTGGCGCTGTTCGTTTTGCTGGTGGGTTCGTTTAAGAACCTTTTATTTTTGGGCGTTATCTTTTCTAATATTATTATCGGTTCGTTTCAGGGCATAAGAGCGAAACGAACGATTGACAAGCTCTCCCTCATTTCCGCACCGAAGGCTTCTGTGCTGCGCGATGGAAAACTGCAGACGATACCCGTGAGCGGGATTGTGATGAACGATGTGCTGCACCTTTCGACCGGGCAGCAGATCTGCGCCGACGCCATCGTTTTGGATGGCGAAGCGGAAGTGAATGAATCGCTCATCACGGGCGAAAGCGATCCGGTCTTGAAGCGCGCAGGTGACGAGCTGCTTTCCGGCAGCTTCATCGTTTCCGGCAGCTGCTACGCCGAAGTGGAGCACGTAGGCCGCGAAAACTACGCAAACCGCATCGCAAACGGCGCGAAGTATGTGAAGCGCACGAACTCCGAAATTCTCCATTCCCTTGATTTCATTGTAAAGACGCTCGGCTTTACGCTGGTGCCGATTGGCATTTTGCTTTTCTGCAAGCAGTTTTTTTTGCTGCATGACACGATCCGCGAAGCTGTTGTGAGCACGGTCGCCGCGATCCTCGGCATGATCCCGGAGGGGCTCATTTTGCTGACAAGCGTGGTGTTTGCCGTAAGCGTACTGCGGCTTTCACGCTACAAGACGTTGGTGCAGGACCTGTACTGCACCGAATCGTTGGCACGCGTAGACGTGCTATGCTTAGACAAAACAGGTACAATCACCGAAGGCACGATGCAGGTGGACGAGCTGCACCCGCTGACGGGCTACACCGAAGAGGACATGACGGCTCCGCTGGAGGCGCTTGTGCAGGTTTTAACGGACGACAACCCGACGTACAACGCGGTGAAAGCATACTTTCCCGGCGGATCGGACTGGAAAGCTGCGGCGACGGTGCCGTTCTCCTCTGCGAGAAAGTGGAGCGGCGCGTATTTCGGCGAGCGCGGCACGTATGTGATGGGCGCAGGCGAATTCATTTTGGGCGAACGCTTCGGTGCGCTGCGTGAACACACGGAGGAATATGCGGCGCGCGGCGAACGCGTTTTGCTGCTGGCCCACTCCGCAAAGCCTTTCCTTGAAAACAAGGTGCTGCCGGACGACATTGAGCCGGTGGGCTTCATTTTAATCAGTGATAAGATCCGCACGGAAGCACCGCAAACGCTGCGCTATTTTGCAGAGCAGGGCGTGACGCTGAAGGTCATCTCCGGTGACAACGCCGTGACGGTCTCTAACATTGCACAGAAGGCCGGTCTGCCCCACGCGGAAAACTACTGCGATGCGACGACGCTGCACACCGACGAGGAGATTGCGGGGGCAATTGAGCAATACAGTGTGTTTGGCCGCGTGACGCCGCAGCAGAAACTGAAATTTGTGCAGGCGTTAAAAGACCACGGCCACACGGTGGCGATGACGGGCGACGGTGTGAACGACGTTCTGGCGCTGAAAGAGGCCGATTGCAGCATTGCGATGGCTTCCGGCAGCGATGCGGCGCGCACGGTCTCGAATCTCGTTTTGCTCGACTCCAACTTTGCTTCCATGCCGCAGGTGGTGAAGGAAGGTAGGCGCTCCATCAACAATTTGCAACGCTCTGCATCGCTGTTTTTGCAGAAGACGATCTATTCGACGGTGCTGGGTGTGCTGTTCATTTTTCTTTCTGCTTCCTACCCGTTTGAGCCGATTCAACTGACGTTTATCAGTTCGATTACGATCGGTATTCCGTCGTTTATACTGGCACTGGAGCCGAACAACGAGCGTATAAGCGGCAGCTTTTTAGCGAACGTTTTGAAGAAATCGTTCCCCTCTGCCCTGACGATGATTCTTGGCGTTTTGTTTTTGACGCTGTTTAAGGGGCCGCTGAATTTGACGAACCCGCAGGTCTCGACACTTTCGGTCATTGTGGCGTTTGCCGTTGGGTTTATGCTGATGTTCAAGCTTTGCCTGCCGTTCAACGCGCTGCGCGGGGCGCTGTTCGGCACGATGGTGGCGGCGTTCTTTGTGGGATATATCGGCTGCATGGACCTGGTTTCCATGGTGCCGCTGACCGCCCCGATGCTGTTTATTTTGATCCCGCTGCTCATTGTGTCGATCGTCTTTATGGTGCAGACGAACCATTTTATGGAGCATTTTGCAGAGCACCACACGCGGCGTTTGCTGCAAAGCAGGTTCTTCCAGAATCACCGCAGAAAGCGGCGTGAGGCGGCGCACAAAGACCGCCATGCCGCCCGCAGAATGCGCCGCCGCACAGAGCAGCCAAGCAGGGTGCGAGACGGTAAAAGAGCTTAATTTAGTCGAGATAATATGAAAATACCCCGGCAGGCGGTTTGGATGGCTTGCCGGGGTGTCTTATGCGCTTGTTAATTTTACAGGATGCAATATTTTGCCATGTAGTCTTCCATGGCGGGGAGGATATTGTTGTATTTTTCGGACTGCTTTAAGTACTCGTGGATGTCCTCGACGGTGACGATAGCGTGGACCTTGATGCCGAACTCCTCGTTGACCTCCATGATGGCGGTTTTGCCGGGAACCTTGCCTACCTCGCAGCGGTTGACGGAGATGAACATATCGTTGACTTTCACATTGCCGCAGCCGTAGAGGATCGGCATGGTCTCGCGCACGGCGGTACCGGCGGTGATGACGTCTTCGATGATAATAATTT
>QWCE01002457.1_pt1 | contig 23229 bp, 24 predicted proteins | sample 1972531 | NCBI WGS metagenome assembly QWCE01 (sample SAMN09866716, study PRJNA288562) | Human gut metagenome isolate term4_stool, whole genome shotgun sequencing... | reverse complement strand
TGACATCGGCCACGTCCTGAAAGTCGTCGTCTTCCATGGCGCGGTCCACAAATTTTTCAATGGCATTTTTGTCTTTCAATCCCGAAACTCCTTTCACGCCTTGTTTTTATCCAAAGCAGTCTACTTTAAGTTTAGCATAAGGCAAAAAATTGTGGGGGGTTTTTTCGCCTTTTAGAAAATCTTTACCGATACTTAAACATTAATTCTTTTGCCGAAAGCCTTGCAATTGTCCGCCCCATCTCCCATAATGGAAAGAAGTGAAATAATCAGATAAGCAAACTGAGTGGTCCGCGGGACTGCTTTTTTTTTGAAACGAGGAGGAACGTTTGAAATTTAATGAATTTAATCTGTCGGAAGCCATTTTAAAAGGCATCGAGGCCATGGGCTTTGAGGAAGCATCCCCGATCCAGGCCGAGAGCATGGCGCCCCTTTTAGAAGGCAAAGATGTGATCGCCCAGGCCCAAACGGGCACGGGCAAAACCGCCGCCTACGGCATTCCCATGTTGGAGCGGGTAGAAAAAAAGGGCCCCCTTCAAGGCCTGGTGCTCTGCCCCACCCGTGAGTTGTGCCTGCAAGTGGCCAACGAGCTGGCCAATTTAGGCGCCTACAAAAAAGGCGTGAAGATTCTCCCCGTCTACGGCGGCACCAGCATCGAGCGACAAATCCGCGCCCTAAAAGGCGGCGTGCAAATCGTGGTGGGCACCCCGGGGCGTGTCATGGACCACATGCGCCGAAAAACCCTGCGCTTCGACGACCTCGCCGTGGCCATTTTGGATGAGGCCGACGAAATGTTCGACATGGGCTTTCGCGACGATATGCGCACCATTTTAGATGAGACGCCGGAAACTCGCCAAACCTGTTTCTTCTCCGCCACCATGGAAAAAGACATTATGGATTTCTCCCGTAAATTCCAGCGGGACCCGGAGATTATTCGCATCAAGCACAAACAGCTCACCGTGGAAAACATCGAGCAGTATTATTTGGAAATGAAGGCCTCCATGAAGCCGGAAATTTTAAGCCGCCTCGTGGACATTTACGACCCCACCCTGGCCATCGTCTTTTGTAACACGAAAAAGCGGGTGGACGCCCTGGTCAGCGAAATGGCATCCCGCGGCTACGCTGTCGACGGCCTTCACGGGGATTTGAAGCAAAACCAACGGGACGCCGTCATGAAGCGCTTCAGAAATTCCTCCATCGACATGCTCGTGGCCACGGACGTGGCGGCGCGGGGGATCGATGTGGGCGACGTGGATATGGTGGTGAACTACGACCTGCCCCAAGACGAAGAATATTATGTGCACCGCATCGGCCGCACGGCCCGGGCCGGGCGCAAAGGCCTGTCCTTCTCCTTTATCGTGGGCCGAGACATTTACAAACTGGAAGACATCGTCCGCTACACCAAGGCCGACCTCGCCTACATGGAACTGCCCACCATGGAGCAAATGGACGTAAACAAGCGGGAGAACTTGGAAGGCAAAGTGGCCGAGATCTTGGACGGCGATGCGGATCTTTCCGAGTACAAGCCCATGGTGGAAAGCATGCTCCGCCTGGAATACGGCGCCGTGGAAATTTCCGCCGCCCTCTTGAAGCTTTTAGACGACAGCAGCCAGTCGAAAAAACACGACGCACTGGATGAAGTGGACTACGGCAAGAAATTCCGCGCACGGGGCCTGAGAAAAGACCGCAAATCCAAAGAGAAAAAAGCCAACAAAAAGCGCTTCTCCAATAACGCCAAGCTCTACATGGACAAAGGCAGAAAAGACGGCATCACCCCCAAGGCCATCCTCGCCATCTTTAAAAAAGAAACGGATCTGGGCCGCGACGTGGTGGGCAACATCTTAATTCGCGACCAGCACACCGTCATCGAAGTGCCGAAGAAGGCCGCCAAAAGCGCCATCGAGCAATTAGACGGCATGAAGAGCCGGGGAAAAACCTATCACGTGCGGGCGTACAGAGATTAAATTGAATTTACGCGCAATAAAATAAGGCCTCGCGGGGCCTTATTTTTGTGTCTTGATTTCGCCGGTTTCGTAAAGTTTTGCCAGGGTTGTGAGCTCTGCGATGGTTTCCAACCCTTTTTTGCCGCCGTCGGTATCCTTTACCAATCGCCTGCTTTCGTATTCGGTGACGAAGGCCAAGGAGGAGGTAACATCGATGTCGTCGGTAATGCGGCGCTCTTCGTCTTTCATGGGGCTGTGGGTGGCGAGGAGGATGCCGTAGGAATTGGAGATTAAAGTGTAGCCCGCCGTGCCCGTGGTCTTTCGGTAGGCGTGGGCGAAGCCGCCGTCGATGACGAGGACCTTCCCCTCGGCCTTCACGGGCTCTTCGCCCTTCATGCGCTTCACCGGCGTGTGGCCGTTAATGATTTTGCCCAGGTCCGGGTCGATGTGAAAGGCGCGGAGGATTTTTTCCGCGAAAGCCGTCTCTTCCCTCAGGCGATAGTAGGGATTTTTTTCTTCCCTGTGGGTGGCTTCGTCGGCAATAAAGTAGCGCTCGAAGGTGGTGATCCGCTCTTTACCGAAAAGGGGCGAGGCTTCGCCGCACCACAAGTAAAACATGAGATCCGCCGCCGCTTTTTGCTTTTCGCCTCGGGCGAAGAAGCTGTCCCTGACGGCGGTATCGAAAGCATCCAAGAGCTCCCGGCCGGCGAGAGGCTTGCCTAAGACGGATGTGGGGGCAAAGTTGCCCGCCTCGTCCGTGGGCAGACAGCCGTGGAAGAGGAGATTGTCGTTTCGAATCAAGTACATGCTTCCCGATTCGATAATAAAGCGAATGTGCTTCCGCAGTCGCTCGCCGTTGGTGAAGCTTTCCGTGAGACGGGCCGCCACCTCGCGCTCCTCCTCCGTAAAGGCGTAGGGATCGGCGGGATCCACCGTGGGAAAATCCGTGTCCGAAAGGGGATAGGTTTTTCCGCCCACTTCCACTGTGCCCGCCTCGAGGTCCATGCGGTGCAAGAGGCGCATACCGTCCATGCCGTATTCCGGATGTTTGGCGATGAGCTGGCCTTCCGCCTTAAATTGCAACACGGCCATGGCCTTGTGGAGCTTCGCCAAGCTTTCGTTTTGGGCCTCGTGGGGATCGGGATTTTTCGGATAAAAGGCCGCTGTGGCCTTGTACTTCCTCGCGTAGCGCACCAGAGGCATGAGATTGATGCCGTAGCCGTCTTCGATGGTGTGAAGCACATTGTAGCGTAGGGCGATGCGAATCACATTGGCGATGAGGGCGAAATTTCCCGCGCAGGCGCCGATCCAGGCGATGTCGTGATTGCCCCATTGAATATCCACCTTCGGCGAGGCCATGAGGTAGTCCATGATCTTTTCCGCCTCCTCGCCTCGGTCGTAAATGTCGCCGATGACGTGAAGGGTGTCCACGGCGTAGCGCACGGAAAGATCCGCCAAATCGCGAATGTAGATCTCCCCTTCGCCGTAGGCCACGATTTTTTCGTGGAGGGTCTTTACATAGCCCGCCTTGTGGCGCAGACCCGCCTCTTCCAACAAAAGGAGATTCAAAATCTTCTTTCGGTCGACCGGGAAGGTGGCCTCGATTTGATCGTGGTCGTACTTCGCCGCCACCCGCTTCGCCACGAGGATGAGATCGGCCAGGGTGGTCTTTAACAGATCGTCGTAGTCCTCAGGCACCATGGCTTCTTTTAAAAGCTTCAGCTTTTCTTCCGGGTAATACAAAATCGTGGCCAGGCGCTTCCTGTCGGCCTCGGATTTTTCCGGGAAGAGTTCGTCGATGTAGCGGCGTAGCACCCCCGATGCGTTTCGAATCACGTGGGTAAAGGCCCGATACTCTCCGTGGAGATCGCTGACGAAATGCTCCGTGGGCTTCGGCAGGTTCAGGCCGCTTTCAAGTAAAAGTGCCTCGGCCAGGACCCGGTCACGAGACGGGTATTTCTCGGCCAAGAGGCGGTAATAGTTTTTCTGTAATTGGGATAATTGCTCCATAGTCCCCTCCTTACTTGTCCTATACCCAGTTTTGGGGTATAAATGAATAGAAAAGAAAGAGAGGCGACTATGGATTTTAAAGAGAAAATCAGAAGCATAAAAGACTACCCGAAAGAAGGCATTACCTTTCGGGACATTACCACCCTTTTAAAAGACGGCGAGGCCTTTCGCGAAGCCATCGACGCCATGAAAGATTTGGTAAAAGATGAAGCCATCGACAAAGTGGTGGGCATCGAAGCCCGGGGATTTATCTTGGGCGCGCCACTGGCCTACGATCTCGGCGTGGGCTTTGTGCCCATCCGAAAGCCCGGCAAGCTTCCCGCGGACACCCACTCCGCCGAATACGAATTGGAATACGGCTCCGACACGGTGGAAATGCACGTGGATGCCATCGAAAAAGGAGAGAAGGTACTCATCGTCGACGATCTCTTGGCCACCGGCGGCACGGGAAGCGCGGCGGTGGAAATATGTAAAAACGCCGGCGCCGATGTCATCGGCTGCCTGGTTTTGATCGAGCTCGACGGATTAAACGGCCGAGACAAAATGCCCGTGCCCGTCTACTCCCTTATGGAATTTCCCGCTTAGGCAATAAAAAAACGGCCCAAAGGCCGTGGAGCGGGTGAAGGGAATCGAACCCTCGCGATCGGCTTGGGAAGCCGAGGCTCTGCCACTGAGCTACACCCGCATAAGTAAAATGTATTTTACTCCTTCCGGGGAGGCCTGTCAAGATCGGCGGAGGGGCCCGGAGCCTTTCGAAAAGGCGCTTTAAAAACGGCCGAGTCAAGGCCCGAGATTTTAAGAAAAGAGAGAGCATCGGCGCCTCTCTCTTTTTTTGCGGATGAAACACCATGAAAGCGGTGCAAATCATTTTCCCGCAAGTCGGAAGATATGTAAAAAACATAACGAGTCGCGGTTAAGAAGGGGTAAAAGTCCCGTTTCTGATTGTGTAAAAAATAATTATCCCTAATTCATGGGACTTGCTCGAATATTTTCTTGAAAGATAATTAACAAATTTTCGCCAAATCTATTGACGCGCCTGTATTTATATTTTATAATGCAGATAGAAGTTGGAAAACAATTGCAAAACAACCGAGCAAGCAGAACATATTTATAAGGGAGGCTATATAATGAAAAATGTCGTCATCGCAAGTGCAGCAAGAACACCCGTGGGTTCCTTCGGGGGCGCATTCAAAAGCGTAAGTGCCGTCGATTTGGGCGTTGTTGCAGCAAAAGAAGCCATCGCACGCGCAGGCATCAAAGCAGAAGATGTCGATGAAGCCATCATCGGCAACGTACTTCAAGCAGGTCTCGGCCAAAACGTGGCTCGTCAAGTAATCCTTCACGCAGGTCTGCCCGAAACCACGCCGGCAATGACCATCAACAAGGTTTGCGGTTCCGGTTTACGTGCCGTATCCCTCGCAGCACAAATCATTAAAGCAGGCGACGCCGATATCGTATTGGCCGGCGGTACCGAATCCATGAGCTGCGCACCCTTCATCTTAAACGACGCTCGCTGGGGCGCTCGCATGGGCGAAAAGAAACTCGTCGACGAAATGATTAAAGACGGTCTGTGGGACGCATTCAACGACTACCACATGGGCGTTACCGCTGAAAATGTATCGAAAGAATACGACGTCACCAGAGACGACCAAGACGAAATCGCCGCAGTCAGCCAACAACGTGCAAGCAAGGCCCGTGCAGAAGGCATCTTCGACGAAGAAATCGTTCCGGTAGAAGTTAAAGGCCGCAAGGGCAAAGTTACCGTCGTCGACAAAGACGAATACATCCGCGACGGCGTAACCAAAGAAAGCATCAGCGGCATGAAGCCCGCATTCATTAAAGACGGTACCGTTACCGCAGCCAACGCATCCGGTATCAACGACGGCGCTGCCATGGTTATCGTTATGAGCGAAGAAAAAGCCAAAGAATTAGGCGTTGAGCCCATGGCTAAGATCGCCAGCTACGCATCCGCAGGCGTCGATCCCAAGATCATGGGTACCGGCCCGATCCCCTCTTCCAGAAAAGCAATGGAAAAAGCCGGCTGGGAATTCTCCGAACTCGACCTCGTTGAAGCAAACGAAGCTTTCGCAGCACAAGCAGGCGCAGTTGCTAAGACCTTAGGCCTCGATATGGAAAAAACCAATGTCAACGGCGGGGCAATCGCCATCGGTCACCCCATCGGAGCTTCCGGTGCACGTATCCTCACCACCCTCTTATACGAAATGAAACGTCGCGACGCCAAGAAGGGTCTCGCTACCCTCTGTATCGGCGGAGGTATGGGTACCGCACTTACCGTCGAACGCTAATCGGGATTAACTGAAAGGAAGTGCCATAGTGGACTTTCAATATCTGATTGTCGAAAAACAAAACGCCATTGCCACGGTCAAGGTCAATAAGCCCAAGAGCTTAAACGCCCTGAACACCGAGGTATTAACCGAATTAAACCGCTGCTTTAGCGCCCTGGAAACGGACGACGAAGTAGCCGTCGTGATTCTCACCGGCGAAGGCAAGGCCTTTGTCGCCGGCGCCGATATTTCCGAAATGCAACCGCTGAATGCGGCAGAAGCCCACGCATTTGCAAAACTCGGCATGGATACCTTTATGTTAATCGAACGGCTTTCCAAGCCCGTTATCGCTGCAGTAAACGGCTTCGCCCTGGGCGGCGGCTGTGAACTGTCCCTCGCCTGCGACATTCGCATCGCTTCCGAAAAAGCCGTCTTCGGCCAACCGGAAGTGGGCCTCGGGATCACCCCGGGCTTCGGCGGCACCCAACGCCTGCCGAGAACCGTCGGCGTCGGCATCGCGAAAGAATTGATCTACACGGCCAAAAACATTAAGGCCGACCGCGCCTATGAAATCGGCTTGGTCAACGCCGTGGTCGCACCGGAAGAATTGATGAGTGAGGCCATGAAACTCGCCGAAACCATCGCATCCAAGGGTGCTCGCGCCGTATCCTACGCCAAGGGCGCCATTGTAGACGGTCTGCAAGCGGACATTCAAACGGGTATGGACATTGAAAAATCGGCCTTTGCTCTCTGCTTCGCCACGGAAGATCAAAAAGAAGGCATGGGCGCATTCCTGGGCAAACGGGCTCCGGAATTTACAGGTAAATAAACAATCTTTAAATAGAGAACAGGAGGAATTCTTATGAAAATCGGAGTTATCGGTTCGGGTACTATGGGTCTGGGCATCGTTCAAGTTGCCGCACCTTTCCACGAAGTCATCATCAAGAGTAGAAACCTTACCGACGAAAAGATCGCCAAGATCATGGGCAAGGTCGAAAAAGCTTACGCCAAAAATGTTTCCAAAGAACGCATGACGCAAGAAGACATGGATGCTGCCATGAAACGCATCTCCATCGTGGAAGAGTTTAAAGACCTTTCCGACTGCGACATCGTTATCGAAGCCGCTTCGGAAGATCCCGAAGTTAAAAAAGACTACTTCAAACAATGCGACGAACTTTGCGACGCAAAGACCATCCTCGCAACCAACACCTCTTCCTTGAGCATCACCGACATCGCTGCAGTGACCAACCGTCCCGCAAAAGTTATCGGCATGCACTTCTTCAACCCGGTTCCCGCAATGAAATTAGTTGAAATCATCTGCGGTCTGCACACCGACGAAGAAACCAAGAAGACCATCATCGACTTAACCAACGAAATCGGCAAGACTCCGGTCGAAGTCGAAGAAGCTCCCGGCTTCGTCGTAAACCGCATCTTGATCCCCATGATCAACGAAGGTATCGGCATCGTCGGCGACGGCGTCGCTTCCGTTGAAGACGTGGACACCGCCATGAAATTAGGCGCAAACCACCCCATGGGCCCCTTGGCTTTAGCTGACTTAATCGGCTTGGACGTTTGCCTCGCCATTATGGACGTTCTCTACAACGACTACCACGACAGCAAATACCGCGCACACGTTCTTCTGCGCAAAATGGTTCGCGGCGGCAAATTGGGTCGTAAGAGCGGCGAAGGCTTCTACAAATACGACTGATTCATTCAAATTGAGGCTTTCAAGAGCTTCTGTCATACAAAATCGGGTAGGCTTCGGCCTGCCCTTTTTTTGCGGAAATTTTTGTGAAGGGGAAACAACCGGCGATCGGACATGAAGCGGGCGGATTTCTTGCAACAAAAAAAGCGGGGGCTGCCCGCTTTTTCAGTGTTTTTGAAAAATGGAATTGGCCACGCGAATCATTTCCTTGGCCATTTCGTAATTGTCTCCGATTAAATCATAGACGGCATCTTCCGTGAGCACGCCGCAGTCCACGGTGATCTCGCCCTTGTCGTAGGCGTCTACGTCGTCGAACCAATCCTTGGAGCTGTAATAGTCGTCCAGCTTGTCGTAGGCGATTTGCGCCTCGTCAAAGGCGGCCAGGGCTTTTTTAAAGGCCTTTACGGCGTCATTGTGCTTGTTTAAAATGGCCTCCATTTCGGCCACACGTTCGTTTCGGTCCATGGCTTCTCCTTTCAAGAAAAAAGCACCGAAGCCGAGGCTCGGTGCTTGGTTTCCGGATTATTTTAATAGGTTTCTACGAAAAGTTCAAACCATTTTTGCGGGTGGAAGCAGGCGGGGCATTTTTCCGGCGCTTCTTTGCCTTCGTGAATGTAGCCGCAGTTGTTGCACTTCCAGAGGACGACTTCGTCGCGCTTAAAGAGCTTGTCTTCCTTTACATTTTCCAAAAGCTTCAGGAAGCGATCCCGGTGAGCTTCTTCCACTTCGGCGATTTCGATCCAGTTGTCGGCGATTTCATCGAAGCCTTCTTCGCGGGCGATTTCCGCAAATTTCGGATACATGTCGGTGGCTTCGCCGTCTTCCCCTTCGGCGGCGTTTTTCAGGTTCAGCTCCGTACTGCCTAAGGCCACGGGATAGTCCCATTTCACTTCGAGTTCGTCTTCGTTAAAGTCGTCGACTAAGTACTTGAAGAAGCGCTTGCCGTGTTCTTCTTCGTTGCGGGCCGTTTCCAAGAAGATGTTCTTAATTTGAACGGAAGCGTCTTTGTCCGCTTGCTTGGCGTACATGGTGTAGCGCGCCGTAGCTTGAGATTCCCCTGCGAAGGAGATTAACAGATTGTTTGCGGTCTTGGTTCCTTTTAATGACATGATTTCCTCCTATTTCTCATAGAATACGCGGTTGCCATCAGTATACCCCAATTTCCACCTACGTTCAACCGCCCCGACCGTGTTATACTGGTAGTAAGAATGAGAAGATAGAAATGAAACAAAGGAGACGATCATGCGAATTTTATGTGCGGGCCCGACCACCCTCTTACCGGAAGTGGAAGCGGCCATGACCGAGGTAGTGACCAATCCGGACTTGGATCCGGCTTACGAAGCCTTTCACAGAAATGTGGAGAAGCGCCTTTCCGCCGTGGTAAAGACTACCCGCCCCACGGTGATTATGTTGGGCGAAGGGATGCTCGCCCTCGAGGCCGCCGTCTGCTCGTTGATGGAGCCGGGCGAGCGGGTGCTGGTCATGAGCAACGGCGTCTTCGGCGGCGGCTTTGCCGATTACGTGAATTTCTTCGGCGGGGAAGCCGTCCTTTACGAAAAGGACCATCGCCGGGGCTTCGACTTGGATGAATTGAAGGCCTATCTGGAAAAGGATTCCGACTTCGCCATGGCCACCATGGTCCACTGCGAAACCCCCTCGGGTCTCACCAACGACGTAAAGGCCATTTGCAATCTCTTAAAGGACTACGGCATTTTGTCCATCGTGGACTGCGTGTCCTCCTTTGGGGGCGAAGACATCGACTTCGACGCCTACGGCGTGGACATGATGCTTTCCGCTACGCAAAAATGCCTCTCCGCCCCCACGGGCCTTTCCATGATTACCATATCCGAAGCGGCGGAAGAAAAGATGCGTAGCCGCAAGGAACCCATCCCGAGCTATTACATGAATGTGCTTAACTACATGAGCGGGCAAGAAGATTTCGCCTTCCCCTACACCATGAGCGAACACTTAACCGGCGCCCTGAACAAGGCCCTGGACCTTTGGGAAACGAAAGACAGCGTCGCCCTGCACAAATCCTACGGCAAGATGACCCGGGCGCTTTTCGAAAAAGAAGGCTTCGAGCTCTACCCGAAGGATTCCTTCGCTAACACGGTCACCGCCGTGTGTTTGCCCGATGAAATTTCCGCCACGGAATTTCTCGCCAAGTGCCGGGACAAGGGCGTGTTTATCTCTAAAGGCGCCGGCAAGCTCCACGACCGCATCATTCGCATCGGCCACATGGGGGCCAATATTTCCGAGGAAAACTTCAGCGCCCTCTTTAAGGTGCTGGATGAAGTCTTCGCAAGCTACGGAATCGAAACCCGCTTCGCCGAAGGCTTCGACGCCTACGAGCTCGACTGAGCTATGTTATAATAAGGCCAAGGGGGTGTTTCCATGAAAGGATTGTTTGTCGTCATCGAAGGGCCGGACGGCTCGGGGAAATCCACCGTCGCCGAAGGCATTTGCCGTCACTTTAAGGAAAAAGGCGTGGACGTGATCCACACGAGAGAACCCGGCGGCACGGCCATTTCAGAAGCCGTGCGGGAGATTCTTCTGGATCCCGAAAACGAGGCCATGGATCCGCGCTGCGAGGCGCTCCTTTACGCCGCCGCTCGGGCCCAACACGTGGAGGAAGTGATTCGACCCGCCCTGGCCGAAGGGGCCTTGGTCCTGTCGGAACGCTTCGTCTTCTCGAGCCTGGTCTACCAGGGCCTGTGCCGTCAGTTGGGCCTCGCGCCCGTCGAAGCAATCAACGCCTTCGCCACCGACGGCCTCGTCCCCGACATCACCCTGTATCTCGATGTGCCCGAAGGCACGGGCAAGGAACGCATGAAAGATCGCCTCGCCGATCGCCTGGAGTCCGACAAGAAGATCACGGACACGGTGGAGGCCTATTATAGAATCTTGGCTGAGCGGCGAAGAGGAGAACTTTGCTTTATCGACGCGTCCATGGATGCGGAGCAGGTGCTTTCGGCCGCCGTGGAAGCCATCGAAAAGGAGTACCGGTAAAATGAAACTTATATTCGCTATTGTGCAGGATCAGGACGCACCGGGTTTAATCGACGCATTGACCGAAAAGCGCTTCCGCGTAACGAAATTATCTTCTTCCGGAGGCTTCTTAAAAGCGGGCAACACCACCCTTTTAATGGGCGTGGAAGAAAAAGACATGGACGAGCTCTTCGACATTATGGAAGCCAATTGCTCTGTGCGTGAAGAGCCCACCTCCATGGTCTCCATGTCCCCGGGGGAATCCTTTATGCCCTATCCCTTAAACGTGCGCGTCGGGGGCGCCACGATCTTTATTCTCGACGTAGCCGAATACAATCGGTATTAAGGGGGCCGCATCATGGATAAAATGGTGTTTGCGATTATCGCCGATCGCTTCGTCGGCGACGTCATCGACGAAATGCTGGAGGCGGAAATTTCCGTCACGGAAATGGCCTCCACCGGCGGCTTCCTGAAAGAGGGAAACACGACGGTGGTCGTCGGCGTTACCAATAGCCAGTACGAGAAATTAAAAGAAATATTTGAACGCATCGTCGGCAAAAACAGCGGCCGAGACGAAACCCACGCCGGGGCCCACGTCTTCGCCATCGACTTAATTAAGGGCATTCACATTTGACGGCCGATCTCTTACACTCCGGCCTTCACGCCTATATCTTAAAGGGGAGAGGCGAGGCGGCCATGGAGGCGGCCCGCCATTTGGCCATGGGGTATTTGTGCGCCGGGGATGCGGCGCCTTGCGGCAGCTGCCCCTCCTGCAAGCTCTTTCTGTCGGGAGAAGGCCGGGGAGAAAATCATCCGGATTACGTGGAAATCGCCCCGTCCAAAAAGACGTCCAAGGCGTCCATAAAAAAGGAGCGCATCGAAGAGGTGCTGCGGGCGGCGGCCATGACGGACTACGCCGGCGGAGGCAAGGTCTTCGTCTTCTCGGACTTCGACACCACCACCGTAGAGGGGCAAAACGCCCTCTTGAAAGTGCTGGAAGAGCCCCCGGCGAAGACCCGGTTTCTCCTTTTAAGCGAATCGCCGGAGAAGATTCTTCCCACGGTGCGCTCACGGGCGGGCTTTTTGGATTTAAAGAGCGAGGAGGCCCTCTACGATCCCGAGCGGCGCCACAAAAGCTATCGACTCGTGGAAAAAGTATTGTCCCGGCCCGAGGAAGTATTTTTGGCGCGGAGCTTTTTCGAAGAAGAAAAGGACCATCTGCCCGAGATCTTCGATCACTTTCTCGCCTACTTTCGGGACATGGCCGTGTATTACGAAACCGGCGACGAAAATAAAGTTGTAAACAAAGATTATCGCGTGCCCATCGCCTGCCAGTCGCAGATCGTGGGGATGCGGGTCTACGACATCATCGATGCCCTCTACCGGGCGCGGCGCTACGTGGAGATGAATGTAAACAAAAGCTTTGCCTTTGAGTGGCTGCTTTTAACGATGGGAGGCCAGTGGATTTGACAGAGACGAGAGATGTAGTCGGCGTGCGATTTAAGCGCCGTGGAAAAATTTATTACTTCGATCCGAAAGACGCCGAGCCCGCCTTAGACGGCGGCGTCATCGTGGAGACATCCAGGGGCGTGGAATACGGCTACGTGGCCATGGAGCGCAAGGCCATCGAGGCCGAAGATGTCGTGGGCGAGCTGAAGCCCATTGTCCGCATAGCCACGGAAGACGACGACAGGCGCCACCTGTCCAATCGCAATCTGGCCCGGGAGGCCATGGTGGTCTGCGAGGAAAAAATCAAAGAACACGGCTTGAAAATGCGCCTGATCAGCGCGGAATACACCTTCGACAATTCCAAGCTCCTCTTTTACTTCACCGCCGACGGCCGGGTGGATTTCCGCCGCCTGGTTCGCGATTTGGCGGCGATTTTCCGCACCCGCATCGAGCTCAGACAAATCGGCGTTCGCGACGAAGCCAAGCTTTTAGGCGGCATCGGCATTTGCGGCCGGGAATGTTGCTGCGCATCCTTTCTCGGGGATTTTTCCCCCGTATCCATTAACATGGCCAAGGATCAGGGCCTTTCCCTAAATCCCGACGCCATCAGCGGCGTCTGCGGCAGGCTCTTGTGCTGCCTCAGGTACGAACAGCCGGGCTACGAGACCAATTTAAAAATCATGCCCCGCGTGGGACGTGTGGTCTACACCGCCGAAGGAAAGGGCGTAGTGGTTTCCACCAACACCTTGCAGGCCTTGGTGAAGGTAAAAATCGAAACCGACGACGGCGTGGAATTTGTCGTGGTCTCCGCCGAAGATCTGGCGAGAAAGCCCTGCCGAGGAAAGGGGTGTGCCCATGAAGGGGCTATGGAAGAAGCTGAATAGAGGCAAATTCAACGGCGGGCGACTGGCGTGGCTCGCAGGCTTCTTGGCGCTCTTTTTCCTCGACGAATTCCCCGGTTTCTACTTTCAGACGAAGATTCCCCACGCCGCGGCCGACGTGGCCCTGTGGGGGATCTATTTTTGTGCCCTTCTCGGGATCCTCGCCCTCATAAGAAAATTCGCCTCGGCCATCCTTACTCCGGCGGCGACGGAGCTCATCCTTCTCGGGCTCCTGGCCTATCAAGTGAATGATGTGCTCCGCGCCACGGCATCTTTGGGCCCCTCCTCCGACACCTACATCTACGGCGCCACCGCCGCCGTGGTGGCGATCATTTGGCTCTTCGCCCTGGGCGTGGGGGCGCGGAAGCTCTATCCCATGGCGGCCGTTCTCGGCGGCCTTCTTATGGCGGGGCTCATCTTTGTCTGCGCATGGCCCGGCCCGAAGACCCGCCCGGACGTGGCCCGTGCAGAGAAGACGATTCCCGCCGCCTATAAGGTAGAAAAAATTACTTACGGCCCGAAGAGCGCCTACGACTACGGGGAGGAAAACTACGACTCCTACCTGCGCCTGCCCAAGGGCCAGGACCGCTGGCGGAAACTGTTTTTCGGCTACACGCCGGCCCACGTGCCCTACGAAGGGGATCTGTACCTGCCCGTGGGCGCAAAAAATGCCCCTCTCCTCGTCTTCGTTCACGGCAATCACAACATGATCGAAGACAACAAAGGGGGCTACGAGTATTTGGGCCGCTACCTGGCGGCGCGGGGCGTGGCCTTTCAATCCGTGGAGCAATCCCATTTTAACGCCTACTTCGGCAAGGGCCTTTCCGGCGAAAACGACGCCCGGGCCCTGAGCCTCTTGGATCACGCCGACAAAATCTTGAGCGATCCCCGCTTCAAGGACCGCATCGACCGAGACCGCGTCTTTCTCGGCGGCCACAGCCGCGGCGGCGAGGCGGCGGCCGTGGCGGCATCCTTCGCCGAATTGCCCTACAATCCCGACACCGGCCGAGCCACGAAAGACATCAAGGTGGCCGGCGTCCTGGCCGTGGCCCCCACCGACGGCCAGTACAAGCCCGGGGACCGCCCCGTGGATTTAAATGTGCCCTACTTCCTCGTCACCGGAGCCTGGGATCAGGATGTGTCCTCCCTGGAAGGCATGGATCAATACCTCCGCGCCGGCGCCTGGCGGGGCCAGCTCTTTGTGGACTACGCCAATCACAGCCAATTTAATTCCAACTGGGGCCGCCTGGATCGGGAGGGCCTCGCCGCCCTGGCCCTGGCCACGGGAAATATCCTGGACAAAGCCGATCAAGAGCGCTTCCTTGAAGTGGCGGCCTACGCCTTTATTAAGGATCGGGAAGTATTGAATGATCTGAAAGCCTACCTGCCTCAATCGGGCTTTGCCCTCGCCACCCAACCGAAGAGCCGCGTCCTCGCCGATTTCGAAGAAGACGCGGACCTTACCACAGCCACAAACGCCACGCCGGACATAAAGGGCGCCACCACCTATCAGGAAGGCGCCTTCATTCCCTCCGATCGCGGCGGCACCAACCACGTGGCCCGACTCATCGGCACCTACGCTCTGAACGTAGACGGAGGAGGGCATGGGGCCTTCGCCCTGGACTTGGCGGCAAAAAGCGGCCGCGCCGATATTAAAATCACCTTAATCGACGCCGCCGGCGAAGCCGTACACTTTACTCCGAAAAAAGACGCGCTCCACGCCGCTCACGAAACCGGCCTTTTAAAATGGCAGTACGCGGCGAAAAAGTGGGAATACAAGCGGGCACTGGAGACGGTGCGCCTCACGAAAAGTACCATGGCGAAAGAAAATCCCGCATTTAACATCAAGGAGCTGAGCCGCGTGGAAATCACTGCCAAAGGCCTCACGGAAATCGACAATATTCGTATCGAAAGCGATTAAAACCGAATCCCTCGGGTATAAGTAATGCGAACAGAGTTCGGGGGGTTACGTTCATGCACGATACACTTTTAATAAAAACAATCAACAGAGAACATGTCGGTTTTCGGAACGTCTTTTTCCAAATCGGCGATATGGATGCGCACATCGGCGAGCTCATGGACCTATTAAACAAGCCCGACAGCCCCTATGCCGGGCGCTGTCTGTTTCGCTACAACGGCATTCGTCTCAAGTTGGAAGTCGATGAAATCCCCACTGTCCTGGCACTCCTCGTAAATAAAGGCGTGCCGGTGTATGGCGTTTATGAACCGTACTTTTAGGAGTAAGACTAGGAGGAACACTATGTCCAATGAATTAAGCAAAAAACTGAACGAACAACTTAACTTTGAAATCGAATCGGCCTACATCTACATGGCCATGGCCAACTACATGGACACCCAAGGCATGTCCGGTTTCGACCACTTCTTCGTCCATCAAGCCAAGGAAGAAATGGAACACGCCAAGGAATTCTACGATTTCCTTCAAGAAATGGACTGGGCTCCGGAATACGAAGCCATCGCCAAACCGCCGAAGGAATTCGGTAACTTCACCGACACCTTCCGTGCCGCTTACGTACACGAACAAGAAGTTACCAGCCGCATCAAGGCCATCTACAAAGAAGCCATCGAAGTGGGCTGCTTAGATACCCAAGAATTCCTGAACAAGTTCATCGAAGAACAACGGGAAGAAGAAGATACCTTCCGCACCATCGTCGAACGCCTGGAACGCATCAACGAATCCTGGAACGGCCTCTACATCTTCGACCGCGAATTGGCTCAAAGATAAGCATAAAAATTTCCCTCACCATAGCGGTGGGGGATTTTTTATTGGGAAAATTTACGGACTGAAGTAGGGAAGCCGGCTAGTCTTCGTCGAAGGCCCGAATGGATTCCGCGATGCTGCGGCAGATGACGTTGACCAGCGCCGCCCCGGGCCAAAGAATCCACGTCCACTGCCACTTATTCGTGTAAAAGGACAGGGCCAAATAGATCAAGAGCACCGAAAGGTAGTAGGCCCGTTGAATAGGCACTGTGCGGCGACGGGCGATTTTTTTGCGGCGGGTATAATCCCCCTGTTCCAAAATCTTATCGAAGCCCGCCTCGATGACCGAAGTGCGCACGATGAAAAAGACGCCGGCCGCCACGATGCATAATGTGGCCGCGAAGCCCGTGACCATCAGGCCGTCGTCGTTCATTGCCGAGGCGAAGAAAAGAGGCGCGGCGGAGAGAATACACAGAATGATCCCGGCGCTCAAGCGGCGGCTGTGAAGAGGAGCGTAGTCCTCCTTGCGTTTCTTTACGGCACCGTCCACGCCGTAGGCCGTATCCACGGGTTCGTCGAAGGCTTCGAAATCGTCGGGCATTTTCGGGCCGTAGACCAGAAGAAAGACGCCCACGGCCACCACGGCCAGGGTGGCGATGATGCCCAAGGTGTAGGCGGCGTCGGTATCGGCAATGCCGGCCAGGATCGGCGGAATGGCGGAGAGAATAAACAGGCTCACGGCCAGGGCCACCTTCGGCGCGCGGTCGGCGAGGTAATTCATGTAGGCATCGGCATCTTCCAATGCAACGGACGAGAGGGCTTCTTCCGCCGGCTGATCCTCCCCATCCTCGGAGGGATCCATGGAATCCAAAAGCAAAAAGTCCGTGGACACGTGAAAGTACTTGCTGATTTCGATGATCTTCGCCATTTCGGGCATGGCACCGGCTGCTTCCCACTTCGAAACGGATTGGCGGGACACGCCCAAGGCCTCGGCCAAGGCTTCCTGGGTAAGGCCGGATTTTTTCCTTAGGTAGACGAGCTTTTCAGAAAATAACATGAGACACTCCTTGTAAACATAGTCGGTTCGCTTTCTGAAAAAAGAATACGCCATGAGCCGGTTGCATGCCATACACAGGCCTTGGAATTGTCGCAACCACAGGTTGCAATGGCGAAATCAAGCCGTTTTCGGCTAAGACGTTTTAAAGAAATCGTCGATGGCCTTCACTAAAGCCTCGTTGGATTCGGGATCCAAAAGGCAGAAGCGGAAGAAGCGTTCGTCCAAATTCTTAAAATTCGAACAGTCCCGGATCACCATTTTTTTCGCGAGAAGGGCTTCGCGAAGTTCCGCCGCCGTGTGACTTTTGTCCTTGATCTTTACCAAGATGAAATTGCCGTAGGAGGGAAACACCTTCAGGGCGCCCTTGGCCTCCAAAGCGGCGATGACCTTGGCCTTCTCCCGCTGAATCAGGCGAAAGCTCTCGTCGTAAAAGGCTCTGTCCTGAAACATGACTCGCCCCATAACATCGGCCATGGCGTTGATCCCCCACATGGAAAGATCCGCGGCAAGGGCCGCATGAAGGGCCTCATCTCCGGTCACGGCGTAGCCCAGGCGAATCCCCGGCGTGGCGAAAAATTTGCTCGTGCCCCGGATCACGATGAGTTTTTCGCGGCTTTTCACCAAAGACACGGCGGAATAAATGGCGGGATCCGTAAATTCGATGTAGGTTTCATCCACCAACACGTGGGCCGAGGTCTCGTCTAAAATCCGCGCCACGTCCGCCCGGGTCAAAATGGAGCCCGTGGGATTGTTGGGATTAGTGAGCACGTAAAGATCCACGGCCTCTTCGTTGATCCGCGCGATGATTTCGTCCACGTCGATGGAGAAATTTTTGTGGTAATCCAAGTGGTATTCAAAAATCTCCGCCCCGATCTTTTCCAGCTCCCGGGCGTACTCGCTGTAACAGGGGCTGTTGATCAAGGCCCGGGCGGGCTTCAGATAGGCGATGGCCTCCTGAATGAGCTGCGACGTGCCGCTTCCCAAGAGCACGGCCGCCTGATCCACCTTCAGGTAATCGGCGATGGCCGCCTTCAATTTCCGGTACTCCGGATCCGGGTAGCGACACAGAGCCCGAATGTTTTTTGCCGCCGCCTCCAAGGCTTTCGGCGAAGGGCCCAGGGGATTGATGTTCGACGAAAAATCCCGTATGTCTTCCGGGCGGTAGTGATATTTTGTTTCCAAGGCGTAGAGATCGGCGCCGTGGCGATTCTTTTTCATAGGATCCTTCCTTTCGGACCTATGATATAATGACAAAAACAAAAAGACAATGAAAAAGGGGTGCCTATGTTTAATTTCAGAAACGACTACCACGATTTATGCCATCCGAATGTGCTGAAAGCCCTGGCCGCCACCGACGGCGAGGGAAATGCCGGCTACGGCTTCGATCCCCACACGGAGCGGGCCACACGCCTGATTCAAGAAGCTGCAGGGGGAAACTATCCCGTACACTTCGTCCACGGCGGCACGGCGGCCAATGTCCTGGCCCTCACCTTCCACCTCCGCCCCCACGAAGCCATCGTCAGCGCCGACACGGGCCACGTCGTGGGACACGAAGTGGGCGCCATGGAAGCCGCTGGCCACAAAGTGGTCACCGTGAAAACCGAAGCCGGCAAATACGATCCCGAGGCACTCGACGAATTCATCGCCTCCTTCGGCGATTTTCACAATGTCCTTCCCGGCATCATCTATCTCTCAAACACCACGGAAACCGGCCTCGTCTATCGAAAAGAAGAGCTCGCCGCCATTAAAAAAGTGGCCGACAAATATTCTCTTCCCGTCTACATCGACGGCGCCCGCATGGCAAGCGCCCTCACAAGCGAAGTCAATGACGTGAAGCTTTCCGAATACATGGACTACGCCGACATCTTCTCCGTCGGCGGCACGAAAAACGGTGCCCTCTTCGGCGAAGCTTTGGTCTTTAAAAGCGAAGACCTGGCCCGGGAATTTATCTACTTCCAAAAACAGCGTGCCCTCTTAATGGCCAAAGGCTTTACCCTGGGCGCCCAGTACGAAGCCCTCTTCACCGACGACCTCTTTTTCGAAAACGGCCGCGCCGCCAATCGGGCCGCGAGCTACCTCGCCCGAGAACTCGCCTACCTGGACGTGGAATTTATCTATCCCCCCGAGAGCAATCAATTATTTATTCGCCTGCCGAAAGCTGTGGCCGACGAACTGGAAAAACACGGCCAATTCGACATTATGGGCCCGAAAGAAGACGGAACCGCGGCTCTGCGCTTCGTCACCGACTACAACACGACGAAAGATGAAATCGACGGCGCCATCCGGCTACTCGAAGGTCTTTTAAACGAAACGCTTTAGTCCGAAAAAGGACAAATCAGAGTAAATTGGTTTGACAAGGCAAGGGTGCCGTGTTATGATAAGAAAAAATCAAAAGGAGAAACCATGAACACCTTATTCCAAAGCATCTGCAAATGTGCTTGTTCCTGTACCTGTTGTTGTACGGGTTATTTGCCTGCGCAGATGTTGGGAAACGACATGGCTTTGTCCTGATTGTTATTTTCCATAGGCATCTTGAAGCGGGCTTCGGCTCGCTTTTTTATTTGCCTGAAAGGAGTTGTCATGAACCGAGAATTTCTCGTGGCCATGCTGCCGCAGTACGCCGCGGCGGCGAAGCTCACCCTGTCTATCGGGCTCATCGGAGTGGCGGGATCCGTCCTCTTGGGGCTCATCCTCGCCTTTATTCGGGTGGAAAAAGTCCCCGTCCTAAACGGCTTGACCAAAGCCTACATAGAAATCTCCAGAAATACCCCCCTGTTGATTCAACTGTTTTTTCTCTACTTCGGCCTGCCGAAGATCGGCATCGTCCTCTCCTCGGAAACCTGCGCCATCGTAGGCCTGATCTTTCTCGGGGCAAGCTACATGGCCGAGTCCTTCCGCTCCGGCATCGAAGCCGTGGATACGCGGCAGATCGAAGCGGCCATGGCCATCGGCCTCACAAAGCACCAGCGCATCCGCCACGTCGTCCTGCCCCAGGCACTGGCCATCGCCATCCCCTCTTTGGGCGCCAACACCATCTTTCTTTTGAAAGAAACCTCCGTCTTCAGCGCCGTGGCCCTGGCCGATCTTATGTACGTGGCAAAAGACTTAATCGGCATCTACTACGAAACCGACGAAGCCCTCTTGCTCCTGGTCTTATCTTACCTGGTGATCCTGGTTCCCGTAGCCGTGATCTTCAGCCTGCTTGAAAGGAGGATGCGACGTGGCATCGGCACAAGCGCTATTGCTTAATCCCCACACAATCACAAGACTCCTGAAAGGCCTCTCCGTTACCCTGCAGGTGTCTTTGATCTCCGTGGCCCTCTCCATCCTCTTCGGCCTCGTCTTCGGTTGGATCATGACCAAAAAATCCCCGGTCATCAAAATCCTTTCGAAAATCTACTTGGAATTTATGCGCCTCATGCCCCAACTCGTGCTCCTCTTTATCGTCTACTTCGGTATGGCGCGGGCCCTGGGCGTGCATATCTCGGGTTTTAACGCCGCCATCATCGTCTTCACCCTCTGGGGCACGGCGGAAATGGGCGATCTCGTCCGCGGCGCCATCTCATCCATACCGAAACACCAATACGAAGCCGCCCAATCCATCGGCCTCACCCGCCTTCAGGTCATGGGCTACGTCGTGCTTCCACAAGCACTTCGCCGCCTCATACCCCAGGCCATGAACCTCGTGACCCGCATGATCAAAACCACCTCCCTCATCGCCCTTATCGGCGTCGTGGAAGTCATCAAAACCGGGCAGCAAATCGTGGAAGCCGTGCGGCTGGAATTCGCCTCCGCGGCCCTTTGGATCTACCTCGTCATCTTGATTTTATACTTTTTAGTTTGCTATCCCCTGTCCAAATGGGCCGGGCACTTAGAAAAGAAATGGAAGGAGGCATAATGGCCATACTGGAAATAAAAGACATGGTAAAAGCCTACGACGGCGACCCCATCTTTAGCGGCTTTTCCCTAAACGTTGAAAAAGGCGACGTCATCGCCGTCCTGGGCCCCTCGGGCTGCGGCAAAAGCACCATGCTTCGCTGCATCAACGGCCTGGAAAAAATTCAGGGAGGCGACATCCTCCTGAATGGCGAAAGCGTCGTAAAAGATGAAAAAGACATGCCCGGTGTGAGGAAAAAAATTGGCATGGTCTTTCAATCCTACGAACTCTTCGGCCACATGACGGTCCTCGACAACCTCACCCTCGGGCCCGTGAAGGCCAAAGGCGAAGACAAAGCCGAGGCAGAAAAGCGCGCCCTGGCCCTTCTGGATCGGGTGGGACTGAAAGACAAAGCCCAATCTTATCCGAGAAACCTCTCCGGCGGCCAACAACAGCGCGTCGCCATCCTCAGGGCCATGCTCATGGACCCGGAAATCTTCCTCTTCGACGAAGTCACCGCCGCCCTGGACCCGGAAATGGTGCAGGAAGTCTTATCCCTCGTCGGCGAATTGGCCAAAGAAGGAAAAACCATGCTCATCGTCACCCACGAGATGGAATTCGCGAGAAAAGTCGCGAATCGCATCTTGTTTATGGAAGAAGGCCACATCATCGAAGACACGGGGCCGGAAGAATTTTTCGAGCACCCGACCACCGAACGAAGCCGCCGATTTTTAGAAGGACTGCATTACAACTAAGGAGGACAAAATGAAAAAACTGCTTACCGCACTCATGATCGCCACACTCGCCCTGGGCCTCGTAGCCTGCGGCGGCGCGGAAGAAGAAGGCGCTCCGGCCGCCGACAAAGCCGGCGTGCGCACCGTCGACGAAATCAAAAAATCCGGCGAAATCACCATCGGCGTCTTCGGCGACAAAAAACCCTTCGGCTACATGGACGAAAAAGGCCAATTTAAAGGCTACGACATCGCCCTCGGCGACCGCATCGGCGAAGAACTGGGCGTCAAAGTCAAATACATTCCCGTAGAAGCCGCAAGCCGCGTCGAATACCTGAACGCCAACAAAATCGACCTCTTACTCGCCAACTTCACCATCACCGACGAGCGAAAAGAACAAGTCGACTTTGCTCTGCCCTACATGAAAGTCTCCCTGGGCGTCGTTTCCCCGAAAGGCGAAATCACCGACGTTTCCCAACTGAAAGACAAAACACTCATCATCTCCAAAGGCACCACGGCGGAAACCTACTTCACCGAAAAACACCCCGAAGTGAAACTGCAAAAATACGACCAATACGCCGAAGCCTACAGCGCCCTCTTAGACGGCCGCGGCGACGCCATGAGCACCGACAACACCGAAGTTTTGGCATGGGCACTTGAAAACGACGGCTACGACGTGGGCATCAAAACCCTCGGCGATGTGGACTACATCGCCCCCGCCGTAAAAAAAGGCAACAAAGAAATGCTCGACTGCGTGAATGGAATCATCGAAAAACTCTACGGAGAAAAATTCTTCACCAAAGCATTTGAAGAAACCCTCGCCCCCACCTACGGCGATGCGGCTAAACCCGAAGACATGGTGGTTGAAGAGAAACCCGCAGACTTTTAAAAAATAAGGAAAGGATCGAGAGGAATCGATCCTTTCCTTATTTTTTTGTGTACGGAATTTGTGAGGACATTTTCTTTTTTTCTTTACCTGGTTTTGTTTTCGCTTTCCAAGTGCTCACCTTTTGTTCAAGAATTTTCTTTTTTCATCGCTTGTTTTTTTGCGGTCAAAGAGGCACACACTTTGTGTTTCGCGATCCTTCATACTCTTATTATAATTTTATCTCCGCGATTCTTCCCGGGGGAGGGAAAAAGGGCGTCAATCTAGTGAGGTTGATATTTAAAGCTCACCGAACTAATTATTGTCAAAATATATTTTTCGCTTAAAATACGCTATTACATGGCTTTGAGACCCGGGGAAGGGGCTAGGGCGTTGCGATTCGCCCTCTGCCCCTTCCCCGGGGCCCCATCCCCCTCCACCCACAAACGCCTTCTATATGTGCGAAGCCCTACCGGGCTTCGATTCCTGTTGGGCTGTGTCGCGGAAGAGAGATTTTGAGTTGGGCAAGCATTTTTCATCGACAAATTAATTTCTTCGCCCACCTCACATTCTTCTTTCCGCGACACAGCCCAATCGTAGAAAATGCCGCAGGCATTTTCTTACAGCTTAGACGTGGCCAAAAAAGGGGTGGGGGCCCCGGGGGCGGGGAAAATGCGGCCTTCCGCTCTGAGCTCTTTTCCCCGCCCCCGGGTTTCAAAACC
>QWCE01006422.1_pt1 | contig 23256 bp, 8 predicted proteins | sample 1972531 | NCBI WGS metagenome assembly QWCE01 (sample SAMN09866716, study PRJNA288562) | Human gut metagenome isolate term4_stool, whole genome shotgun sequencing... | reverse complement strand
CTACAGTTCCTGTCTTTTCATCTGCTGATTTAAACGTTACTGTCCAGTACTTATTCTCATCTGGATTTGGTGTAACTTTTGGATCTACTGGTCCTATTATTTCATCTCGGTATTTTGCGGTCAATGTTCTTTCTGCATCTGATAAATCCTTCATTACAGCGTCATCAACCAGCTTTTTATCCTTAGACCAAGCATCGAACATCTTTTTTGCAGGGGCTGTCAAGCCAACATTTTCAGGCGGCATATATTTCTTTACAAGAGGATCATTCTTAATAACCGACCACTTCTTGCTCTGCAAAACATATAGTGTTCTAACTTTATCTGTTTTGTCGTTCCCAAAGTGTCCATCGCCTGAATTGAATTTGAGTTCTACATAATTATCATCTTGAGGATCATTTTCGAGAACATTTTTCTTGTCAACATATTTAGCTACATATGTCCCAACAGCGGCTGTCGCTCCGTCAGGCATATATTTGTCTACCACGGTTTCATCATTTGGAACCTTAGGATTCCAAGTGTCAAATACTTTTTCTGAGGAATTAGGAACAGCAACAATTGTCGCTAGTTTAGCTGTAAGCGTAGCGTTATTATATTTTGTACCTTTAAGCACATCTATAACCTTGGTTTGCTCAGTTCCGATTTTCCCCTCATTTGTAGCATCAAAGGTTAGCCTGTGATATCCGTCCGGCACAGCAGGGAGATTTCCGTCGCCGTCCTTATTAGGCTCAAGCACTATTGGCTGAGATATTAAAAGTATGCTTGCACCCTTCTGCGGTTCATAATTTTGAATATACTTGTAGTTTGTGCCTGAAAGGGTTATATTCCCTTGAGGGTTTGTCTGTCCGTCAAGTGAAATATTAAGTGCTACATTACCGTCTATATCTACTGTATCTATTTTGCTTAGAGTTTTGTTCTCTATGTCGCCATATTCTGTATAGTCAAGTGCGTCGGTAAGCAAATTGATTTGTTTAGCCCTAGATGGAAGCATAGGCTTAGAAGTTGATGCATCTTCGCCCTCTCCGACTGCAATGCTTATTTTGCCGCCGTCTACGCCTTCAATTGCATTTCCATATGGGTCCTGCCATTTAACATCTATAACAGGGCTTGCGGTTTGTGTTACGTCAAACTTTAGTGTATATTTGCCATCATGCTCAGCTGCTCCTGCACCACTTGTTACTGTTGCATTTATCTTTACATTGTCATTGATGTCAGAAGCGATACCAAACGAATCGATTGAATCAGCATTAGATGGTATGGTCATAACTACATTTTTATCGGCTGTATCGTTCTTTGTAAATTCTACTGAATCCGAATATATTAACTTTTCTCCGGACTTATAGTAGGCTTTTACAGTTAGCTTTCCTGACGGCAAAATATCCCAATTGAAATCATTGCCATCAATCCCTCGCAACTGACCGATCGAAATCGTCACCTCTTGATTAACAGTTGCAACAGGAGTTCTTCTTGGTGAATGTGCTTTTTTTAGCGAATATGCCTTTGGAGCCTTGCTTAAGCTTAACGGCGAAGTTCCTATTGCAAAGGCCTGCGACATATTTCCAAGCAACATAGCAAATGCGATAAAGAAAACTAATATTCTCTTACTCTTCATTGCTTCTCCTTCCTTGAAATCTATGCTTGTGGGGAGTTGCCCCCACAAGCTTATCTACTATGAATCTTTTAAAACCTTGAAATCGTTGAAACCCTTCAAATATTACAATCTGCGAAAATTTTAAGTCTTAAAGTCTTTGAAATTTGGGTTTTACTTAACGATTATTTCAAATGGATTAGTTCTATAAGCTTTTCCATTTTTAGTAATGGTTGCTTTGTATTTGATTAACTGACCCTTTGACAATTTCATCGGTTTCGTATCTCCTGCGGATTTAAGCATCACTTTTTGACGCTTACCATTGAGCTTTACTGTCACTTCTTTAAGTAGGCTGTTAGCACTATTGTCAGCATAAACCTTAATGCTTAGCTGTGCTCCCTTTTCACCTCTTACTATGACATATCTTTGACCTGCTACAGAATGATCCGCAATCAAATCCAATACATTAAGTGATTCATATGCAATATTTCCGATACCTTCATTTCCGAATTTATCGCTTGCCATCATTTTGAAATCAGTTACAGTTTTGTTTCCTGTTTTCCACTCTGTAATCTTGTTCCACTCGACGGTCATGTCTTTTGTTGTAAACTCTTTTGTCTTTGCAGTTCCGTCTTCCTTGTATGTTAAAGTAACGTTCCCTGCTGGTATTTCGCTTAGTGTTGCCTCTAAATTGTGGTATCTACCAAATTTATCACTTGTCACCTTTCCTGTTATCTGCGGTCCTACCAAATCGAGCTTCACAAAGTCAATGTTAGGTACGCCTGTAACGACACCTACATTTTCCACGATAGACGGTGTTTCGGTCTTGTCAACCTCTTTAGCAGTTACACGAATCATATCTCCGTCTTTCACCTTATCCTTATCTAGGTCAATAGTGAATTTCTGACCTTCAGGTGAAGTATTGTCTGCCGGAATCTTGGTTGCTCCAACCTTTATCCAAGTCTTAGTGTCAGGATCCCATTTTTCAGCAAAATATTCAGCGTTAGCTCCTACCTTATTCAGCGTAACTATAGGAACGGTGAACTCAATTCTAGGGTTTCCATTTTTCTTAGCTATCTGCTCCATTTCTTTTACTTCATTAGAAGCTAACTGTTCCTTTATCATGGTTCTTCCAGTTTTACCCTTAATGTCACCTTGAGCAGATGTCTTGCTGTATGTTGCAAAGATTTCTTTGCCACCAAGCTTGGTAAAATCGAAGTTTCCTGTATGAGTTATTTTGATTTTGCCAGTATTCTTGTCAACGGTACCGGTATAACTACCATCGTCACTCTTATATATTCCGTCACCCTGTTTTGTAAGAACAACCTCAGTAGTATTTCCATCTTCAGTAGGGAATTTAAATGTTATTTTTTCTATATTTGCATTCTTTTCAGCATTGCCCCACTGCATTGTAAAATCTTTAGAATCCCACTTCACTTCGTCAAATAGAGGCGTTGGAAGATTTTCAGGATTGTTAGTCATCACTATTTCGTAACCGCTTACTTCATCATTGAAATTGTAATCATCAACTTTAACCTTCGTAACATTGGATTTTCTTGCCGTTGCAGATGTCATCGTGTCAACTCCGCCGTCTTTCTTTAAATCGAAGGTCTGGTCTTTCGCTCTCTGTCCGCCATAGATGTCAAATCCCGCTATATCATGCAGATTCTTAGGAGCTGTAGGATCCAATGTAACTTTGTCGCTTACCAGTCTTGTGTAAACACGTATTCCCAAATCTCCCCAGTTGGTACCCTTAAATTTCGAGTAAGTATCTTCCTTGCCGCCAGGCACTACTACTGATACATATGATTTTCTCTGACCATATTCGTCATATCCAGGTAAATGCCATTTGAGTGGATCTGCTTCATTAAAGCTAACTGGATTGTAGTCCTTAAGCGTGGTTGCATCTCCAATCGGACGATATGTAGCACTGGAGTGAACTGTAGGATTGTCATAAGCAGTTACAGCTGTACGATTCATCAATCCAATCTTTAGTTCTTTTTGATTATCCACCTTAGGATCATCGACATATTTGCCGTATTTACCTAGCGAAAGATCTATGTTCTTATATCTTGGTTTTACTTTGACATCAAAATATTTCCTGTAATTTGCGTAAAGGTGAATATCTTTACCATCAAATAGAAGTTCATCATAATTCTTATGAAGTGCAATGTTAAATCCATTAGGCACATATGCTATTTGCGGATTTTTAGATAGATTTTGTACGCTTTCTGTGTTCTTTGGTATGGTTGCATTTCCAACCTTTCCTTGTATAAGTTGTCCAATTCTCTCGTTATTCTTACCTGCGGCAAAATCTTTTGTCACCTTATTTTCGTGAGATTTTAATGTCCAGCCTACAAAGGTTGAATCATCAAGCTTAAAGTCTTTTAATTTTTCGTTAACATTGCTTGTAAATTTATCATCAAACTTATACGGTACCTTAGGTATCTCTTTGATCAATGTCTTTGTCTTGTATGTCTCTATTGACTGCTCTGTTGTAGCACCCGTCATAGTATCAACGATTGACTCTGAACGTACCTTGTCTGCCGGCAAAATAGGAATGTTCACTGTAATCTCTTTATCGAGCTTGCTACCATTGACTTTGTCTGTTGAGTGAGCGTTGTTTGAGTGAAGCACCAAATTGATTGCATTGCCCCAAACGGCATATACTGTATGATTCTCATCTATAGGTGATTCTTCATCATAGATTAGTGCATCAGATTCACTTGCTCCAGCCTTAGGCCAATCCTTTACATCTCTTAAATATCCAGCTTTGTCGGCTTTGTTCTGAAGTTCTCTAAACTTCTCAACAGCTGTTTTGCCACCACTGTCTTCAAGTTTAACCGTTGTCCAGCCTATAACTCTCTTTGAATTATCATCGGACAAAACCTTGCTTGGGTACTGCCTTTTCTCAAGCTCTTCAAGCTCTGCTTTGGCAATCTTAGGGTCTTTGTTGTCAATATCATATAGTTTTCCGTCATGATTTATGTAGTTGACAAGAACCTTTGTTATCTTGGTAGCCTTGCCAGCAAGCTTGCCGTCAACCGTTCTTGTAACGTATCTCTTAGTACCATCAATTCTTAGATTTTTGTCGTTAGTAATTTCCGGCTCCTCACTGAGCGATTCGCCAAGTTCTTCAGGTGTTTTTACTTTAGCAAATCCTGAATATTTGTATTTGTCATTCGTTTCGCCCGTCTTAGGGTCAACTAGGTACTCATTATTTAGAGGAGCTATTTTGTTGATAAATGAGCCGTTAAGTAAATCAAATTTTATTTTCGCCTGAACCTGTTCAACAGAATATGGAGTGCTTTCGGCAGCAGATGTCATCCAGTCGCTATTTGAGAAAGATATCGGCATATCCTTTAGTAGCTTAGGAAGCGTTATTTCCGGTTGCTCTTTCTTTGATATGTCTTTCATTCCATCTGTTGAAAATTTGTATCCATCGTATTCCTTGCCATTGACCTTTACTTTTTCAGAATCCTGGTTTGCATAGAAGCTAAATCTCTGATCCTTGCCGTAGTACGCATTTATCTTTCCTTCCTTATACTTGGTTCTACCTGTAAAGGACTTGGAATTTGTAAATATTTCGTCAATATCAGGTGCAAGAGATGTCTGCGCTGCTGAGCCACCTGCGAATGATGTTATATAATCAGCTCTCCTAGGGGTCTTTACAATTGGATTCCCATTTTCAGGGCTAAGTTCTATATACTTGCTCTGTCCATCTGCTGATGGTATTGATAGATAAACCTTTGAAGGCGGAGTGACATATTTTGTTGTTCTGTATGCAATCGCATAATCCGCAGGTAGAATCATATCCGTCTGCATGGTATATGAGAATTTCTTGCCACCACCCTCATGACCAAAGTTACTTCTAAGTTCAATTCCATATGGCTCTTCACCGAAGGTCAGAGAATATTTATGAAGTAAATAAAGATTAGGTTTATCTACTTTTCCATCTGGATAATCAATTATTATTTTGCTACCCTTTGGTATAACGATTGGAGCTCCTGTGTCATTTTTCCCCTTGTATTCTGCAATACCTCTTGAGCCATCGCTGATGATAGTAGAGTAAAAATTAAATTTAACTAAGTCATCCTTCTCAAAGCCTTTTTCAGCTAATTTCTTTTTGTCTATGTAGTATCTTGTAACTGTAGTATATCCACTGATAGTCTCTGACGCAGCAGCATTAAGATATGATTTCTGTGGAGGTAGTGTTGTGAGTACATTCTTTAGACCAGCAAATTCAGGGCCAAATTTAGAATCTTTATATGTAGTCGCAACCTGAATGCCTGTAAAGCCTGAATTTAGCTTGCTATTAGTTGAATTATTTAGTTGGTCCTTAGTAATCTTAATCTTGTTATTCTCATCCCAAGCTTTTCCATATTGGTTTCCTATAAAGACCTCAGCCACTGTGCCTGACAAATCTTGAGGTTTTAGAACTTCTGCAAATTTATCATTGAAGATTTGTCTGAATGCGTAGTATTCTCCGCTAAAATCTTGATTTGTTACACCCTTACTCATCTTATATATAACGTCTACATAGCCCTCATCCTCATTGTATTTCGCATAAGTATTTGCACCATAAAAAGCTTTGCCGTTAAAGGTATCTGAAATTGTGCCTACGCCATTATTGTTATTAGCAGATGGAATGAAGGTCATAAATGTATAAGAGTTATATGGCCTTGTGCTTTCGGTGAGATTCTTGTCAGGATTGCTACCTGCTACACACATTAAACGCTCCAGCTTCTGATCCAGTAATCTTGCCTGAATAATCGGTTCACCCTTTATGTCTGCAACAGTCTTTCCTTCCTTTAATACGAGATCAATAGGAATATCAAGTACTGCATGAGCTCCAACAAGGTTTTTATTGTTGCCTAAGTGCTGTTCCTTAACTTTTGTGGCCCCAGAGGAGCTACTTGGTATATCTGTGAAATTAGTAATAGGACCATATTTTTCAAAATCATGCCACACACCGTTATGAGCATTCTGGTACATCCCTGTATCTCGAGAATCAAAATCAATCAAATCATACAAATCGTCTTGAAATTTAAAATGAAGCCTTCTCCAAGCAGCTGAAGCATAGTTTTGAAACATCTGAAAAGATATTCTGACTACAGTTCTGCCGTCAGCATTTAAGTATGTTCCTATGTAATTTATAGTAGGAACCTTAAACGGTTCAAGCGTGCTAGCATCAACAAATTCATTTTGAGGTGCTAAATCCCAAAATTCCATTTTTGATTTCGCATCCTCATCTACATCCCAGTCGGTATTCTTAACCTCTGCAAAGGCGTTGTTTGGTAGTGTGCCGAACAACATAGAGACGATAAGAATAGCTAGGAGTATTTTTTTACTTGTTTTACTTCCTTTTCTTTCGGTCATCTTTAACCTTCCTTCCCTATAATAAGTGCATGATATACAGCTTAACAAAATACTAAATAATAATGACATATGATACAGTTAAGATGTTATTTTTTAAACATTGTTTAAGCTAGGTAATCTTGAAAAAACTATATGCACCTTTATGCAAAACGACTATAAATATGATTGTTAATTGTTTCGCATATACTTATGTTTAGTATACCCCCCCCCATAGGTAAAAGTCAATGTTTTTGTATGCAAAATGCTGGCAGTTACTAGTAATTCAAATGCCTGAAATTTAGAGGATTTGCGTGCACTAGTCTGCTGCACTATTCAGCAAAAAATAGACATTGAATTATTTAAGATACAAATACTTGATATATCTAGTGGAAACCTTGTACTTTAGTGGACACCTTGTACTTAATGGCAACAAAATAACCACTCTTTCGAGTGGCTATTTTGTATCTTTATATTATAGAGTGTTTTTCCTTCGCAGTGTATGTATTGCTGCAAAAGAGGCTGCCATTAGTGCAATGAACAAAATATTTGTCTTGCTAGAATCTGACGTTTCTGGAGTTTTTGGCTCCTCTGACGGTGTAGGTGGTTTATATGTGTTAGTAACCTCAAATCCGTCTTTTGCATTGCCCGTTATCTCTGTTTTGTAGCCGTGAGCCGCATCCTCGGATATGGTATATTTTATCTCCTTATCCTTCTCATATTTATCAAGGTTTTCAAAGTTCCACTTCCAACCTTCAGCCTCAGTTACCTTCCTAGAGGCTATCTTCTCACCATTTTTAAGAAGATTTATGGTAATTTCTTGTGGTCTTTTTTTGTCTTTATTGTTATCGTCTTTCCATGTTTTCTTGCCTTGAATAGAGATTAGCTCAGGATTCTTCACAGTCTTTTCTATAACCTGCTCAGGCTTATCAATTTTAATCTCAATGCTTTCATCTATAAGTCTATGATTTGCAGGTGCTTTTGTTTCTTTGACTACATATTCGCCAAACGGAAGATTTTCAAATGCAACCATTCCGTCATCCCCTGTAGTCTTAGTATCGATTGCATCTCCAAGATTTCCAGAAGCATCTTTCTTATAAAGCTTAAACTCTGCGCCTTTTAAGACTTTGCCTACATCATCAACCTTTTTGATGATTATTTTGCCGACCTTATCACGCTCAGCATTTGCAAATGTCAGCGACGACTGAATGAAATCATTACCCTTTTCGTCTACAAGCTTTGTTTTGTCTGTTATCTTAAACCTGTATTTTGATTCATTGTGTTTGTAGTTAGGATCCTTAGTGTCAATCTCAGAAATATCGTACAAGGTATCTGGTTTAAGTCCTTTTACTAAAACAACTCCATTATCATCTGTTGCCTCAGTTTCTATAGCGTTTTTAGGGTTGTCAACTTCAGTAATCTTGAATTTAAAGCCTTTCAATTTTGTCTTATTGTTACTTGTGAATTTTGCAAGCTCATCCTGAGTTGGGATATCACTTAAAGCCTTTACCCCTACCTTAGTAATGAGCAGCTGAACTTCTTTGTTGACAATGCGATTCTCACCAGTAAAGTTTATTTCTGTATGATCTTTATCAATAGTAAATTCTTTAGGCTCAATAGGTACATATGATGTTTCATGGTTTACCTTAGTACCAGCAGTTATAGTGAGCTCAGTCAGTTTGTATTTTCCCTCTGGTAAGTTAGTAAACTCAAGCATACCTTTATCATCCGTATATTTATCTTCTTTGATATTTTTATTAGTTTCGCTTAAGCCCTTTATGCGGAAAAGCATCTTTGGCATTGCCTTGCCTTTTGCATTGACCTTTTCTAGTTTTACTTTCCCATATACCGTCTGGATATTCAAAAACAGCTCTTGTGATTCTTTATCGCTGATCTTGATGTCAAAATTGCTTGATTTTTCATATTGCGATTTGAAATCCTTGTAAGAAATTTCATGTACAGTCTCAGACCTGGTATATTTGCCAATTTGTGTGCCTGTTTTTATGTCCTCTGTTTCTTTCTCCCTTATTTTGTAGTGCTGCAAAACATCGATGTCGCTAAACTTAACTTTACCAATCTCATCAGACTTTGCGGTTGCTACTACGGTTTCAACGGGTTCGCCATTTTCATTTTTATCAGTGCGTAGTAATTCAAATTCTGCACCCTTTAGAGGCTTGATTTCTTTATCTCCTGATGTTATACCGATTTTTCCGAACTTAGTAAATTCTATGCTTCCTAGCGGCTTTTCCATCTCGTTAAAGACCTTATTAGGCTCTACAAATCTTATCGTTTGATCATCTTTCCTAACAAAGGTGTTCCACGCTTTTTTACCAGTAAGTTTAAAGTCATTTCCAATTACATTTTTCGGTGCTTTCATAGGTATTATTACATCAATAGCCCCATCACCCTTTATCACGATGCCTTGCTTTGCTTTAACCTTGATTCCTCTAGTATTCTTTGCAGGTTTATCCGACCACTTCAATCCAGCAATGACATCGTCTGCGGATTTATCATTGTAATTTATAGGTGTGTTACTATTCCAATATGATATGTCATAATCTTTTGTAATATCTTTTCCACCATCATCAAGCACCTGAATTTCTCGAGTAGAATCATATGTGTTTTCAAATTCACTTCCCCTTGATGGTCTTACTTTGTTGCCTATATTTTCTTCTTGTATGCTAGTGTCGCCTACATATGGGAAGAAGTCTACAACTGATACATTGGTTCTCTCATCCTCTAGGTTATTAACAAGGCTGAGCTTATATTCAAATTTTCCATCAGATGGAGTTGTGATACCGTCTTTTGACCATGCCAAATCGCCTACGTTTCGTATATATTTGAATGCAAACATCTCTCGAGCTTTTGTAACTCTCATGGATGCATAGTCATAAATCCACTCTCTATCGCTGTTGTCTTTAGGTGGCTTTTGTTTGAGTCCGCGACGGTCTAGAAGCCTTCTGGTGCTTTTGCTGTAACCTGCGCACTTACCTCTCCAATACTATATACACCCTTAGGTAATTTGTCTGATTTAACTATAATGGCCTGTCTACCCGTATCTTTGTAATTATTAATTATCTCATATTTGGCTCCGACTTTTACCAATTCCTCATTGAGTTTAACCTCTGTCGGCTCAACTCCCTTAGGCATAAGGTCTATCATTTCCAAGTTTTTGAATGAAGTATCGAGCTTAGCGACCTCAGAGCTTTCCCCACTGTTCGAATAAATTATAGGGCGTAGATATAGATAGTATTTTCCCTCATCTCCTGGTTTCACTGGTGTGCTGCTTGAGAAATTCTGTGATTTCGCAAACTTTATTCCTTCATGATAATCTCGGATTTGCACTTCCGCCCTTTCATGCCACATATAATTTCCTGGTATATTATCCCAATCAGCAGAATACTGGCTTATTGCAACTCCTTTGTTGTTTAAAATAGGCTCTTTTCGCTTTGAGGCTGGATCTGTAGTTCCCTTGTGATACAAATTCCCTGACATTACAGCATGATTTGGAAGCAGATTAGGTTTAGTCTTTGAATAAATTGGGTCTTCAGGGTTTCGCAGCTTTGTATCAACACTTACTTCGACCGCGCTATATACCTTATGGTCTTTAGGAAATACAATCTGTATATAGTCAATATCCTTTGCCTTGTCCTTAGGGAATACTATTTTGCTTGTTTCTTTGGCTTTGATATCTTCCTCGTGTAGCAATGTGTCCTTTTCAGGATCCATCTTTTCCCCGAGCTTTTTATATGCCTTAATCTTTAAGTTTATATTTCCTGCCGTATGAGAATCAAGCGGGAATGATATACCATAATAATATAATCGGCTATCTAGATTGTAATCGGTAATTGTCAAATCCACCAAGTCTGTCTGGGTTGCCAGCGACGAAGCTCTTACGATATAAGGGATGATTTTTTCCTTATCCTCTTTAATGTCGTATATGTATGCCTTATAGTTACCTTGTGAATATCTAGGTTTGGTAACTTCTTTCATAAACCTCGGATCGCCCTGATATACCACATTCTGATATACATGCGTATACATCGACAAATCGTCTTGCCCCGTTATGTCGTTCTCATTAATACCCTTGTTGGCAGGTGTCATTGTAATGCTTGCCGTATTATTTACATTTGCTCCCGACTTAAGGTCAGGGAAAGAAAGATATAGCGGTTCTATCCTAGATGAAACATATTGAGTTTCCTCAAACGTTTTGCTCTGTGTTACTGTTTTGCCGTCTGCACTCAAAGACCACGCTGGATTCAACGTAGAATCAAATACAGCTGTTCGCTTTTCAATTGTCCCATCTTCTTTAACAGCATCATAAGTAGGGAGAGTATCGGTAATTGTGAAGCTCTCCATATTTCTGTCAACGCTCGGTGGACTAAAGCCATACTGTACTGGGGACGGCTCAACAACTTTATACTCATAGGTATTTTCAGGGGTGCGGTACTTGCCAAGAACTCCCATAAACCTAGGTCCGTCGGATGAGCTTGATTTGCTTCCATAATCGTAATTTGGCAAATTTAGCGGGCTTGTTTTAACAAAATGACCTTTGTTGTAGTAGCCCTCCAAATATATCGGTTTAGAGGTGCACAAAATCTTATCGTCATTTTCGAACTGTGTATTTACCTCCATCCTATGGTTGTCTGGCGTAACATACCTGTTGAATCTCCAATCTATATTAAATCTAAGCTGATATCCTCCCGATATTTTGCCGATTTTGATTTCGATGATTCCATTATGAGCCTTCCATGACTCAATTTGAGTTGCACCTTGGTTTATAACCTTTATCGATTTATCATCAATATACCTATTATCATAGTAAACCTTTATTACTCCCTTAGAGTACGATACATCAGACCCCGTTAGATCAAAATATACCTTTGTATTCATATTCTGACCAATCAAATATCGTTCTTGTATAGCTCCAGTATTACCTGACTTCTCATTCTCCTGACGTAGCTCTATACCTCCTGTGTTTTCAACTTTTTCTCTTTGTTTATATTTAAATATAATAGTGTTTTCTTTCCTATTATCCTCTTGAGTTTTAGTTTGCTTATCAACCTTGTAACCGAAGAATGTAATGGCAGTTTTAGTTTGCTTATCAACCTTGTAACCGAAGAATGTAATGGCATCATAGGTTTTAGGCGCCAAAATATACTCGGTGAAGCCTTTCTGTAAATCGTTACCATTCTCATCCTGATATTTCACCGTAACCTTTGTCGGATTGATGACATGACGACGAACCCCATTGACATATCCGTCCTTTAAATTATTTGGATTTTCATAGTCAGACAACAAAACACGTGTTATGCCGCCATTAATATCAAATGCACCAGGATGAATTTCCTCGCAATTTTTGTTTGCCCTTACTTCTTTAATGCTATTATCCCTAAAAGCGAATATATCTATCTTCTTGATTTTTAGCAAATCTAAATCATTTATTTGATTCTTTTCAAAAGCTCTTCTCCCGACAATTTCTACATTTTCTATATCGATTTCCTTAATCTTATTTCTAGCAAATGCCAAATCGCCAATGTTTTTAACCTTAGGTAGATATACCTTTTCAATGGTTCTCTCTTCATATCCTGTCAGCTTGCTTTCAGTATAGAAATCATACCAAATTCCACCTATGCTTGCCGACCTTTTTAGTGGATGAGAAAAAGCAGCAAAGCCTATATCTTCAACCATAGGCAAGTATAGTTCTTTTAACTTATGGTCCATAAACGCGCCCCTACCTATAGTCTTCACATTTGGAGCGTACAATTCTTTAACAGGCGACCCTATTTTTGCATAATACCAAGGCTCTGCGCCAAAGCACAGATCTCCAATCGCTTCTACAACTGGCAATGTAATCTTTTCAACATTATTATATGCAAATGCCGAATCACCTAGCTTTTTAGCTTTCTCTAACGTAACTTCTTTTATTTGGTTATATCGGAAGGTTTGGGCTGAAACGATTTCCAGCGTAGGAATGTTGATATTTGTGAGCTTATTATTTCCGAAAGCATATTTGCCTTTAGTTTCTCTTAGCTTTGGAAAGCTGTTATTTATATCTGTCAGCTTATTTCCCCAAAATGCGCTATCTTCAACAATCTCAACATTGCCGCCGTAAATTTCAGTAACCCCCATTCTCTCAAAGGCTGATGGACCTATAATTTTAACCCTAGCAGGCAAAACGATCTGTGCAATCTCGGGGTCTTTTTCTATTCGCTTTCTGAATTTCATAAGTCCAACTGCTGAAAAGCCTGTTACTCTTGAAGGCTCGTCAGCATCATAGAGAAAGTCTTTTTCCTCAAAATCAGTATCCTGAACATCATCTAATGTAGGATTGACAATATAATTTTCCTTACTAGGCACATCTACTTTGTCCGTCCAGACAATTACTGAGCCTTCAAATTTACCCTCATACTTTGTTTTGTCAACACCGGGATTATTTAGAAAGGCGCCATTCTCAATTTTCTTTAGCTTAGGAAATGTAAGCTCAGTGATATTCTTTCCAGACAATGCGCCCTCGCCCAGAATTTCCAGGTTTTGAAAATTATCCTTTACTTCGCATTTTATATTTTTAAAAGCATTTTCAAGTCTTACAATAGATGGCAAATCTACAGTTTTGACAGGGTTGCTTCCAAAAGCGTTGTATTCTAGATATTTTATTTTAGGAAATTCCTTGGAGGTAACTTGCGGTATTTTATTTTTAATAAATGCACTATCTCCAGCTGTTTCCAAATTGTCAAATTTGACATCTGAAAGCTCATTATTCCAGAACGCTCCAGTACCTACCGATTTTACCGACGGCATATGTGCCTTTGTCATATTATTACCATAGAAGGTTACATCATCTATTTTCTCTAGCTTAGGCATATCGCCTTCATTTATCTCGGTTATTTTGTTGTTAGTAAATGTGCTTGAGCCAATATATGTCAATTTAGGCAATACTAACTTAGCTATGCTGTTATCCTCAAATGCATAAGACCCTATACTCTCAATATTCTTTAAATTTAAAGTTGTAATTTGATTCTTAGAAAACAGACCTTTCGATCGCTCGCCTTCAACCCAGTTTGAGCCGATACCCTCTATTTTCTTAATATTACCGTTGTAATCTGAGAGAGATATAAGGTTTCTATTCCTAAATGAGGTGGAATTATCTTCATTTATACCAACTGTATCTACAGGTGTCCCATCATCAAAATTTATATGAGGAAGAACAAGCTCCTTCTGTGTCTTAACTTTTTCAAGCCCTGATGGACTGAATCCAATGACCTTATTCTTATCATATATAAAGTCCGAGAGCTTCCAGTCATTACCAATTGACATATCCTCTGGTTTATTAGGATTATCCGCCTGCACAGGCTCTGGTACTTGCACGTCCTTTATCTCTAACTGTCCTGTACTGTCTTTCTCCTTAGGACCATTGCTGTTCGCAGCAGCATATTCTAAGGTTATATTTGACTTAGCATTTTCGGGTGTAATATTCACAGTTGATTTAACAGCCATATAGCCATTAATATCAGGAGCTTCATAAGAAAAAGCCTTATTTATAAATGCTTCCTCCCCTGCTTCGTCCCCAAAGACATCGTCTTCTCTTATTTGTTCTTTTGTTGCTTTATCAACAAAATGTATTGTAACTTCGGCCTTCTCATTTTCTGTCGCATTTGATGAAAATAATGTAGTAGGCATTAAAGTACATACAAAGATAAATAAATAAATAACTATAAAAAATTGCTTAATTTTATCCTTGGATTTGATCATAAAACAATCTTTTGCTTGATTTGCCACAACAAAACAAGCATTTCCTCCTTTCTTTAAATCATAGAATAAAATATTAAAAATATTATACTACCCCCCCCTATACGATTTCAAGTGCTATTTCAAAGTAAATTTTATAATAATGCAGAAATTAAATGTTAAATTCGAATCTATTTAACAATTTAACAATAATTTTACAAGGCTTGCACTTTAATGGATATTTCAACAAAATAGTTGTGTCCAAGGCAGGTTGATGATATACTGGTTGCGGTAGAGTAAATATTGTGCGTTAAGTGTTATGGGATGGGATGTTGCCCATAGACGAAGGCGTGTCCGACAAATGCAGATGCTTGCTTAGTAGAAATACTATGCGGTACGAAAGTTTTGTGAGTGCAGATGCTTGCTGAGTGGAAATACTATGCGCTACGAATGTTTTGTGAGCGTAGATGCTTTGCGATTACTAATGTTATGCTAGTGCAGAGATTTTGCGAATTCAAACGCTACGCGAATTTGAATATTTTGTTGAACACACTGCGATGCAATATTGCGTCCACTACTACACCGAATTTTTTATGTTATAAGGGGCGTTAATACGTGAATTTTAATCGTCTTCTTAAGGTGTAGTTTTTGGAGAAATGCACTTGAAAGGAGATTTTTTTACCCTATAGTTAGGCTTGGTTTCGGATTTTTGCCTGTTGCCATGCTTGCGATTCTTTATGGTCCTATTTGGGCTGGCGTTGCCTATGCCATTGGAGATATTCTTGGGATGCTCATCTGGCCTAGCGGTAGTTTCTTCTTTGGCTTTACACTTTCAGCCTTCCTTACTGGAATGATCTATGGCTTCTTTTTCAAAAATCATGATATCAGGTTGCCAAAAGTCCTTATCGCCTGTGCTTGCGTTTGTTTTGTGATAAATCTGGGGCTTGACACGGTTTGGCTTTCTATCTTGCAGGGTCAGGCTTATCTTGCTATTTTGCCTGCGAGGGTTATAAAGGCTGCTATCACTTATGTGCTTCAGGTTACATTGATTCCTATTGTTTACCATGGAGTTGTAAAACACATACCAGCTCTGAGGGCTCAGTCTGAAGCTTAAGGCTTAAGTCTTACATTATAATCTATTGAAATCACGTTTGAAATTAAAGACCCGTAGTCCTCAATTTTGAACTACGATTGAGGTGCGGGTGTTTTTGAGAAGTTTAGAATATCCGTAAATTAGAGTTATATCAGAGATTTACGGGTCATATCAAAAAAAATGGAAATCTTACCGTAATTTTAGCAAGTGGTTTACGGGTCATTTTCTAAAAATCGAAAATCCTACCGTAATTTTAAGTGTGGGCTTACGGGTCATTTTACAGGAAATGGAAATCCCGCCGTAAATGGTACGAAAAATTACGGGTCATTTTGCCATTTTTGAATATCCTACCGTAAATGATACAAAAAAGTTACGGGTCAAATCGCAAAAATCTGAATTTGGCCCGTAACTTTATCAACTAACGACTAACAACTACTTAAATCTATCGACTAATCGCCTATTTCAATCACTTGGTTATTTCAATAACTTGACTATTCCCAACACTTAGGTTTTGAAAACATTTAAACCACATGCCCTACGAAGTTGTTATAAATCGAGTTGATGGCCTCGGCATAGTTGTCCTCGGACACACCTATCAAAATGTTGTATCTCCTTGGACCGTGGTCTATCAGCTTTACATTTATCCTTCTCATAGATAGCGAATTTAAGACACGCACAGCGATATCTGGCGTAGTCGCTAGATTCCTGCCAATTACCGCAATGATTGCAAAATCATTATCTACAGAAATCTTTGTATCTTTAACATAACTGTCTAAACTGCTTTCGACAAAGGTTTTTACATCAGAAATTCCCCTAAGCTGAGATTTGTCAACAATTATAGTAAGAGAATCAATCTCAGCTAGTGAGTGCTCGATAGAAATACCATGCATTAGCAATCTATAAATCACCTCGCCCCTTAGATGTGGGTCCTCGTTGAGATTCTCTTTTTCTATTAAAATGCTCATGAGATTAGTTTTACCAGTAATCCCAGTAACAAGATCACCACTTCTATAATAATCCGCATTTTTTACTATGAGTGTGCCGGGCTCTTCGGGCTGTTTTGAATTCTTGATATTTATAGGAATCCCAAGTTCTCTAACTGGCTTAATTGCACTTTGGTGCATAACCTCAGCACCCATGTATGCCATCTCCCTGATTTCCTTGTAGGTTATAACAGGAAGTATCACAGGATTGTTTACAATCGACGGGTCAGCCATCAAAATTCCTGGAACATCTGTCCAGTTCTCATATAAATCTGACCCTGACGCTGCTGCAACAATCGCCCCTGTTACATCGGAGCCGCCCCTTGAGAACGCCACTATTTTGTTGCTGTACGTTCCGCCGTAAAATCCCGGAATCACCGCAGTCTGCATCACTTTAAGTTTTTCAGCGAGCATACTCTGACTTTCATCAGCCATCAGATTCCCCTCGGCATCGAATTTTATGTATTCTTCGGGATTGACAAGCTCACGGCCAAGGTACTCTGACATGATTTTTGCTGAAAAATATTCGCCACGCGTAATTACATAGTCTTTGTCAGCATCACCAGAGTCAATCTTATCCTTCAGTGCCAGAATTTCCTGCTGCAGAACAAAATCCATTCCAAGACCCTCGCAAATCTCCGCAAATCTCCGCTCAACTTCTCGGATAAGCTCGCCAGCATCATCGCCTGAGCCTGAGTTTGCAATTTCGTAAGCCTCCAGCAAAAGATCCGTTATTTTTGCATCGCTCTTGAACCTCATACCTGGTGCCGAAACCACGACGTATCTTCGTCTTTTATCGGTTTCTATTATCTCCTTAACCCTCCTGAAACAGTTAGCATTTGCGAGTGAACTGCCTCCAAACTTTGCGGTTACCGTATCCCCTCTTTTGCTGAGCATCGTCCAGTTTTCGTCCATCGTTATCTGCTCGATATTGTAAGGTGTGGACTGGTAAACAAAATAGTTGAGCCAGTTGCTGTAAAGCAGGTTTGCGCTCGATCTCCACGTCACAACTGGCGACATGCTATCGTCATTATTTGGAAAATAATTGCTTGGGATTTTCGGCTGAAGCCCCTGTTCCGTATCCCTTAAATATTCATTTTTGAGTGTGTCGGCATCGTATTCAGAATGGCCCATGATGAAAAACTGCCTATCATTTTTGGATTTCACAGCATAAACACCAGCCTCAGCTGATGTAGATAAAATTTCAAGCGAAGGGACACTCTCAATATCCTCTCGCCTTACTTCTGTATTCCTTGAATGTGGCGCCATAAACTCATCGTCAAATCCACGGAAGAGCATGCTCCCTTTCTTTTCGACCACATGAGAAAAGATCCCGGATAATTTGGTATCAAGTTGATATTTTTTTATACCATAATGATAGTACAAACCAGCCTGCGCACCCCAACATATATGAAAGGTGCTGTGCACGTGACTCTTTGACCACTCCATAATTTCACAGAGCTCATCCCAGTATTCAACCTCAGAAAAATCCATGTTTTCGACGGGCGCACCTGTGATAATCATTCCATCATAATATTTTGATTTTACCTGAGAGAATGTCTGATAAAACGCCAGCATATGGTCCTGTGATATATTTTTTGCCTTATGACTTGCCGTTTGAAGAAGCTCGAGTTCAACCTGAAGAGGTGTATTACCAAGTAGTCTTGTTAGCTGAGTTTCTGTTTCAATTTTGGTTGGCATCAAGTTTAAAATCAAGATTTTGAGCGGCCTTATGTCCTGAGTCATCGCCCTTGTATCAGTCATCACGAAAATATTCTCTCGCGTAAGTGTTTTGACCGCTGGTAAATTGTTAGGTACTTTGATTGGCATTTATAAACTCTCTTTTCTGTTTATTGCTATATTCGAACATTAATTTAGTCTAGCTCAAACTAAACTAAATTAGCCTAAGCTAAACTAGACTAAGATTTGTAAAGTAAATTACTTACTAATTTGATCTAGCGCCTGCTTTAGATCTTCGATTATATCTGAAACATCTTCAAGTCCCACAGATATTCTAACCATCCCTGGCGCGATACCTGCTGCGACAAGCTGCTCATCTGTAAGCTGCCTATGTGTTTCTCCTGCAGGGTGCAAAACACAGGTCCTTATGTCCGCAACGTGCACTTCGTTTGATGCAAGCTTGAGATTGTCCATGAACTTGATTGCCTTATCTCGTCCACCCTTAATTACAATCGAGATTACTCCGCTTGAACCTTTCAGATACTTATTTGCAAGCTCGTGATATTTATCGTCCTCAAGCCCTGGATAGCTAACAGATTGTATTTCATCTCTGCTATTTAAAAACTTCGCAACCTCTAAAGCGTTCTTGCAATACTGCTTCATTCGAAGCCCTAGGGTTTCAAGCCCAAGGTTCAAAAGAAAGGCTGAATGCGCAGCCGGATAGCATCCAAAGTCCCTCATCAGCTGCATTCTCGCTTTGAGAATGTATGCGAGTTTACCATATGTGCCAACGTAGGTTATACCGTGATATGACTCATCTGGCTCAACCATTTCAGGGAATTTACCTGAACCAGCCCAGTCGAATTTACCGCTGTCGACAATCACTCCGCCACCTTGAACTGCGTGGCCATCCATGTATTTTGTTGTGGAATGCGTTACAATATCTGCCCCAAACTCAATCGGCTTACAAAGTATTGGTGTTGCAAAGGTATTGTCTACGATTAACGGAATATTATGCTTGTGAGCAACCTTCGCAAACTTTTCTATATCCAGCACTGAAATAGCTGGATTCGCAATAGTTTCTCCAAAAATTGCCTTGGTATTTGGGCGTACTGCCTTATCAATTTCCTCTTCGGATGCATCAACATCAACGTAGTAGCAATCGATGCCAAGTTTTTTTAGCGTGAACGAAAACAGATTAATTGTTCCGCCATAAATCTGGCTTGACGCGACAACGCTGTCTCCTGCACTGCAAATATTGAGTATAGCAAGTAGGTTCGCCGCCTGTCCCGATGATGTGCACATTGCAGCGATTCCTCCCTCAAGGTCGGCAATTTTTTCTTCAACTGCCATTACTGTTGGATTTGCAAAACGGCTGTAGATTAGTGCCTTTGTCGGATCGTCAAAAACGGCAGCGACATCGTCTGTTGAATCGAATACATAGGTGGTGCTCTGAACTATAGGCACAACCCTAGGTTCTGAATTTTTAGGAGTATATCCTGCGTGTAAACATTTTGTGTTATCCTTCATATTTAAATCTCCTATTATCTCTTAAATATCTTCACACATTGTTTTCTATATAATTAGCTCATGCATTATCGCTTATATAATCGGCTCATGCATTATCACTTATAAAATGAGTTCATCCATTGTTTTTATATAATAACCTCATACATTCCTTGAGCGTCTTCTTTTCTGGTTCCTTCGCTAAGTTTTAAAATCTTTACAGAAATAGAGCTGTTTCCAAATTCTATATGGACGACATCACCGATTTCGACTTCGCTGCCGGCCTTTGCCTGCTTGTTATTGATACTAACTCTACCTTGATCACAGGCTTCTTTGGCTATTGTTCTTCTTTTGATCAGTCTGGAATTTTTTAAAAATTTGTCAACTCTCATAGTTGTCTTGTTTTCTCCATATTTCCTCTGTTATTTTCATCTATTGCTTATTTTCTATCATGAATTACAAAATATTGCAACGCTTAATACTATTATCACTTACGAATTGAAAAAGTGTAACTCTTAATACTACCGACACTTACTAATTGAAAAAGTGTAACTCTTCATACTATCATCATTTATAATTTAAAAATGTAAAGAGGCGACCTAAGCCGCCCCTAAAATTCAAACTATATTTTATAAAAGTTATTTTGCATTTACAGCATCTTTAAGAGCCTTACCTGCTTTGAATACAGGAGCCTTAGAAGCTGCAATCTTAATGATTTCATCAGGCTTTCTAGGGTTTCTTCCCTGTCTTGCTTTTCTCTGTCTGGTTTCAAAAGTACCAAATCCGATAAGTCTAACTTCTTCACCCTTTACCAAAGTACCCTGAATTGTTGAAAGTACAGCATTTACAGCTGCCTCTGCATCCTTTTTCTTAAGATTTGTCTTCTCTGCTACTGCAGCAACCAATTCTGTTTTGTTCATAATTTCCTCCTTAAAACATTTAATATGTTACAGCTGCCTTGACAAGTCCTTCTTAGCATTTTGCCATAGCAACTCCAGCTGATCAACATCCATCTCTTCAAGCTTGAGATGATCCTTGGAAGCAATTTCTTCCATCTTAGTAAAGCGCTTTAAAAATTTATCAGCCGATGCTCTAAGCGCCAGCTCTGGATTAACACTTAGAAAACGCGATACGTTGACAACTGAGAAAAGTAAGTCACCCAGTTCTTCTTCAATATGCTCAGCGGAACCTTCAGATATAGCCTCTTTGAGTTCATCAAATTCCTCCAAGACCTTTTCGAGTGCACCATCCTTCTCATCCCAATCAAATCCGACCTTAGCAGCCCTCTTTTGAAGCTTAAAACTTCTAGTCAAAGACGGTAATGCCCTCGGAACATCTTCAAGTTTAGCTGACATTGTTTCCGTAGAATGTTCCTTACTCTTGATATTCTCCCATTTTTCAAGCACTTTGTCAACTGTTTTTGCTTTTTTCTCTTCATTTTCAGCAGAAAAAACATGGGGATGGCGTCTTATCATCTTTTCACATTCTTCATTCAGGACATCTTTTAGCTCGAACTCACCATTCTCCGAAGCTAAATTCGAGTGAAAAACAACATGCAAGGTTATATCTCCAAGCTCCTCACGGAGGTTATCCATATCTCCCCTATCTATTGCATCTACTGCCTCATAGATTTCTTCAATCATAGCCCCTCTTAGACTTTCATGAGTCTGCTCTCTATCCCAGGGACATTTTTTCCTAAGAACTGAAACGATGTCGTACAGTCTTCTCATTGCCTCCTCTAACGTTTCAGCTTTTTTTGAAAAATGCTCATATTCTGTTAACATTTTATATCCCATTTTGTATCACATATAATCCAGTTACCTGATATAGGGCTGGATTTTTCCTTTCTCCGAGTCTTCTCGGTTTTTTGATTAATCCTGTATAATCTTTTACGAAGCACTGTGGATTTGTTCCTATAATTTTACAGCTATGACTGTTCCGAGGTGACTCAAACCACAGTTTTTCGTCTCAATTGTTAATTAGTTTGTTAACGCTTAGACGTTTCTATTCACGTGTTCACATAGGCGAAAGCTCTGTGGAAAACAGCAGTGCTTTAATATTTCCAAAGGAAGATTTTACTATGTTTCTTGTAGGCATAGACATTTCCAAGTACAAGCATGACTGCTGCATCATCGACAGTGATGGTGTAGTAATATGTGAGCCATATAGCTTCAAGAATGACGCTGATGGTTTTATTCTGTTCTTGGATACGCTTCATTCTCTTCCAGATTCAGAAGACATTAGAATAGGGTTTGAAACCACCGCACACTATGCTCTTAATCTAAAACTATTCCTTGAAAAAGCCCACTACGCTTTCATGGAATTTAATCCTTTACTTCTCGCAAAGTTTAACAAGTCTCAATCTCTCAGAAAAACCAAGACGGATGCAATTGACTGCTACTCTATTGCTCGTTGGTTAGCTGCAGTAGAGTTCAAACCCCATACAACTGGATTTTACCATATCTATTCTCTAAAATCATTAACTAGACTTCGTGACAGCCTTGTTAGACAACGCTCTTTTTATCTAGTTAAGATAACCAATGTCCTAGATGTTACATTCCCTGAGTTTAAGCCTTTTTTTAATAACAGATTCGATGCTACTGCTCTTTATCTACTTGAAAACTATGGCACTGTAGAGAAAATGTCTCATATGAATTCTACTTCTTATGAGAACCTTCGCAAATTATCTCGTGGAAAGTTTTCTATTCAAAAGTTTATGAAACTTAAGGAATTAGCAAGTAATACAGTTGGTGAATCCAATGAAGTATTTATCATACAACTTAACAGTTTGCTTTCTCTATATCGCAAATGTGTTTCTGAAATTAAATCCATCGAGGCTCAGATTACTAAACTAATCTCAGATATCAATCCACGCTTTATGACTATTCCAGGCATCGGACCTCTTTCAGCTGCAGTAATTTACGCTGAATTTGATGACCTATCAAAGTTTAATTCACATGCTCAAATGCTGTTTTTTGCTGGTTTAGAACCTGGGTATTATCAATCAGGTATTTCGGAGCATCGTGGTCACATGGTCAAAAGAGGATCATCTCATTTGAGATACACTCTTATGAATCTATGTATTCCATTGATTCAATACAATTACGTTTTTGCTGCATATTACGACAAGAAGCGTTCAGAGGGTAAACCTCACAGAGTAGCATGTTCACATCTTGTTAAAAAGCTTATTCGTATCATATTCAATCTTGAGAAAAATGGCATCGATGTTGATTCTCTTCATACATTCATTATAGCTTTTATCATCCATTTTATTTGCCCCAAACAGCCGCTGCATTCGACCTTACAAGCAGTTCTTCCACAGGCAG
>QWCE01005001.1_pt1 | contig 23267 bp, 22 predicted proteins | sample 1972531 | NCBI WGS metagenome assembly QWCE01 (sample SAMN09866716, study PRJNA288562) | Human gut metagenome isolate term4_stool, whole genome shotgun sequencing... | reverse complement strand
CTCAGCTTAGCCCTTGCCTGCGCAGCCGAACAGCTCGATCTTCTCCTTGCACTTGGCCTCGATGGCCTTTGCGCCGGGAGCCAGCAGCTTGCGGGGGTCAAAGCCCTTGCCCTGCTGATCCTTGCCTTCCTCAATGTACTTGCGGGTGGCCTCAGCAAAGACCAGCTGGCACTCAGTGTTGATGTTGATCTTGGAGACGCCCAGGCTGATGGCCTTTGCGATCATCTCATCGGGGATGCCGGTGCCGCCGTGCAGGACCAGAGGAATGTTGTTAGTGGCCTTGTGGATGCGGTCCAGAGCCTCGAAGTCCAGGCCCTTCCAGTTTGCCGGGTACACGCCGTGGATGTTGCCGATGCCGGCAGCCAGGAAGTCGATGCCCAGAGCGGTGATCTTTGCGCACTCCTCGGGGTCTGCGATCTCGCCAGCGCCCACAACGCCGTCCTCGACGCCGCCGATGGAACCGACCTCGGCCTCAATGCTCAGGCCCTTGGCGTGTGCCAGGGCGACCAGCTCCTTGGTCTTCTCCACGTTCTCCTCGATGGAGTAGTGACTGCCATCGAACATGATGGAGGAGAAGCCGGCCTCAATGCAGGCCTTGCAGCCTTCATAGGTGCCGTGGTCCAGGTGCAGGGCAACGGGGACGGTGATGCCCATGGAATCGACCATGGCGCTGACCATGGCAGCGACGGTCTTGAAGCCGGTCATGTACTTACCGGCACCCTCGGATACGCCCAGGATGACGGGGCTCTTGGTCTCCTCGCAGGCGGTCAGAACGGACTTGGTCCACTCCAGGTTATTGATGTTGAACTGAGGCACACCGTAGTGGCCATCACGCGCTTTGAGCAGCATTTCGGTTGCATTTACCAACATTATTCATTACCTCCACAAAATCATTGGGGTTTTGGCCGCGCCACGCCCACATTGTGCATGGCTTAACGAACCTACAGAGTTAGTATACCCCAAACAGCGCCTAAAATCAATCCAAACAAGCGCATTTTCTGCCCTGCAGGCGGCGAGGAATGCTGATATGTTACCGAACCGGCCGAAGCGGTCCGGCAGTGGGACCCCCAAAACGGACGTGATGCGACAAAAATCCATGATGCTGGCAACATGAGCACTTTCGACACGGCCCAGCAGGGGGCAGCGGTTTTCAACACGAATCCACATTCGTCAAAATGATGTTGGTGAAAATTGCAAAAGGTGCCTGTTTCCGCTTCAAAAAACTGTCAGATTTCCGACTTGAAATTTACAAATTGTACGCAAGCCGGACCGGAGCGTCGAAACCGATTGTGGAAAAAACAGTGGAAAGTGTGGAATTCCACAGCCAAAATGGGCTTTGAAGCTGGAATTTTTCACACTCTCCACAGAGTTTTCAACATGTGGAAAAATAGACGGCCTTTTACGGAATGTATACCACACTTTTGTGGAAAACTTTCTGCCCCGGCAAAACCGTCAGGTGGCGGCGGACGGGCTGTGAAAACTTTGCGCACGAAAGGACAAAAAACGGCAATTCTCTGGCAAACAGGGCGCGCTTATGTTATACTTTATTTTGGATCATCATAAACAAACGGAATCCTGCGCAGGGGCCGGAACGGTCCTGCGCTTTGGGCGTGCTGCACACGCCTGCATACAACGGAAGGAGAACAACAGCATGGAAGAAAAGAATCAGCCGCGCCGCCCGCGCCGCAGCCCGGAGGAACCGCAGCAGAAAAGCGAGAGCCTCGTCTACGGCAAGAACCCGGTGACCGAGCTGCTCAAGAGCGGCTCCGGCGTGGACACGGTGCTCATCGCGGAGGGTATGGCCCCGGCCGTGGCGGCTTATTACACCGCGCTGGCCAAGGAGGCCGGTGCTACCGTGAAGCGGGTGCACCCCAACAAGCTGCGCCTGATGACCGGCACCGAGAGCCACCAGGGCGTGGCTGCCTTTGCCAGCGAGATCGAATATGTGACGGTGGACGACCTGATGGCGGCAGCCAAGGCCAAGGGCGAAGTGCCCTTCCTGGTGCTGAGCGACGGCATCGAGGATCCCCACAACCTGGGCGCGGTGATGCGCAGCGCACTGTTGTGCGGTGCCCACGGCATCGTGATTCCCAAGCGCGGCGGCGCATCGGTGACGCCCACCGTCATCAAGTCCAGCGCCGGTGCGGCCGAGCGGCTGCCGGTGGCCCGTGTGGCCAACATCGGCGAGACCATCCGCCGCCTGAAAGAGCAGGGCGTCTTCGTCTATTGTGCGGACATGGACGGCGTTTCCCTGCGCAAAAACAACCTCACCGGCCCCATCGCACTGGTGCTGGGCAGCGAGGGCAGCGGCGTGTCGCAGCTGGTGAAAAAGCTGTGCGACGGCGTGGTGCGGCTGGATATGGCGGCACCCGGCACCGGCGTGGACAGCTATAACGTGTCGGTTGCGGCCGGCATCATCCTGTACGAGATCCAGTCGCAGCGCGGGGCGCAGCAGGGGTAACAGGAGCAAACTGGAACTCCAACCACAACAACAGGAGGGACAAGAATGCCGAAAAATACCAACGACCACCGGGACCTGACCCCGGAAGAAATCGCGGCACGGGAGGAAAAGTTCCGCTCGTTTTTCACCACCACGGCGGTGAATGTTCCGGTCGAGATGACCCGGCGGGACGATGAGCCGCAGAAGCCGAAAAAGCGGTTCGGCCTGTTTGGACACAATAACCCACGGCGCGAGGCAGAGGAACCGGCGGACACCCCGCTGGAAATGCCCACCGGCGAGGTGCTTCTGGGCGCGGATGCCCAGCCGGAAGAAGAAGCGGATCTGGAGCTGGTGCTGAAGCCCACGGCCGACCCGGAACCGGAGACTTCGCTGCGGCCGCTGGCCGAACAGCAGCCTGTGGCCGCGGCACAGCCCGAGCCGCCCGCCCCGGAAAAGGAGCCGGAACGGCCCGCAGAGCCTGCAAAAATGCCGGAGCCGGAAGCACCGGCACAGCCCGAGAAGAAGCCGGAACCGCAGGAGCAGCCTGAGCCCCGGGCAGAAAAGCCTGCAAAAGCCGCAAAGCAGCCGAAGCCCCGGAACGCCAAAAACGCGCCGGAAGTGCTTCTGCCCCAGGAACCGCAGGAGCAGCAGGAGATGGCCGAGCTGAAGGCGATGATCGGCCTGGGCAGCAAAGCACCGGCCCCGAAGCCTGCCCCGGCAAAGCAGCCGGAAAAGGCGGCGGAACCGAAGGATGCGGCCATGCCCGCCGTGGTGTTTGCGGCGGCAAAGGACCTGCCGAAGGAACCGGCGGAGAAACCCTCCATCTTTGAAATGTTCGGCACGCCCGAGGACGAGCAGAAGCCCGAGGCCCCTGCGGCCCAGGCAGAAAAGCAGTCTGCCCCGGGCAAAGAAGATACCATGAGCCTGCCGCTGCTGCCGCTGGACGAAGAAACGGCGGGGGCAGAAAACGTGGAAGAAACGGCTTCGACAGAGAAAGCACAGAATACAGAACGCGCGGAAGCCCAGCCGCAGGAGGAGAGCGCAGAGCCCGCCGCCCCGGCTGAGGGAGCGGAGCCCGCCCCGCCGGAGACCCCGGCGGAAAAGCTGCGCCGCATGGGCGCAGAGCTGACATTGCGCTGCGCGCTGGCAGGCATTCTGGCCGTGGTGCTGCTGCACTTCGGGCTGGTATCCGACCGGCTGCTGCCTGCGCTGAACGTGCTGGACCCGGACGCGGCCCCGGCGGCGTTCTACGGCGCGAACCTGCTGCTGTTCGCCGCCAGCCTGTGCGTGGGCTGGCCTGTGCTGCGCGATGGCCTGAAGGGCCTGCGGGAGCGGCCCTCGGCCGAGGCGATGCCCGCACTGGCTGCGGCCGCGGCGCTGCTGCAGGCCGTGACGGCCATGCTGAACGCAAACACCTATCATAACACCGAGGGCATCTCGCTGCTCACCGGTGTGGCAGCGCTGGGGCTGTTCTTTGCGCTGCTGGGCGGCCGGGTGATGCTGGCGGCCGTGAAGGGCGGCTATGAGCTGATCGCGGCGGACCCCGAACACCGGGGTGCCTACCGCGCAAAAGATAAAGACCTGCTGCGTGCCCTGACACGGGACCTGGACCAGAAGGACCTTTGGGTACTGCTGAGCCGCCCGCTGCAGGCGGCCGACGGCTTTGTGGAGCAGTGCCTGGGCGAGCGCGCCAGCGAGCGCCGGGCGCAGAAGACCGCCCGCATCCTGTTGGGTGCAGCGGTGCTCAGCGGAATGCTGTTCGTGCTGTTCGGTGCCGGGTGGAACAAGGCGGTGGCCGCCATGGCCGCTGTGCTGTGCCTGGGTGCACCGCTGTCTTCCACCCTCATCGCGGGCCTGGCGTCGCTGCGGCTGCAGCGGGCGGCGGCCGCTGTGGGCGCTGTGGTGCCCGGCTGGCAGGCCATTGAGCAGCTGGGCGGCATCGACACCCTGCAGGTGGACGCCGACGACCTGTTCACCGCCGACAGCGCACTGCTGGAGGATATCCGCATCTTCAAGGGCGGCCGTATCGACCGCGCCATCCTGTACGCGGCCAGCGTGCTGAACGCCGGGTGCGGCACCCTGCAGGGCCTGTTCCGCCAGATCGTTGAGGACCGCACCGACATTCTGTTCCCGGTGAAGGATCTGGAGGAGCACAACGGCCTGGGCTTCGTCGGCTGGTGTGACAACAACCGCATCCTGATCGGCAACCGCAAATATCTGGAGCAGGAGGGCGTGCCCCTGCCGGACGAAGAATATGAGGCCGAGCACTCCAAAAACGGCGAGCTGCAGATTTTGTATCTGGCCGTTTCCGGCAGCCTGCACGCCATGTTCGTGCTGCGGTATGTGGGCGGGCGCAACACCGCCCGCAGCCTGGCCGCACTGCAGAAGGAGAATATCCGTCTGCTGGTCACCTGCCGGGACCCCAGCCTGACGGCCCGCCACATCAGCGAGGCCTATCACCTGCCGGAGGGCATGGTGACCTTGCTGGATCAGGAACAGTGCGACGCCATTGCAGCGGCCCCCATCGACCCGGCGGACCCCTGCTGCATGATCCATGCGCAGAACTTTGCCAGCCTGACCGGCGGCCTGCAGGCAGCCGACCAGGCCCAGAACGCCGAGACCAGCGCCACCACGGTGCAGCTGGTGTCGGTGTGGTTCTCCATCGTCATTGCCCTGCTGCTGACCAGTGCGGGCAGCATCTGGCAGCTTTCGGTGGCGACGGCACTGATGTATCAGGCCGCATGGAGCGCCTTGAGCATTGCCGTGTGCGCCCTGAAGCAGCATAATTAAAAAGGAATTCAAAATTGCCAGCCGTGTTCTCTGCCATGAGGGCCCGGCTGGCTTTTTCAAAAAGTTTTTCAAAATAAATAGGAATTATTCTTGATTATGGTGCCGAAATATGGTATACTGTGGTCAGAACAAAACGCACAGCAGCCGAGCAAACGCATCGAACGCACCGTGCAACAAAACCAGAACCGCAGGGGAATGGTCACTCCCCTTACCACCACTTTTTTACTTGAAAAGGAGATACATGATGGAACTGAAGGGCACCAAAACCGAAAAGAACCTCTGGGAAGCATTTGCAGGCGAGAGCCAGGCACGCAACAAGTACACCTATTTTGCCAGCATGGCTAAGAAGGAAGGCTACGAACAGCTGGCCGCCATCTTTGAGGAGACCGCCGGCAACGAGAAGGAGCACGCCAAGATCTGGTTCAAGCTGCTGTGCGGCGGTGCCATCCCCGATACCCTGACCTGCCTGGATATGGCCGCAGGCGGCGAGCACGACGAGTGGACCGAGATGTACCCCCGCATGGCCAAGGAAGCCAAGGAAGAAGGCTTCCCCCAGATCGCAGCGCTGTTCACCATGGTGGCACAGATCGAGAAGGAGCACGAGGAGCGCTACCGCGCCCTGGCAGAGAACCTGAAGAACAGCAAGGTCTTTGCCCGCGAGGAGCAGCAGGTGTGGCAGTGCCGGAACTGCGGCTACACCTACATCGGCAAGTCCGCCCCGCTCAAGTGCCCCGTGTGCGCACACCCCCAGAGCTACTTTGAGCTGAAGAAGATCAACTACTGATTTCTAAATCAAGATGACGAACGCCGCCGCGTCTGGCCAGCCTGCCGGATGCAGCGGCGTTTTGTACAAAAAGAAAAAACACTTTTTGGGAGTGTCCACAAAATCCGGCCGATGGGGCGGCCCGGCGGGGCAAAAAACTTGACCCTCCCCCGCCGGATGTGTAAAATGGTACGAAGACAAGAACTTTTGCACGCAGCTGCAGAACACGCAGGGGAGGTCAGGCGGGATGATCAGAACGGTTTGGAAAAACGGCTGTGCAGTGCTGCTGGCGGCATGGGTCCTGCTGGCAGGGCTTCTGCCTGTCCCTGCGGCCCGGGCAGCACAGGTGCAGGCGCTGCCGGACAGCGGCATGGCGCTGGATGTCTCCGAGCTGACGCTGGAAATGACCGACGACGACCCGCGCCCAGTGGCCTACCTGAGCGTGCAGGCACCGGAGGAATACTTTTTCCTCATCTGGACCTCCAGCGACCCGGCGGCCGCGACGGTGGACGGCACCGGCAAGGTGACCGGCCGGGCCGAGGGCACGGCCGTCATCACCGCCTGCAATGAGCGGGGCGAAAAGGCAGCCTGCACCATCACGGTGAAAAAGGGCACGGCCAGCCACCCGGTGCTGAGCCAGACCGAGGCCGCCCTGACCATCACCGAGAAGGTGCCCAGCCCGACCCTGCGGCTGACCCTGCAGCAGACAAGCGGTGCCTTTGTGTATGTGCGCCAGTGGACCACCAGCAACCCGGCGGTGGCCACGGTGAGCAGCAGCGGCACCGTGACAGCGGTGGGTTCCGGCAAGGCGGTGGTCAGCGCATTGACCACGGCTGGGCAGGTGCTGCGGTGCACCGTCACGGTGACGTCCGAGATCGGGCGGGTGACCGTGAGTAAGAGCGCGATGCTGCTGCAGTCCATCGGGGCCAGCCAGCGGCTGACCGCAAAGGCGGCGGGCCAGACCGCGCCGGTGCTGACCTGGATGAGCAGCAACCCGGCGGTGGCCAGGGTGAGCGCCGACGGCGTTGTGACGGCAGTGGGCGACGGCGAGACCGTGATCATGGCCATCACGCCGGAGGGCCGTGCCGATGCCTGCTATGTGGCGGTGGGGGCAGCGGCCTGGCGCTATCGCTCGGAGGAAGAACTGACCGAGGTGCTGACCGTCTCCGGCCAGCTGCCGTACTCGGACGGAAAATAACGCAAAAAGAGAGAATGTGTGCTGACACGTTCTCTCTTTTTTATGGCAGGCTGCTGGGCAGGAAGATCAGCGTCCCGCGGGCAGAGTACACCAGCTTCTGCACCGCGCAGCCGTAGCCGCACGCCAGCACCAGCACCACCACCGCGGCCAGCAGGGCCCAGCGCACCACCTGCCCGCGCAGACGATGCCTGCCGGAAAACGAACTGCCCTTTCTGCGCCGCATCGGCCCGCCCCCCTTCACGTTTTGCCCATCCTATGCCCCAAAGGCAGAGATTGTGCAGCGGGCGGCGGTGTGGTACAATAAAATCTTAGAGAAAACTTTCTGCAGGGAGAACGATTTTATGCTGACCATCACACTGCTGGGCACGGCGGCCACCATGCCGCTGCCGGACCGGGCCCTTTCGGCCGCCTTTGCGGCCTGCGGCGGCCACGGCCTGCTGCTGGACTGCGGCGAGGGCACGCAGGCGGCGGCGCACAAAGCAGGCGTCAACCTGATGCGCGCGGACGCCATCTGCCTGACCCACTACCACGGCGACCATATCTTTGGCCTGCCGGGCCTGCTGCAGACGCTGGGTGCCCAGGGCCGCACGCGGCCGCTGGCCCTGCTGGGGCCGGAGGGCCTGCCGGATATCTGGGCGGCGGTGCGGGCATTGACCGGTCCGCTGCCCTATGCAGTCAGGCCGCAGGTGCTGCAGCCGGGAAAGGCACTGGCGCTGGACGCCATCGGGACCGGAGAAGGCTGGCCTGCGGGTGCACAGCTCGTGCCCTTTGCCACGAAGCACCGGGTAAAGAGCATCGGCTACCGGCTGGAGCTGCCCCGGGCGGGCAAGTTCTCACCGGAGCGTGCCCGGGCGCTGGGGGTACCGGTGCCGCAGTGGAAGCTGCTGCAGAAAGGCCAGACCGTCACGGTGGAGGACCGCACGATCCAGCCCGCCGAGGTGCTTGGCCCGCCGCGCCGGGGATTGCGTTTCGTCTTTTCCGGCGACACGGCACCCTGCCAAGGGCTGATGCAGGCAGCGCAGGACGCCGATCTGCTGGTGTGTGACGCTACCTACGCCCTGCCGGAGCAGGAAGCGCAGGCAAAGCAGTGGGGCCACAGCACCTTCGGGCAGAGCGCGGCGCTTGCTGCACAGGCGGGGGCAAAACGGCTCTGGCTCACCCACTATTCACCCATGATCACCGACCCGGAGGAATACGCCGCCGAGGCGCAGAGCATTTTCCCGGCGGCGGAGTGCGGCTTTGACGGCAAGTGCATCACCCTGCAGTACGAGGAGGTGCAGCCATGACCATTTCCATGGATCCGGGCGCAGCGGCGCTGCTGGATGCTCTGCACCGTGCGGGCTATGCGGCCTACGCGGTGGGCGGCTGCGTGCGGGACAGCCTGCTGGGCCTTGCGCCCCACGACTGGGACCTGTGCACCAGCGCTCTGCCCCAGCAGGTGATCGGATTGTTCGGGGCGCAGCAGTGCATCCCCACCGGCCTGCAGCACGGCACCGTGACCGTGAAGCAGAACGGTGCCCTTTACGAGATCACCACCTTCCGCACCGAGGGCAGCTACACCGACGGCCGCCACCCGGACGAAGTGCACTTTGTGCCGGACGTGCGGGAGGACCTTGCCCGGCGGGATTTCACCATCAACGCCATGGCCTACAACGAAAAAGAGGGGCTCATCGACCCCTTCGGCGGGCAGGATGATTTGAAGAACGGCATCCTGCGGGCGGTGGGCGCACCGCACCAGCGGTTCACCGAGGACGCGCTGCGCATCCTGCGGCTGTACCGGTTTGCGGCGCGGTTCGGCTTTGCCCTCGACCCGGCCACGGCGCAGGCGGCGGAAGAATTGTGTGCGCACTTGGACTGCGTTTCGGCAGAGCGCATTGAGGAAGAACTGGCAAAGCTGCTGGCCGCGCCCGCCCCGGCGGCATATCTCGATGAAAAAATACTCGATGTTATTCTGCCGGAGCTTGCGCCGGAAGCCTTGACTGCGGCAAAGCCGGTGGTGGACGCCTGCCCGGCAGGGGCGGACAACCTGCCCGTCCGGCTGGCGGCGCTATTGCTGAGTCTTGGCGAGGACGGCACCCGCCGCGCCCTCAAGCGCCTGCGCTGTTCCAACGCCTGCATTGAGGAGACGGCAGTGCTGGTGCGGGAGTATCGGGCAGGGGCACAGAGCCGTCGGGCAGCGCCAGCAGAGACCACTATACCCGACCTTACTATCTATACCCGCCACCTGCTGGGCCAATATGGCCTGAAGACCGTGCAGCGCATTGCCGTACTGGGCACGGCCATACAGCCGGAGCGGGCGGCGGATTTTGAACGGCTTTCCAAATTGGCCGCACAAATGGACGCCGACGGCGTGTGCTGCCGGGTTTCGCAATTGGCTGTGAACGGCCGCGACCTGATGGCGGCAGGCATCCCTGCCGGGCCGGGCCTGCGCCGGGTGCTGGAAGCGCTGCTGGACAGCGTCATCCGGGAAGAATGCCCCAACGACAGGCAGTCCCTGCTGGCCCGGGCACAGCAAATTTCTGCGTCTTGACAAGCGGTTTTTCCAGAGTTACTATTATACTACTATCTTAGTGTGTTGAACGCACCAAAGGAGAATTTATGACCACACAGACCCCTGATTGCAAGCCCCGCGCCCTCATCGCCATGAGCGGCGGCGTGGACAGCTCGGTGGCGGCGTGGCTGATGCAGCAGGCGGGCTACGACTGCACCGGCATCACCATGCGGCTCACCCGCAACGAAACACTGGGCCAGTCCGGCTTTCACACCTGCTGTTCGGAGAAGGACATCGAGGACGCCGCCGAGGTGGCCTTTGCGCTGGATATCCCCTACGAAGTGCTGGATTTCACCGCCGACTTCCGGGAGCAGATCATTGAAAAGTTCGTCCGCGTCTACGAGACGGGCGGCACGCCCAACCCCTGCATCGACTGCAATAAATATATGAAGTTCCGCCACCTGCTGGACTGGGCCGAGGCCCACGGCATGGAGTACGTGGTCACCGGCCACTATGCCCGGGTGGAGCAGGACGAGGTCACCGGCCGCTTTCTGCTGAAAAAGGGTCTGGACGAGGGCAAGGATCAGAGCTATGTGCTCTACAACCTCACCCAGGAGCAGCTGGCCCACATCCGGCTGCCGCTGGGCGGCCTGCACAAGACCGAGGTGCGCGACATTGCCGAGCAGCACAAGTTCGTCAACGCCCGCAAGCACGACAGCCAGGACATCTGCTTTGTGCCGGACGGCGACTACGCCCGCTTCATGGAAGATTTTACCGGCAAGCACTACCCGGCTGGCGATTTCTTGGACGAAAGCGGCAAAGTGGTGGGCACCCACAGCGGTGCCGTGCGCTACACGCTGGGCCAGCGCAAGGGCCTTGGGCTGGCGCTGGGGGCCCCGGTGTACGTCTGCGGCAAGGACATGCAGGCAAACACGGTCACCGTGGGCCCGGAAGAAAACCTCTTTGACCGCATCGTCTACGCGGACGAAGCAAACTGGATCGCCATCCCGGAATTGACAGTCCCGCTGCGGGTCACGGCCCGCACTCGGTACCATCAGTATTCCCGCACGCAGCTGCTGCTGGGCGCGGAAGCCATGGAAAAACTGCACAATTCCCGCGTGGCGGTGTTCGGCATCGGCGGCGTGGGCGGCTATACCGTCGAAGCGCTGGCACGCAGCGGTGTGGGTGCGCTGGACCTCATCGACGACGACAAAGTCTGCCTGACCAACCTGAACCGCCAGATCATTGCCACCCACAAGACGGTGGGCAAGTTCAAGGTGGATGTGGCTGAGGAGCGCATCCACGAGATCGACCCGGACATCAAGGTGACTACCTACAAGACCTTCTTCACGCCGGAAACGCAGGACAGCTTCGACTTCACCCAGTTCGACTACGTGGTGGACGCCATCGACACGGTCACCGGCAAGCTGGCTCTGGTGATGAAGTGCAAGGAAGCCGGTGTGCCCATCATCTGTGCCATGGGCGCGGGCAACAAGATGGACCCCACCCGCTTTGAGGTGACCGACATCTACAAGACCTCAGTCTGCCCGCTGGCAAAGGTGATGCGCACCGAGTGCCGCAAGCGTAAGATCAAGCACCTGAAGGTGGTCTACTCCAAGGAGCCTGCCATGACTCCCATCGAGGACGATTCCATCAGCTGCAAGTACCACTGCATTTGCCCGCCGGGCACCCAGCGCAAGTGCACCCTGCGCCGCTCGGTGCCGGGCTCCAACGCCTTTGTGCCCTCGGTGGCGGGCCTGATCATTGGCGGCGAGGTGGTCAAGGACCTCGTGGGCTTTGTACCGATGAAAGGGTAAAAAACGTACTTGTGCATTTTTTAAAGACGTGCTAAAATAATAAAAAAGGAGATAAAGGATGCGGCTTCAGTATTTTGTAACCAAAGCGGATTCCGGGGAACAGGTTCTGATTGCAATGGAACCGGCTATGAAGAACGATTTGGAAGCAACGAAAAATGGCTGGCAGTCGGACTGGACCAGCGACTTTATCTCTGACCCGCGGCTTGAAAAGTATGCAGCCAAAACAGAAGCTGGGGAGATCGTTGCACTGGGAGCCTACCGGGAAGATGACCATGGCATTTCTGTTTTTATCGCAGACATTAAGGCACAGCCGGAGAGCAACCCGACGCTTACGAAAAAACGCCGTTATGCCGGTGTAGGCCGAATGATGATCGCCTATGGCATCCAGCTTTCCATCGACAGCGGGCACGGTGGCGTGGTGACCTTTGTAGCAAAAACGGACGAACTGTACGAACATTATGTCAATGATTTTCATGCAGTGCCGATTTTTCAGCCATTTCCCGGCGGGCCGAAGCTGCTGATGCTGGCAGACGAGGGCGCACAGGAAATTTTTGGAGCCTATCTATTCTGAATGACAGGAGGGAGCACAATGGCAGAACAGGAACTGCAGGTGGCACGGATGGACGAGGAGACCATGGAATATTTGAACGTTCTGTTTAGCGTGTGCAAGCGGTTCAATACGGACTATTACCACGCCGATCCGAAGCAGCGTGCATTTATGGATGCGGTTGCGACGCATGAGTATCAGCTGAAAAAGGCACATGAAAAAGGCCTGCAGCGTTCGGCAGTGCCTCCCTTTATGGGAATCGTTCGAAGCGAGCGCAGCAACAATATGCCTGCATAAATAAGGACAGAAAGGCCCGCGGACGGCGGGCCTTTTTTACGCCCTAAATAAATTTGCAACTAATTTGCATTTTGGTATTGCAATTGGAGAGCATATCGTGTATAATCATCCCTGTTCGAAAATGCAAATTGATTGCAATTTATTGAAATGAAGCGACAAACAGTCGTTTTTGGAGCGTATATGGAACTGTTTCTGGATGTTCTGGGCGAATCGCTGGTGGATACCGCCAAGATGCTGCCCTTCCTCTTTCTGGCTTATCTGCTGATCGAATACATCGAGACCCGCCACGGCGAGCGCATTGAAGCGCTGCTGGCGGGCGGCGGGCGCTGGGGTGCTGTGCCGGGTGCGGTGCTGGGCTGTGTGCCGCAGTGCGGCTTCTCGGCCATCGCGTCCAACTTTTACTCCTCCCGGGTCATCACGCTGGGCACCCTGATGGCGGTCTACCTTGCTACCAGCGACGAGGCCATCCCGCTGCTGGTGTCTATGCCGGCCTACTGGGACAAGCTGGTGCTGCTGATGGTCATCAAGGTGGTGTACGCCATTGCGGTGGGCTTTGTGCTGGACTTTGTGCTGCGGGGCGTGCTGCCCAAAAGTCTGCGCGGCGGCTACACCGGCCACGCCGACGAAGTGGACTGCCACGAGGAGCACAGCGACGAGGAAGGCAAGCCTGCTCCCATCTGGAAGGCCGCCCTGCGCCACACGCTGGAAATTTTCGTGTTCATCTTTGCGTTCAGCCTGGTGTTCGGCCTGATCGTCGAGGGCGTGGGCGAGGATGTGTTCGCCGATCTGCTGGGCCGCATGGGCTTTTTCCAGCCGGTGGTGGCCGCGCTGGTGGGCCTGATCCCCAACTGCGCTGCCAGCGTGCTGCTGACCCAGCTGTATGTGGAAGGTGCGCTGCGCTTTTCCAGCCTTGTGGCGGGCCTGTGCACCGGTGCAGGCGTGGGTCTGGCGGTGCTGTGGCGCACGAACCCTTCCTGGAAGCAGAACCTGTTCATCACCGGCCTGACCTGGGGTGCGGGCGCGTTCCTCGGCGTGGCGATGCAGATCGTTGTGGCAGTGGCAGCCTGACGATTGGAAGAGCCGCCGCTTACGGGTTGCGGCTCCCAGCATCCGCTTCGTGCCTTGAGCGGCACTCGCGTCTTGCTGGCCGCTGCCCCAACAGCTCCTCCCTGTACCCGCCGCAGGCGGCGGTCGTCGCCGTTGCACTCTGGCCATATTCAGCGGAAATAATATTTTTATTCTTGCAAAAACAGAGCGGACAGCGGTCTGCTCTGTTTTTGCGTTTTCACACGAAAGGGCCGCAGCGGAAAGCGGCTTCATGGTCCCAAACAAGGCTGTTGCATAAAATTCTGTGCAATGGCCTTATTTTTATGTCCAAATGCACCCCAATTTTTAAAAAGTATGGTATACTGGTACAAAACCAGTTCCATAGGAGAAAAGAATGCAATACAAGATTCTGGCAAGCGATTATGACAACACGCTGGTGCCTTTTGGCGAGGGCAAGCCGCGGCAGAAGGTGGTAAAGGCCGTTCAAAAGATGCAGGCGGCAGGCGGCAAGTTCGTGCTGAGCACCGGCCGCGCCTTCCCCAGCGTGAACCTCAAGGGCCAGCTGGGCGGCATCCGGTTCGACTACGCCATCACCTGCAACGGTGCCTGCGTGATGGACCGCGAGGGCCGCATCGTGGCCGAGCACCCGCTCACCGCCGAGGAGATGTACGCGCTGGTGGATTTCTGCGAGGACTACAACTACCCGCTGCAGTTCAACTTCCGCGATGCCTGCTATGCCTACTGCGAGTACGAATACCTGCATGAGGGCTACCGGCAGATGAACAGCACCGGGCTGGACTGTGTGGACGGCGAAGACCAGGACCGCCACCTCATCGACATGCCCCACGCAGCCTTTGCGGCCATCCCGCCAGAGCGGGTGGCAGACTTCAACGCAAAATACGGCCACTTGGGCCTGCACTGGATGATGGTGGGTGCGCAGAACGCCGACGGCTACTGTTACTACGACATCGTGCGCGGCGGCATGGACAAGGGCGTGGGCCTTGCGGACCTGTGTGCACAGATGGGGCTTACGCTGGCCGATGCCGTGGCTGTGGGCGATTCTGCCAACGATGTGGGGATGCTGAAGGCGGCGGGTCTGAGCGCCTGCATGGCAAACGGCACCCCGGACGCCAAAGCCGCTGCCGACCGGATCATCGGGGACGTGCGGGAGGACGGCGTGGCAGCGCTGATCGAGGAGCTGTGGTTCGACGGCCCCCGCGCGGAGCCCACCGGCAAAGACCTTGGCTCTGCATGGGGCAATATTGAAAGCGCAGGCGGCAGCTTATGAGCTTTGCGCCGGTGTACGATGACCGCAGCCGGGCGCTGATCCTGGGCACCTGGCCCAGCCCCAAAAGCCGGGAGATGGCCTTTTACTACGGCCACCCGCAGAACCGCTTCTGGCCTATGCTGGCGGCGCTGACCGGCGAGCCGGTGCCCGCCAGGGAAGACATTGAAGCGAAAAAGCAGATCATCCTGCGCCACGGGCTGGCGCTCTGGGATACGCTGGAAAGCTGCACCATCACCGGCGCTTCGGATGCTTCTATCAAGGACGTGGTGCCCAACGACATCGCGGCCCTGCTGGCAAAAGCCCCCATCGAAGCGGTGTTCTGCAACGGGGCCACGGCATACCGCATCTATACAAAGTATCTGCAGCCGGTGTCCGGCATCGCTGCCATTAAACTGCCCAGCACCAGCCCCGCCAACGCGGCCTGCCGCCCGGAAAAGCTGCGGGAAGTCTGGGCCGAAGCGCTGGGGCCGTGGATTTCCAAATGATTGCGAAGCTGTAAATTATCCGTGAAGCCCTTGCGTTTTTGGCAAAGGGCGGTATTATGGATAGCATAAGGGGTATCTTCCCCGGATAAGGAGAAAAACATGAGCAAGACGATCCGCACCCGGAAGCCAAGCGTCCTGCCGTTCTACGCGATGGCGCTGGTCTTTCTGGTATTGTGCGCGGTGCTGCCGGTGTATAAGCTGTGGGCGCTGCTGGTGGCGCTGGGCGGGGCCCTGGTGGCCTTTGGCGCGGCGCAGAAGGTCTGCCCGCCCCGGGTGGTGGAGCACGAGGTGCCCTTCCACACCGGCGTGGAGGATGTGGACCAGATGCTGGCCGACATGCAAAAGCAGCTGGACACCCTGCACGCGCTGAACGAAGCTTTGCCGGAGCCGCAGCTGTCCGCTGCCATGACCCGCATGGAAAAGGCGGGCCGCTCCATCGTGGAAGCGGTGGAAGCGAACCCCGAAAAGGCAAAGCAGGTGCGTCGGTTCGCAAACTATTACCTGCCGGACGCGGTGAATGTGCTGCAGCAGTACGCCAAGCTGGCAAAGCAGGGGGTGCGCGGTGAGAACGCCGCCGCCATCCGCGCCGAGGTGGAGCACAACGCGGCCTCCATCGCCACGGCGTTTGAAAACCAGCTGGATGCCCTGTATGCCGCCGAGAGCATGGACCTTTCTGCCGACATCACCGTGCTGCAGAACATGCTCAAAGGGCAGGGACTGAGTAAATGAGAAGACACCCTCTCAGGCCGCTTCGCACCCAGCTCTCCCAGAGGGAGAGCCGAGAAAGGCCGCGGCGAGGGCGGGGACGCTAACGACCGCATTGGAAAGGAAGGAATCACTTATGGCAGACAACAACTTCAACTTTGACCTCGACGCACCCGCAGTGCCCACCCTGACGCTGGACCCGACCCCGGCGGCAGAGGAAGCAAAGCCCGCGCCTGCCCCCCAGCAGGCCGCACCGGAACAGCAGGTGAACCTGACCCCGGAAGAACAGGCCATGGTGGACCAGTTCGCCGAGAAGATCGACATCACCAACAGCCAGCAGGTGCTGCAGTACGGCTCGGCCTGCCAGAAGAAGATCGGCGATTTCTCCGAAGCGGCCCTTTCCAAGGTGGCCACCAAAGACCTGGGCGAAGTGGGCGACATGATCACCGGCCTGATCGGCGAGCTGAAAAGCTTTGATGCCAATGAGGAACAGCAGAAGGGCATTATGGGCTTCTTCAAAAAGAAGACGAACCAGCTGGATGCCCTCAAGACCAAGTACGACAAGGCCGAGACCAACGTGGAGAAGATCCAGTCCATGCTGGAAGGCCATCAGGTCCAGCTGCTGAAGGACATCGCCATGCTGGATAAGATGTACGAGCTGAACATGGCCTACTTCAAGGAGCTGAGCATGTACATCCTGGCCGGCAAGAAAAAGCTGGCCGATGTGCGCGCCAACGAGCTGCAGCAGGCCATGGACAAGGCCAAGGCTTCCGGTCTGCCGGAGGATGCCCAGGCCGCCCGCGACCTGGCCGACCAGTGCGAGCGCTTTGAAAAGAAGCTCTACGATCTGGAGCTCACCCGCAACATCAGCCTGCAGATGGGCCCGCAGATCCGCCTGCTGCAGAACAACGACACCATGATGGCCGAGAAGATCCAGTCCACCATCGTCAACACCATCCCCCTGTGGAAGAACCAGATGGTGCTGGCGCTGGGTCTGGCCCACAGCCAGCAGGCCATGCAGGCCGAGCGTGCCGTCACCGACATGACCAACGACCTGCTCAAGAAGAACGCTGAGGCCCTCAAGATGGGCACCATCGAGACCGCCAAGGAAAGCCAGCGCGGCGTGGTGGACATCGAGACCCTGCAGCAGACCAACAAGAGCCTGATCGAGACGCTGGACGAACTGAACAAGATCCAGAACGAGGGCCGCGCAAAGCGCGCTGCTGCCGAGCAGGAGCTGAACCGTATCGAAGACGAACTGAAGGCAAAAATGATGGAGATCCGGAGCTGAGATGGCAAACGCAGATTTTTCTCACAGCACAAACCAGACGAACCCCGGCGGCTTTGACAGCGGCAGCTACCGCGAACAGGCCCAGCCGGAGCAGACCGTGCAGCTGACGCCTTTGCAGCAGAAGCTGGCCGGGCTGGAAGCAAAGCTGCCCGGTGCACTTTCCACCCGGGCGGCGGCGCTGGCATTGAGCGTGGTGGTGATGCTGGCGGCCTTCGTGGGCTTTGGCGGCGCAAAGCTGCGCAGCAAATACAACGCGGCAAGCCAGTGGTTCACCGTGGGCGTGGCCGCCGACAACGGCTACAACCTGAGCGAAGAACTGACCACCCGCATGAACACGGCGGCCAACGTGATCACGACCGCCGGCAACACGCTGGGTGCGGACAGCACCGAGGTGCAGGATGCACAGACCGCCCTGAGCGACTTTACCGCCTGCCTTGAAGCCGTGCAGAACGGCGGCAGGAGCCAGAACCTTACCTCACTGCCCTACTATCAGGGCAGCACGATGCACGCGCTCTACCAGGCCAACGAAGCCCTGGGGGCTATGATCGACCAGCTCTATGCCAAGCTGCAGGAGCAGGCCGAGAACCCCATGAAGATGGGCGCGGTGCAGGGCCAGTACGGCCAGTTCAACAGTGCAGGCACCATCATCGGCAGCCTGCAGTACAACACGGCAGTCTATGACTACCAGAATGAAGTCGGCGGCTTCCCGGCCAGTGTGCTGGGCGGTCTCGTCGGCGTGAAGGAGGTCGAACCCTTCGCATGAAACAGTTTGCAAAACGCATCAGCGCCCTTGTGCTCGTTTTCGTACTGAGCCTGGCGGCGCTGGCCCCGGCGGCATCCGCTGCCGCCAGCCTGCCCGCCCTGCCCAGCGGCCAGTGTGTCGTGGACGACGCGGGTGTGCTGAGCAGTTCCACCGTGCAGGCCATCACGGACCTGAACGCCCAGCTGGAATCCAGCTGCAATGGTGCCCAGATCGGTGTCCTGACGGTAGATTATACGGGCAATTATTCCACTGAGGATTATGCAACGGAGGCGTTCAACACCTGGGGCATCGGCTCGGCGTCGGAGAACAACGGCGTGCTGATCCTGCTGGTGATGGAATCGCCCCTGTATGACGACGGTGACTACTATGTGACCTACGGCGACGGCTTCCGCAACACCACGCTGGAAAGCCAGGCCAGCGCCATTGCCCAGACCATGGAGGACGATTTTGTCCGCAAGGACTACGACAGCGCCGTGGTCACCTGCGCCAACAACGTGGCGGAGACCATCGCGGAGATCTACGGCGTCAGCCTGTCCGGCGGCAGCTACAACGATGGCTACTATGATGGCGGTTACGCAGAGCCTGTGGATGAGCCCACGACCTTCGGGGATGTGGTGCTGGGCATCGTGATGCTGTTCATCACCCTGCTGCTCCTGCTCATCATCGTGACGGCGGTGCTGCGCATCTTCGTGGCACCCATCGGCTATGCAATGGGCTTCCGGCGCGGGTTCTTTGCCTGGGGTGCACCGCATTATCACCGGCCGACCCCGCCGCCGCCTCCGGGCCCCGGCCCCGGTTTTGGCCCCGGCCCCGGTTTTGGCCCCGGCCCTGGCATGGGCGGCCCGCGCCCGCCGCGCAATGACCGCCCCCGCGGCGGCAGCAGTAACCGGCGCCCGCCCCGTCCCCCGCAGGGCGGCAGCTTTGGCGGCGGCTCTTTCGGCGGAAGCAGCTTCGGCGGTTCCCGCGGTGGTGGCAGTTTCGGCGGCGGCTTCGGTGGCATGGGCGGTGGTTCCAGCCACGGCGGCGGCGGTGGCCGTGGACGCTGAGCAGTCCCTTATAACTTGAACAGAAAGCGAGGGTTCGGATATGGAAGCGTTGATCGTGATCCTTGTGGTCGTGGTGCTGGTGCTCATTCTGATGCCCCGCGGCCCGCGCGGACCCCGCCCGCCCCATGGCCCGGATGACTTCGGCGGGCCCGGCGGCCCCTACGGCGGCGGCTTTTATGGCGGCTGGGGCAGGCCCCGGCGTCCGCGTCCTCCGCGCCGCCCGCCTTATGGCGGCGGTTTTAGTCCCGGCCCGGGCGGCCCTGGCATGGGCGGCCCGCGTCCTCCGCGCGGCGGTATGGGCGGTCGCCCCGGTGGAATGGGCGGCAGACCCGGCGGTGGTATGGGGGGACGCTCTGGCGGCTTCGGCGGCATGGGCGGCGGCAGAAGCCATGGCGGCGGTGGTGGCCGCGGCCGCTGATCGACCCGAAAACCTGAGAGGGAGAAACCTGTATGCAACGGTGCACAGGGCTTCTCCCTCTTTTTTGTTCCATTTATCGTGAAAGGAATTCATTTGACAAAACAACTTTGCTAATCTATACTGAAAACCATGCAATTGCCATGAAAACTGAAGCCGATCCGCAAGAGGGCATATGCCGGAAAGGAGCCCTCTCGCCGGTGCCGTCCGCCTGACGGCGGCGCAGCCCCGGAGCTCTCCCAAAGGGAGAGCCAAGAATCAATATAAAGGATGTATCACCATGCTGACTCTGGATAAGATCTACCACGCAGCCTTTGTGCTGAAAGACGTTGCCCGCAAGACTGACCTCATCGAGGCACCCAAGCTCTCGAAGGACTGCCAGCTCTACCTGAAAACCGAGAACCTGCAGGCCACCGGCAGCTTCAAGGTACGTGGCGCTTACTATAAGATCAGCCAGCTTTCCCCGGAGGAGAGCGCCAAGGGCGTCATTGCCTGCTCGGCGGGCAACCACGCGCAGGGCGTGGCGCTGGCAGCCACCCGGCGCGGCATCAAGAGCATCGTCTGCATGCCGGACGGTGCGCCCATCATGAAGGTGGAGAACACCAAGAATCTGGGCGCGGAGGTCTGTCTCGTGCCCGGCACCTACGACGACGCCCACGACAAGGCCGTGGAGCTGCAGGAAGAAACCGGCATGACCTTCATCCACCCCTACGACGATGAGCTGGTCATCGCAGGCCAGGGCACCATCGGCCTGGAAATTCTGGACCAGCTGCCCGATCTGGACGCGGTCATCGTGCCGGTGGGCGGCGGCGGCCTGATCTCTGGCGTGGCCTTTGCCATCAAGAGCCTGCGCCCGGAGGTGAAGGTCTACGGCGTGCAGGCCGAGGGCGCACCCAGCATGTACCGCAGCCTGCACGAGCACAAATACCAGACCCTGAAGGCTGCTTCCACCTTTGCGGACGGCATCCAGGTCAAGACCCCCGGTGAGCTGACCTACCAGATCTGTGAGCAGTATGTGGACGACATCGTCACCGTCACCGAGGACGAGACCGCTGCCGCCATCCTCTCGCTGATGGAAAACCAGAAGCTGGTGGCCGAGGGTGCCGGTGCGGTGCCGGTGGCAGCTGCCCTGTTCCACAAGCTGCCCATCGAAGGCAAGAAGGTGGTGTGCGTCGTCTCCGGCGGCAACATCGACGTGAACATCCTGAACCGCGTCATCACCCGTGGTCTGGTCATGAGCGGCCGCAAGGCGAACATGACCATCGCACTGGAGGACAAGCCCGGCCAGCTGAAGAAGGTGGCCGAGATCGTCTCCCGCTGCGGCAGCAATGTGGTGTCGGTGCAGCACGATGGCTCCGACCCCAACATGCCCATTTCCAGCTGCTTCCTGAAGCTCACCCTCGAGACCCGCGACGCGGCCCAGATCGAGCAGATCCGCACTGAGCTCACCAAAGAGGGCTTCCAGCTGGTGAGCGAGAGAGTGTAATGTCAACACAAGGGCGGTGAGCCGGAAGCTTCCCCCTCGGACACGAGTCGGGCCATTCCATCGCCCGCCCTATCGCCTGACGGCGACAGGGTCCCACCCCAGCGGACGGTCCTCGGAGAAACTTCCAGCCCGCCGCCCAGATAAGTGCATCATTCGATAAAGGAGAATTGTTATGAAAGTCGTTTCTACGTCCAACGCACCCGCCGCCATCGGCCCCTACAGCCAGGCACTGGACCTGGGCAGCATGGTGTTTGTCTCCGGCCAGATCCCCGTGGACCCCGCCACCGGCACCATGGCTGACACCGTGGAGGAGCAGGCCGCCCAGAGTCTTGCAAACCTCAAGGCCATTCTGGCCGAAGCCGGCCTGACCATGGCAAATGTGGTCAAGACGGTCATCTTCCTGGCCGACATCAACGACTTTGCTGCGGTGAACGCTGTGTATGCCAAGGCATTCACGGAACCGTTCCCGGCCCGCAGCTGCGTGCAGGTGGCCGCTATCCCCAAGGGCGCAAAGCTCGAGATCGAGTGCATCGCCGTGCGGGAGTAACACATTGCATAAGCCTTCCCCCGAGGGAAAATCCTATACACAAAAGAGGCTGTGCCATTGGCACAGCCTCTTTTGCATGTATGAGGAAGAAAGAAAATGGCGTTTTACGGAGAAATTTTCCGCGTTTGCGTGCATTCCACAGCACGCTGACGGCCCGGCGGGCAAGAAAAAATCCTGCATCCGGGCAGCGGCGGTCCGAACACAGGATCACAAAAAGATCGGAGTGGCGAGACTCGAACTCGCGGCCTCCTGCTCCCAAAGCAGGCGCGCTACCAACTGCGCAACACCCCGGCATCCGGCGGCACGGCTGCACCGCCGAGGTATAGTATATCGTTTTTTGGGCCGTTCGTCAATAGCGGTGAGCTTCTGTCCGCAGGACGAAAACAGAAAAGAGCAGGCCCTGATCGGCCTGCCTTTCGCTGGAAGACGCGTTAGTTGAAGGAGCGGAAGCCCTTGCCGATGATCTCGCTGGAATTGACGATGGTGATGAAGCTCTTGGGGTCGTGCTCCCGCAGGAAGTTGCGCAGCTGCAGCGCCTGACGGCGGGTCAGCACCGTGACCAGCACGCTCAGCTCGTGGTGGGTGTAGGCACCGTAGGCCTTTTCCACGGTGGCAGAGCGGTTCATGTCCTTGATGATGAAGTCCAGAATGGGTTGGGGGTTGGCTGTCACGATGGTGCAGACCTTGCGCAGGCGGATGTTTTCAATGGCACCGTCCACCACGAAGCTCTTGCCCATCAGGCCGAGGATGCAGTAAAGGCCGGTGCCCATGCCGAACCGCCAGGCCGCCGCCAGCACGATGAGGATATCGCTCACCATCAGGGCCTTGCCGATCTCCATCGAGGTATATTTTGCCAGAATGAGGGCCACAATATCGGTGCCGCCGGTGGATGCGCCGATGTCAAACACGATGGCAGCGCCCAGTGCGGGCAGGAACACCGCGAACACCAGGTCCAGCATGGCATCGCCGCTCATGGACAGGTTCGAGGGGTAGAGCCACTCGCAGACAGAGACGAAGAAGGACAGCGCAAAGGAAGAATAGATGGTCCAGCCCATGCACTTGACGCCCAGAAAGATGAAGCCCAGCACCACCAGCGCCAGGTTGATGATCCACATGAAGCCGCCCACGTTGATCTTCGGGAACAGGTCTGCCAGCAGGATGGACAGGCCCGAGGTGCCGCCGAAGGCGAAGTGGTTGGGATTTTTAAAGTAGACGATGCCGACCGCCGTCAGGATCAGGCCGAGGTTCAGCTCGGCGAAAAAATTTAAATTCTTCAGCAGATTTTCCCTGCTGAATGCTTCTTTTAAACCGTTCATGGGTTTCCTCCTATTCTAAATACGGCAAAACATGCCGTATGCCCTGCAAAAATATACTCTCCTTTCACCCTTGTGTCAAGGGATAGGGCAAAAGTTGTAGAAATTGGGCAATTCGCAGCAAAATTCCACGCAAAAATGCGCATTTGCCCCACAATTTGAATCGTTCATCTTGAAGCAGAACAAAAATTAGTGTATTATATACTATTATGGAATATATGGGCACGCTGTGCCCTTGACAGGGGGAAAACTCATGGCAGATAAAAACTTTCTGACCGACATCATCGACGCCGATCTGGCCGAAGGCAAGATCAGCGAGATCCATACCCGCTTCCCGCCCGAGCCCAACGGCTACCTGCACATCGGCAGCGCCAAGGCCATCTACATCAACTGGTCCATTGCCAACCAGTACGGCGGCAAGTTCAACCTGCGTCTGGACGACACCAACCCCGCCCGCGAAGGCGAGGAGTACGTCAACAGCATCATCGAGGACCTGCACTGGCTGGGTGCCGACCCCAACGGCGGCATCTTCTACGGC
>QWCE01003225.1_pt1 | contig 23388 bp, 36 predicted proteins | sample 1972531 | NCBI WGS metagenome assembly QWCE01 (sample SAMN09866716, study PRJNA288562) | Human gut metagenome isolate term4_stool, whole genome shotgun sequencing... | reverse complement strand
TTGTTAAAAACTATATCCTGCGCTTCGTATTCTTCGGCTCCGATTTGCATTAAAGCCTTTACCGCAGGTTCTCCCGCATAATAAAATTTCACGTTTGCATAAGGCTTTATTTTTATTCTTTCCACGTTTTCTTCTCTGCTGTATTCGGCGTCCCAGCCAAGTTCTTCGCAGCCCCTTAAAATATATCTTATATATGCCATTTTGACCCCCTTTAAAATTTTAAATGAAATTCCAAAATTGCGTCTTTTCCGCCTCTTGCGTCTATAACTTCCACTTTACAGTCAAATTTCTTTTCCAGATAATTTTTTATTTCCGCTGTTATAGCGTCTATATCCCCGTTATAGTTTTCTGTTTTAAAAGGTATATCATAAAGCTTTTTATCGGTTTCATAATAATAAACATCGCAATACCATACACTTTTATCGCTTGCGAAATATCTGTTGTCGTAATCAAACACTGTAACATCTTTTATAAACGGCTCCAATAAATAGTTTTTATCCATTTTAAAATCTTTCAATTTTTTGCCGTTTAAATCGTAAAATTCAGGCTCTGTTTCGGTGCTACTTATATAAACTCTGCTACGGTCTATATAAACTCCGTCTATTGCAACGGCTGCAACGTCCTTTCCGTTTAATATATTTTCGGCAAAACCGTCTAATAATAAAAGACTTTTATTAGCTTCGTTAAGCTCTACGCCGTTTCTTTTGGCATTAAAAAAAACTTTTTCATAAGTAGCACCACCAGGACATATACGGTTTTCGCAAATTTCTAAAGCAGCTTTATCCGCTCCTAAAATTTCGGCAAGCCTGCGTGTTTCGCCTTGTTTTGTTAATTTAGAAAATATGCAATGTTTTGCAAGTTCGCTCATATCTTCTATAATTTCGTTTTTAACTTTGCTTATAAATGCTACTTTATCCATTCTGTCTATAAAATATACGTCTTTATCCGCTACAGGCGTTTTTTCGTTGTCTATATAAACGTTTAAGGCGCCTTTTTTGCCGTATGCTTTTACAACTTTCACATCGTCTAGAAAAAATCTGTTTTTTTCTAACTCTTCAAAAAGTTCTTTTACAATTTTTAACTCTTTCATCTTTTTTATCCTTTTATTTATTCAAAAGCTATTATTTTAACTTTTGATGACGTAATTATATATTATTTTTTACTAAATGTCAAGATTTTATGATATTTTTTTTACTTTTTTTGTAAAAAGATGTAAGAATGTGTTTTTTGTTGTGTTTAGAATTTCTGTTTATCCGCCCACGCCTTAAATTGCGGCACGGAAATATGGACCGCTTTTATAAAAAACGGATCGCCTCTGTAGCCAGGATGGCGCACTTTTTTAGCAAAAACAAATCTGTCGCTTTTTACCCATCTTAAAAATTTGCGTGTTTTTGGCATTATGTCGTGCGCTCTTGTGCCGTTATGCGCGAAAATAGCATAAGAGGCTTTGTTCGCGTCGGCACCCAATTCGTAAGTGTTGCTGTTTATTTTTTTGTGGTAAAGGCTTTGGATTAAATTCCCGTCTTTCGTGTGTCTGTCCGCCAAATCGTAAGCATTTTCAAAAATTATATCCTGCAAATAATCCAAAGCGTCATTTTTTGCAAAATCGTCAAGCCTTGCAAACGTTTCATTTATCGTTTTTAAATCGTTTTTATCAATTTCAATTTTCGTCATCATTTTTAATCATCAAGGCGCAATCGTCTATTTCGTTATAAATTTCAGCCATCTGCTCTTCGTCCGCTCCTATCAAATCAAGCCTTGCAAGTTGCTTCATTTTTGCTATTTGCCACGTTAAAGGTAGCCCGAATTCCTTAAGTGCCGAAGCGTTTTCTATTTCGCTTTTCAAATCGCTTATTTGAAAATCGTTCGCATAACTTACATTAAAATCATACTCCAGATTAAGCCATTTAAAACAAATTTCAAAAACTTTTCTTTCGAAATCTTCCATTTTTTTCGCCAATGCCATTAAATAGCCGTTTAAATTTTCAAATTTAAATTGTAGCGCAACGCCCGTATCGCTTACTTTCGTGCTTAAATTTACAGGATTTAGGCTAATTTCTGTAATAATGTTTTCAAGCTCTTTTATCTGCGCACCGTAAATTTCCGCGTTTGCGCTTGCAGGGCTTACGAATTCAGGCTTATTGCCGTTATATAAAAGCACGTTATCCGTAGAAATTTTAAGTCCTTGTGGCGGTTCGGCGCCGTTTGGCACGTTATACGTCAAAATAGAAAAAGTCTGTCCTCTTAAAATTTCATCGAGTTCGCTTCTTGCGTTGTAAATTCGCCTCGAAATTTCGGCTATTTCGTAGCTTATAGTATCGCTTAAAATATTATCGCTTATATTTAAGGAAATTACGGGGCAAATTCCTAAATTATGCTCTATCTGCTCTATAATTTCAAATTTTCCGTCTCTTTTTTGAAATTTCGTAGCGTCGTAATAGTGGTATTCCGTTATTATTTCGCTTTTTCCGAACGGCTCTTTAATCTCTTTTTGAAATTTAAGGATAACCCATTCAAAAGCGCCGTTTTTAAGGCTGTAGTCATACAAATTTAAAGGGCTTATTTCTATAAAATACGGCACGCTGCGCGTCTGCTTCTGCGTTTTTAAATCTTTAGGCAATTCTCTTGTCATATCCACCAAAATAAGATTTGTCCCGAATAAAAAAGCATTTTTGAAAAAATCCTGCATAAAATTATCTATATTGTTTTTGGCGTTGTCGCAATCATCAAAAATCAAATTTATAAGATCGGATTTACTGTTTCTATAAGGCGTTTTCTTAAAAAGATAGCCGTTAAATCTTTCTATCGCGGGCTTTAAATAATTTACATAATAAGCCATTTTTTGTCTGTTTTTATATTTTTCATCCACTTCGCGCGGAAACTGCACTAAAAATTCGCCGTTGCCGAAACCGCCGTCCCCGTTGTAAGCATTCTTTAAAAATTCCCATTTTAAAATTTGATTTTGCAAATTCATTCACGGTCCCTTTTTTGTTAAATTTTTGCGTAATTTTCGGCTTTTTTAAGCTCGTTATAAAGATTTTCGTTTTCTTTATATAAAATCGCCCTTTCTGCAAGGCTCATTTCGCTAAATTTTTTATCCGTTTTGTAAAAATTAAAGCCGTTTGTATTCCCGCTTCCTGCGTTTCCGCTAGCTGCTAAATATTTTTCGTTATTTTTAAAAAAATCTTTAATATATTCGCTTTTATCGCCAGGGCTTTCGAAATACGCTTCCCCCGTTTTTTCATCTATTTTTAGATTTTTTCCAAGCTTGATTTCTACAATTTCTCTGTGGTCTTTGTTTAAATTTTCAATTCCGTCTATCAGCTCTTTTAATTTAGCCTTTTTTATGGCTTCATTTTTCGCCGTTTTTTCGCTTTCAAGCGATGTTTTCAAATCCGCCAGTTCTTTTTTAAGCACGTTAAATTTCAGTTCATCGTCATTTTTGCCCTTTTTAAGCGCCTCCGTGATTTCGTCATCTTCGCTTACGCCTAAAATTTCCTTAACTTCGCCTAAACTTTTTATAAGCTTTTCATTCGCCTTTTTTTGCGCTTCAAGCTCATTTCGTGTTTTTGCTTCCGTTTTTTCAAGCTCTTTTTTTACGGCATTTTGTAAGGCTTCGAAATCGCCACCCAATTTTTCCTTAAATTCTTTAAGAAATTCCATATGTATCCTTTTTAACCGCGATAAAGCGGCGTATTAAAATTGTTTAAAAATAGATTGTTTTCCTGTTTGCTGTTTGCCTTATCCATTTTAGCGTTGCTTAAAAGCTCGCTGAATTCGTTTTTGTAATGGTTTAATTTTATTTCATACAAATCGTCTTTTTGCGTTTGGTTTTCAAGGCAATTTATAATATACGCTTTTAAAATTGTCAATTTTTCGATATAAAATTCATTTTTAAACTCGAATTGCGCGATTTCTTTTATCGCCCTTGTTTCCTGCTCCTGCGAAATATCCAGATATTCGTCTGTATAGTTATATTTCATTTTTGCCCGCCTTTTTTCGCGACTATACCGAAAAAAACGGATAAATTTCTAAGAAAATTCATATTTATTCAGTTTTTTTTGTTTCTTCTTCTTCATTTAAAAATTTTAAACTCTCAAAATCATAAAAAACAATGCGCCTGCTTGCTCTATACGCTTTTATAATCCCTGTTTTTTCCCATTTTGCAAGTGTTGTAATGGAAATATCAAGCAGTTGGCAAACTTTATCAGCTCTCATCAGTTGCATTTTTTTCTCCTTTTAAAACGGCATATTATCTTCATATTTACCGCTTATGTAGCCGTTTTTATAGCCGTTATTAGGATTGTCGCTTGATTTTTGATTTCGGTTACCACCATTTTGCACGATAAAACCGTTATTAAAATTTCCGCCAGTATATCCGCCGCCGTTATCTTTAAATGTCAAAATTTCGAAATCTTCCACCGTAACGCTTATTTTCGTGCGATTTTGCCCTGTATTATTATCTTGCCAGCTTTGTTGCTCCAGTTTGCCAGTAACGGCTATTTTATTGCCTTTTGCGGTGTATTTTTCCAATATTTCAGCACCTTTGCTGAAAATAGAAATATCTATAAAAACGGTATTTTCCTGCATTTCGCCTTTCGTATTTTTAAATTTACGCGTTACGGCAAGCGCGTTGTTTCCTACAACGCCGCCGTTTCCGAAATTCCTTAATTCCCAATCTCTGCATAAATTTCCGATTAAAATTACTTTATTCATTGTTTTCTTCCTTAAGTTTTTTGTAAAATTTATCATCAAGCCACGGCGCAAAATAGCCGTTTTCGCTTAAAATAACCTCTAACCATTTAACGTGCATAAGCATATCAAAAGCGCTTAATTTCGTATAAGAAAAGGGGCTATAATCCCTATTTCGTGGATAATTTAAATCAAGCGCCTTTAAAATCTGTTTTACTGTATCAAGCTTGAAATAATGCGGATAAAATTTAACGCCTGCATCGTAAAATTTTAAAACTCCTACGTTATGCGCTATAAACTTTAACACTACGCCGTGCATAAAACGGTTAAAGCCGCTTGAAATAAGCATTTTTAAAAGCTCATTTAACTTTCAGCGTCCAGCTAGTCGCTGTTTTGGCATATTTATCCGTTATTTCAAGCCCATTGTCCGCTAAAAAGCCCTTATAATCATAACTCGTTCGCACGCTAGGATAATATGTAGCCTTGTCCCAAAATTTCGTTTTAACGCCACCCGCATAAGAGATTAAAACTTTTTCATTCTCTTTAAGTTCATCATTAAGCTCCTTTATTTGCGCTTTGAGCTCAACTATACGGTTAATAGTCATTTTAGCTTCACACGCGAATTGTGAGCGGTCATCTATAACATTTTCAAGCGGCGGCAAGGTTTGTGCGTTTAAAGCGCCGTATTTTCCGTAAAATTCAAGCCATTTTTTTACAATTTCATTTTGCGTAGCCTTATCGGGCTTAACTTCAATTATTTTTATATCTCCGAATGGTTCACTTACCGCGAAATACGCTTTTTTCGCGTCGCTTACTAAAAGTTGGTGTTGCACCTGCAAATAGTATTTTTTGCTCGGTTCGCCGTATTTACATATATGCAAATACTCATCAAGGCTATATTTTATCTCCAGTATCTCATCTGTTTTTTTATTATACCCGTCAAAACTCGCGCTGAATTTATTGTTTTTATCCCAAACAGCCACCAAAGGTTCGAAGTTTTTATTAAGTATAACATTTACTTTCTCGCGGATTTCAGGTTCGGCTTCTTTTCCGCGTCTCATAGCCTCGTTAAAAAATGGCTTGTAATCTCCGTATTTGATGTGCGCCAGTTTAAGTTCGTCGTTAAACCCCACGCCGAATAAATCCCCGCATTCGCTTGCGTTAAAATGGCTTTTTCTATACTCCAGCCACTCTTTTGTATCCTGCTTTAAATCTATAATTGTCATTGCGTTTTCCTTATGCGTATTGTTGTTTTTGGCTGTTTATGGCATTAAGTTTGCCTATCAGCTGTTTTTTAAGTTTGTCGTAACTGATATCGGTTATATCCGTAACGCCGTAAAAAGAAGCAATCTTTTTTACGTCCGTATTAGTCATCTCTATCAGGCTGCTTATCTCGGCAAACTGATCGGCGCTCATTTTTTTATTTTGCGCGCTTTTGTTGGCGGAAATTACGGCGCCTATCTGTCTGTTATCCGCATAATCGGCGTCTTTATTGTCATCAATCGCGAAAAGTCCGTTTAAAGCGTATTTTCTCGCGTAACTTGACGCCGCGCCCGTTATTTGCGCTTCGTCATTGCCTTTTTTATTTAACGCTTCTCGCGCGTAGGCGCAAGCCGAAATTTCGCCGAATTCACTTATCAGTTTTGCGACGGCTTTTACATAAAAACGCTCACCTATCTGCACTATTTCATCATTTAGCAATACTGCAAAGCCGTATTTAGCTGCTAAAGGCTTTAAGCTTTCCAAAATATCCTCGCAGCTTCTATAAAAGTAATGTGAGAATGCGTTTTCCTGCGTTTTCGGGGCTTTCAGCTCAACTTGAATTCTATTTAAAAGTTCGCAACTATTTTTTATATCCGTTTTTTCCATTTTTTTACTCCTTATAAATTGTCATCTACGCTTTTATCATAAAGATAATCGGCGTATTCATCAGCGCCCATTATAAATTCATCATCATCCTGCGAAATATACGCGTCATCGATACCGTCCCAAACATCGGGCGCTTTTAAATCGCGCTCCATCATTTCATCATAAAACATTTTTTACTCCTTAACGGCTCACAATATTTTTTTGTGAGCCTTAAATATTCAAAAGAGATTTTAAGCGAGTAAAATTCTTAAAATCTCACAGCGGCGCTTATAAAAGCGAAATGATTTTGATTTAAAGGTTTTTTTCTTTTAAGAAAGGAAAAACATTGCGTAATTTTAAAAGAACGCGCCCTTATAAGTGCCTTTGTGAGACTTCAAGCTTTCGCTTAAATCTCTTAACATTAAAAATTTTAAAGACCGACGAATTCGTTTAAATAAATACATTTTCCGTTTTTTTTGGAAAAAGTGCTTATTTAAAAGAATTAAGGGCGTTTAAGCGCCCTTTAATGATTTTGTATTGTTTAAAGCGCACACACGCTCAACTTGCAGGTCTTCGCCTGCCTCATATAAAAAACTTTTAAAAGAAAATCTTTACGAACTTTCCCACTATACACAATCACTAAGTTCGTTAGAAACCCACCCACATTTTTTTAGTTTTTATTTAAACTTTTATCCGCTATATCCACGCATTTTTTATCATAATCGCGGATAATCCAGCCGCCGTCAAGGTGGAAGTATTTTTTGCTGTAATACATTTTGCTGTAAATTCCGTAAATCATTTTTAATCCTTTTCTTTCTTTTCGATTTCTAACAATTCCTCATTTATCATCACAATAAGCGCCCTTATAGAGCTCATATTTTCGTTTTTCTTATATATATCAAGAAGAACACCTCTTAAAAAAATCAGAAACGCCTCAAATCTTATTTCTTTAAAACTCATTTCTTCAATTTCTTCCATTTTTTACTCCTTTTGGTTTTTGTAAGTGTAATTGTAGTATAAACACAATTAAAAAAAGCTTAAAATATGTATTGTAAAAACAGATTTTAACAAAAATAAAAAAATTTATTTAACTTTTTTTGATATAAAAATTTATAACATTAAAAAATATAGTAAATAAGGATAGATAATCATAATCTATTTATTATTTTTTTATATAAATTTAGGCAAAATTTACAGAAATTTATTTTAAAAGGAGTAAAAAAAATGTTTAGATTTTTATCTTTTTGCATTCTTGCGTTATTTTTGGCAGGTTGCGCCATTACGCCGAAATTTACCGTCACAACAAACGAAAACGATAAATTTGCGGATAAATCCGTATTAGAAGTCCATAGCTACAATAACAGATTATCTGATAAATCTATTTGCGGCGGAACGCACATAGACGAACAGGGATTATATATCGGTAATATCGCATATATAAAAGATAATAAAATAATCAGAAATTCCATCGTGGCTTCATACAGCGCAAATGCTCAAGCTGGCGGTTGGATACAAGGTATGACGGGTTGCTATAAGCAAGGGTTTCAGCCGATTATAAAAATTATTTTTGTAGCGGACGGTAAAAATATTACTGTGAATATGACACCTGGAAAATCAGATTTACATTTTACAAACTATAACAATATTTCAGGCGGATTCGGCGGACAGTTTTTTGAAGCAAGTATCGGCGATTTATCCTTTAACGATTTGGAATTAATAGCAAATGCGAATGTTTTGGATATAAAAGTAGTAGGCGGCACCAATTCGCAAACATTCGAACAACACGAACTTGAAAAAGCATTTAAAACAAATCTTAAAACTTTTATTGCCGATGTAAAAAGCAGGCTTTAGATATTTATAAATTTATGTGCGGTAATTTAAAAATTGCCGCGCATAAACCATTTAAATTATTAAGCCTTGCCGACCATTCTGAGCCTTGCTTTACGATTATTCAGTCGCAGTTTATTAACGCTTACTACTTTATGCATTGTAAAATCCGCGTCTTTTTCAACATATCTAGTTTTAAAATTTTCAGTTTGATTATAAGGTATAAGCTCATACATTTTTAAATCCGTATTATCAAAAAATACTTTTATTGCGCTTTCGTTATCTATCGTATAATGCACGATATCGCCACTTACAATTTCAGCTTCAGGGTCACATATAACTTCATCGCCGTCATCGATATCGGGACTCATACTGTCGCCACTTGCTATTACACAATATAAATTTTCATTCCAAAAATCGCCGTTATAGAGTGCTTTGCGCCCTATATCCTGGAAACTGTTTGTTATAGCCTCTCCGCAGCTTGCTTCACCTACAACGGATACAAATTTTACGGAAGCATATTTTGTATTATTTCCTGATATCAGGTCGTTAATAGGAGTTTTTAAAAATTCGCTCACAAGCCCTATTTTTTTTATATCAGGTAGCGTTCTAGTTTTATCATCTTTACGAAACCACGATTGAACGGCGTTAAGCTTCATCTCAACGCCGTTATCATAAAAAAAATTTATTAAATCGGAATATGTTAATTTTTTTTCATCCATTAATTTTCTGGCATACACATAATTAAAGCCTTTTACCATAAAAATCTCCTTATAAAATGTATCTTTTATACAGTATTATACCTAAAAATGCAAGCAAAAGTGTGTATTAAAAGAACAGATTTAAGCTTATTTTAATTGTGTTTATACTACAATTAATTTTATGAATTACATAAAATTAAAAAATATACTAAAAAAATATTATAGTAAAGCAATGGTGGACTCTGTTTTGACAGAACGTGTAAAGCCCTCTTATAAAAAAATGCTTTTAATGAAGCAAAATGACGGCATACCGCTTGAAGCGTGGAAAAATATAAGACTTTGGTGTGGGCGAGACTATTATGACAAAAACGGTGTTTTAAAAAGCGATAGAAGTAGAACAGTTATAAAACAAACAAAGGAGTAAAAAAAATGAGCGGACCTGAAAAGGAAAGAGAAATAAAAATGTTAAACGAGCTTAAAAAGATAGAAGCGGCAAACGGCATTTTAGCGCTTGTCGCGGCTTTTGCAAATGCTGAAAAGCTTGAAATTCTTAAGTTTGCGAAACATAAAATTGAAATGGATATAAAATGGAACTTATAAACGACCATTTCCAAAATTTTAAGCGTTATAACATACCGCGCGCGCAGCTTTTAATTGCCGATATTCCTTACAATCTAGGGGAAAATGCTTACGCAAGTAATCCGATGTGGTATAAAGATGGCGACAATAAAAACGGCGAAAGCGAACTTGCAGGAAAGCAGTTTTTTGATACGGATAAAAATTTTAATTTATCTGAATTCTTTGCTTTTTGCAGCAGGCTTATTAAAAAAGAACCGAAAGAGAAAAATCAAGCAGGCGCTATGATAGTATTCTGTAGCTTCGAGCAGCAGTTTAAACTTATAGAAATAACCAAAAAACACGGCTTTATGCACTATATAAATTTGGTTTTTTATAAGAATTTCAGCGCCGAAGTTTTAAAAGCGAATATGCGAGTTGTAGGAAACTGCGAATACGCTTTACTTTTTTATAGGGATAAATTACCGAAATTTAGAAACAATGGTGCAATGTGTTTTAACGCGATACCTTTTAACAGAGAAGAAAAAAACATTCCGCGCATCCACCCTACACAAAAACCGCTCGCACTGTTAAAATACCTTATAAGGCTTTTTACAGACGCGGGCGATGTGGTAATAGACCCCGTTGCAGGAAGCGGCAGCACTTTAATAGCTGCGGAACAATTAGGACGTAAGGCTTACGCAGGAGAGCACGAGTTGCTTTTTGCGTAATAAAAAAGGATAAAAAAATGTCTAATTACACAAAAGCCGATTTAAGACTTTTAAACTTCGGCAAAATTCATAATTTTTTGTATGAGCTTGATTTAAGCGATACGGCGATGATTTTATATTCCATACTGATAGACAGGTGGGAAATTTCGGTTCTTAACAGGTGGGAAGATAAAAACGGCGAGATTTATTTTTATTTCAGAAATGCCGATATTTTAGCAAAGCGTAAAAGCTGGAGTATTCCAAAACTAAACAAAGCTAAAAAAGAATTAGTAGAGGCTGGACTTTTAAAAATAAAATACAGCAAAACGGGAAAAGATAATAAATACTATTTTACGCGCGTTGATGACGAGTTTTTAGCCGAATATGACCCCTTAACGAAATCAGCAACCCCCCTTAACGAAATCGATAACCCCCCCTTAACGAAATCAGCAACCCCCCTTAACGAAATCGATAACCCTATAATAATAACAAAACAAATTAGCAAAAAGAATGAACAAAAAGACACAAGTACAATTTTTAGCGCGCGAGACGAAAAAAATGAAACCTGCGAAAATGAAAATCAGGCTGCTATAAATCAAAAAGCTGAAGCCGAAATTACAGCAACTACAAGCAGAAAAAAACTTGATGAAGCTACAAAAGACAGCTTGCCTGATTTTATAGACCGTGGGCTTTGGGAAGAATACCTTGCTTACAAATCCGAACGCAGGGAAAAATTAAGCTCTATCGGCATAAAAATGAAATTCGCGCAATGGCGCAAATGGCACGATGAGGGCATAGATGTGAACGAATGCATAAGAACCGCGATAGCTAACGATTGGCAGGGCGTTTTTAAGCCGAAAAAGCGAAAAAAAGAAACCGAAAAGGACCTTGACGAGATGAGTGATAATGAATTTTATGAATTATACGGGCGTTTCGGCTTTAAAAATCCGAAAGACTACGAAAAGGCAACAACACACGAGCAAACTGAAAAAAATAATTTTAAGGGGCTGTTATGACGCGCAGAATGATAATTATAAAAGAAGTTTTGGAGTGCAACAACACACAAGCTTTAGTTTATAGCGAACTGTTAAAAGAAATTTCGGACGAGGATTTAATCGATTTTTTCAAATTCCGACTTAATTTTATAGAGCAATACACAAGTAAGGAATTGGCTACAAAAAAAGCTTTGATAGCTTATAAGCAAAATCAAATTTTAAACGCTTTGGCAGGCGGGATAAGAGTTTTTAACGATAAAGAGCGGATGATAAATTTTATAAAAACGGTTTTTAAAGGGAAAGATTTCTGTTACGGTGCTAAAGGTTACCGCGATTTCGTAATCTTCGCGCTTGATGATAACGGCGAAATTTTAAATAAATACGCGATCGATGATTTAGGCAGATTTGTGAAGCTTAACAGCGACGAAAGCGCCGAAATTTACAACTGGCTTTTTGAAAATCAACACCGAATCGGCGTAATAAAACATATAAGCAAAGCTGAAACTGACAAAATCGCGCAGGCGAAAAAATAGCGCCCGTAAATAATAACAACAATAAAATTACAATGAGCGCGAAAACGAAAAATCTATTGCGCGGCACTTTAAAAAGGATAAACAATGTATCCGAGTTTTAAAGAGTGCGTTATAAATTTCGCAAAGCAGGATAAAAAAGATACTTTAAAAGCGCTTATGACAAGCAAAAGAAAAATTTTTAATGAAGCGGACAGAACAGCCGCGAATGAGAAATATAACAAAATTCTATTCGCATACTGGCTTACGCTTATTACAGGCAGGAGTGCTGAAATAAGAACAAAAAAGCTGAATTATCTTTTAGGCAGGATAAAGGATAATGATGAATAAAATTAAAAAAATTTATAGATAAAGTAATAAGAAAGGATAACAAATGGATGACGAAATAGGTAAATTAGAAAAAGAGATAACCTACAGAGGTTATACAGGATATATCGAACAAGAACAACATATACAAGACTTATTAAAAGCTTGTAGAGAAGAAAGGCATTTATTCATAGAAAGCCAAAGATGTGTTTTAATAGGAAATATATTTGAAGAAATGGCAGAGTATTACAGAGCACCTATTGGTGATGAAGAAATAGATGCTTTATGCGATATTTATGTGTTTTGTATGAACAGCTTAAAATTAGAAGACATTACTAATGCTCGAAGAAGATATAAGTTATTTTTTAAAAAAACACACGAACAAAGATTATCTGATGACATTAAAAATCTAATGGAAAATCCGTATGATAATGTATATGTTTATATGTTAATGATAACAGTTGAAAATATGGCTACAAACTTTTTAGGATATAACTTCTACGAATGTATGCTTGAAACTATCAAAGAAATATCTAGCAGAACAGGGCATTATGATAAAAATATCCACAAGTTTGTAAAAGACAGATCGCCTGAAGCCGTTAAGAAGTGGTATAAAGCGGATTATAGTAAATGTAAGATTATGGAGTGATAATGGCATTTTTGCAGGATAAAAAGAAAATTTTCACGCACGGGCGCAAAACGGAAATTGCCATAAGCGAAGAGCTGGAGCAGATAAGATTTTGCGATTTTTTAAAGCTTAACAGACTTATAAAATTTACGCACATCGCAAATGAAAGAGTTTGTTCCATAGCGTATAGAAAAAAACTTAAAGCTTTAGGAGTAAGCGCGGGATTTCCCGATTTGGAGATTTTTTTACCTAACGGCAAGATTTTATTTGTAGAGATGAAACGAAAAAAAGCGGCAAAAGTTTCGGACGCGCAAAAAGAGTGGGCGGAGTTTTTAATAGACTTCGCGCCGTTTGTAAAGCATAAAATTTGCTACGGCGCAGGGGAAGCTATAGATTTTGTAAAATTGGAGCTTGAAAGTGGGCGTTAAAGCTAAAAAGCCGATAGATTGGCGTAGCATAAAAGCCGATTTTGATAGCGGTATGACACAGGCGCAGTTATGTAAAAAATATAAACTTAAAGCTACCACGTTAAACAGCAAAATAAAGCGCAATAATTGGACCACTACGCAGGAGCAAAAGACGGCTTTGCGTAATTTTGAGAAAGCAGGCGCGGAAATGTGCCAAATTTACGCAGAAGCTACGGAAAAACAACGCGTGGAAATAGCGGACGAACTTGCCCTTATATCGCAACGCACGGGCTTAAATAAGACAAATTTTAAAATACTCAAAATGTTACAGAACAATATGCAAAATTTGCTTGATAGCGGCGGATATTTTACAGAAAGCGGAATTAAGACGGGAGCAAGCACTCTAAAGGATTTCGGCGCGGTTATAAACCCGAATGCCAACACGCAGAATATAAACGTTACGCAAAATTCCGCACAAATTACGCAGATTAAACGCGTAATAATAGACGAAAAGGACGAATAACGGCTGATTTAGTAATAAAAACACCACGTATTTTTAAACCGCTTTTAAAAAATGCGAGATATAAAGGCGCAAAAGGCGGACGGGGAAGCGGTAAGAGCCACTTTTTTGCCGAATGTATTGTAGAAAGGCTGATTTTTGACCCTGATGCTAGAATTGTATGCATAAGAGAAATACAAAAAAGCCTTAAATTTTCGGCGAAAAGCCTTATAGAAAGCAAGATAAATTTTTTCGGCGTAAATGAGCGTTTCGAAATCACACAGACGGAAATAAAATCCAAAATCGGTAACGGCATAATAATTTTTCAAGGTATGCAGGACCACACGGCGGATAGCATAAAAAGCCTTGAAAATTTCGATATAGCGTGGGTCGAGGAAGCGCAGAATTTAAGCAGCAGAAGTTTAGAGCTTTTACGCCCTACAATTCGTAAAACGGGCGCTGAAATATGGTTTAGCTGGAACCCCGAAAATGAAACGGACGCGGTGGACCGTTTTTTTGGAGATTTAAAGAGAAACGGCGCAGAGAATTATATCCTGGTAACGGCAAATTATTACGACAACCCTTTTTTACCGCAAACATTAAAAAATGAAATCGAATATGACAGAAAATATAATATATCAGGCTTTAATCACATCTGGGAGGGCGGTTACAATACGAGAAAGGACAGCCTGATTTTTAAAGATAATTTCGAAATCAGAGATTTTATAACGCCGCCTGAAGCGGTATTTTATCACGGGCTTGATTTCGGTTTCAGTAAAGACCCTACAGCGGCAATAAGGTGCTTTATAAAAGATGAAATTTTATATATCGACGCGGAGAGCGGTGCCGTGGAATTGGCGCTTGATAAAACGGCGGAATTTTTAAGCCTGAAAATAGAAACTTTAAAAACTTATACCGTAAGAGCGGACAGCGCACGCCCTGAAAGCATAAACTATCTGGCAAGACACGGTTTGCCGCATATAGTAGGCGTTAAAAAGTGGCAAAACAGCATAATAGACGGCATAGAATTTATAAAAAGCTTTAAAAAAATTGTAATTCACGAGCGCTGCTATCAGACCATTAAGGAATTTTCAAATTACAGTTACAAAATAGACAAAGCAAGTGGCGATATTTTACCGCAAATTTTAGACGAAAATAACCACTATATAGACGCGTTAAGATACGCACTTGAACCTTTAATTTTCAAGCGCGGTTTAAAAATTACAGGACTTAGGGAGTTCTTATGAAAAGTTATTTTATCAGGACGCTTATGGATTTAAAAGAGCCGATAAACGAAGCGCAGATTATGGAGATTTTGGAACGGCTAGGCGGCAATACGCATTATATTCCGAAAATGCCCGTAAAAATATTTAATATTTTAAAAGAGGCGTTGCATTTAAAAAAGGTCGGATATACGAAAAAACAGATAATTACGGCTTTACAGACGGAATTTAATTTAAGCGACGATTATTTAAGAAAAATTTTAAAAAAATATCCGTTTTAAAAAAGATAAAAAAATTAAATTTTTTCAGCTTTGGCAATTTTTTATAAGAAATATTACCGCGCATTTCGTTACGATACCTTATATTTTAAATCAAGGAGATAAAAATGCCAGTAACAAAATTAGCGGACGTGATAGTGCCGCAAGTGTTTTCGGACTATTTAGACGAAAAAATTTTAGAAAAAAGCGCATTGCTTGGAAGTGGTATTTTATACACGGACGAAGCTTTTACAAACTTTGCTAACGGCGGCGGGGAAATTATCAAAATTCCGTTTTTTAACGCATTAAATTTGGACGCGGAGGATAGCGGAAAAGGTTACGACGGCGAAGCCTTAACACCCGATAAAATAAGTTCCGTTTCACAAATGGCGGTTAAAATTTTCAGAGCCAAATCATTCGGCGCGACCGATTTTAGCGCGATGTTAAGCGGCGCGGACCCGATGAAAGCAATAGCGGATAAAATAGCCGATTTTTGGATTAGAAACCAGCAAAAAACGCTTATAAGTATTTTAAAAGGCGTTTTCGGCGTAGTTACTTCTCACGTTCTGGATAATTCGGCAAATGCGGCTAATGCGACCGATTTTATAGACGCTATAGCGAAGCTTGGAGACGCAGGAGAGGAAATAAGCACAATAGTAATGCATAGCGCGGTATTTTACAAACTTGCAAAAGATAATCTTATAACTTACGGACAAAAAGTTACAGACGGCAAGAAAATACCTTATTTTCTAGGCAAGGAAGTTATAACAGACGACGCAATGCCAAACGACGCAGGAGTTTATACAACATATCTTTTCGCAAAAAACAGTATAGCCTACGCGACAATACGTCCGAAAAATGCGATTGAAACAGATAGAGACACATTAAGCGGAATTGATTATTTAATAAGCCGTAGAGGCTTTATTATGCATCCTTACGCGATGAGTTTCGAAAAGCCAAACCCTACGGATACCGATTTGCAAACCGCTTCAAATTGGAAAAAAGTTTTTGAAAATGACAAAAACATAAAAATGGCGGCGATTAAGCATAAAATAGCTTAAGGGGGCGAATTATGGGATTTATAACGTTTAAGAACAAACGGACTAAAAAGCCGATACTTAAAAAAAAGACGGACGATAAAACGCCCGTAAAAAAAGCAGATAAAAACGCGGCAAAGCCTAAAAAATGAATGCATTTACAGGCTTTTTCGGCGATTTTAAAAACATTTTAATTGTTTTGCTGCTCTTATTTTCGGGCGCGACCTTATTTAATCTGTATTTTAAAAATAACGAAATTCAAGAGCTTAATTTAAGCCTTGCCATATCGAAAACGCAGTTTTTCAAATGCGACGAAACGCTTAAAAAACAGAATGCAGCTATAAAAAATATGGAGCTTAAAAGACCTTTTGAGCCGCCCGATACTGGCAAAATCGAAAAAATTTATGTAAAAGACAAAACCTGCGAGAGCGAGTTAAAAGCGTATAAAAGGCTTTTTGATGAGTAAAACAGTTTTTTTATTTTTAAGTGTTTTTGTTTTATGCGGTTGCGGAGCGAAAGAACACAACATTATTTATAAAGACGTTTTAATTCCTGTAAAGTGTCAAGCGAAAATGCCTTTAAAACCGCGCAATGACGGCACTTTTGAAGCGCATAAAAAACTTATGATTTATTACCTGGAATGTGAAAACGCGCTTAAATTCTGTTTAGGGCTTAAAAATGATTGAAAGCGACATTATAGATAAAGGCGGAAATTTTATCGCGGGAGCTGATAAATGGGGAACCTTAAGCGTAACCGTATTTTTTGTGCTTATTTTTCTGCTTTTGGTTTTCGGGCTTTGTTATTTTATGAAATTTCTGCTTGGTGAAATAAAAAGGAGCGTTGATGAAAATACGGAAGCTACGAAAGACAACGCTGCGATGAACCGCGAAATAGCTAAAGGCATAAGCGAAGCTAATCAGAACACTTCCAAAAATAAAGAGGTGGTAAGCAAAATTTCAAGCAGGCAGGACGAAATACACGAAAATGTAAAGGAAATTTTAAGAATTGCACGGGATAAAGGAAAATAATGGCGGATTTTAATTTAAGTTATAAAAATATGCTTAATTTGGAGTTTAGCGCGCCAAAAAACGCTTTGCACCGAAACAAAAGCGAAAACGGACTTACGTTTATGGGAATTTATGAAAGCGCGAACCCCGAATTTTGCGGTTGGCAAAAAATCTATTGCACGCTTAAAACGTGCGGGCAGATGGAAAAGGCGAGCGAAATTCTATACCGCGATGAAGCGCTGCGCCTTGAAGTTGAGAAATTTTATAAAAATAAATTCTGGGACAAAATGAAGCTTGATTTTGTTTTACCATGCAGAACAGCCGATCTGATGTTTAAATTCGCGGTAAATATAGGCACGAAAAGAGCCGTGAAATTCGCGCAACGTATAGTGGGCGTGCGGACGGACGGTATAGTTGGAAAAAATACGTTAAAAGCGCTTAACGGATATAACCCCGTTACTTTTGAAAATGAATACAAAGCCGCGTTTGAGAAATTTTACAATGATTTAGCGGCAAAAAAAGACCGCCATAAAATATTTTTAAACGGCTGGTTAAATAGAGTGAAATTAAGTCAGGCGGGCTTGGATTTTATTCATTTAGCATAAAAAAAATAAAGGAGAAAAAATGGCAAGAGTTTTAGCAAGAACAGGGCTCAAAATCGGCATTGAAGATGTAAGCGGGACTTATAAAGAGCCTACGCAGGTATTAAAAATTACAAGCAACATAACGCCAAAAGTTACAATGGACGAAGTGGAAATTCCTAACTTCGGTTTTTACGGCGGTGCGAAAGATGTAGTTACAATCGCGGATTGGGGACAGATGGAAATAGAAGCCACCACCTGCTTATATAAAGACATCGCATTTTACGATAATCTTTTTGCGATATGCAATCTTAAAAAAGATATCGATAAGAACGGAAATTTTATCTATACGCCCGACACGCATAGCGAAAAAACGGGAAGCGTGGATTTAATTCTACCTGATAGAAAATTTAAAGGTAAAGGCGCAAAAAGCGGCTTTAAACTTAGCGGAAAAGTGGGCGATAAAGTGGAGATGACTTTTAATATAAAAGCGGCATACGACGGCGAGGACATCAACCTGAGTGAATTCAGCTTTGATATGGGAAACGTGATTAACTATGAAAAATTCACGAACATAGGCGAGTTTCATATGTCAGATTACGAGCCGAAACTTACGCTTAAAATGCGACTTGAAAGCGGCGGCGAGAGCGGCTTTAAAGAGTTTGCGGGCGGCGGCGTGATGAATTTCGAGGCTATTTTTAAAGATAGTGAGGGAAAAGATATTTTCAAACTTGAAATTCCGCGTGCAAAAGTAAGCAAGGCGCCTGAATTCAACGATTTAGACGGCATTTACGTAATAGATAGAGAATTCTTGGCTTTGAGCGATAAAGGCGATGACAACTTTAAGCTTACATATTTCAAGCAAGCGTAAGGATATAGAAAAAATGATAAAAACAAAATATAAAATCGAACTTAACATCGACGACGATATTTTCCACGTGGAAGTAAAAGAGCCTGATTTAAAAGAGAAAAAAGAGCTTGAACTTAAAAATGAAACTTCAAGGGAACTTTTAGGAAAAATCGAAGAGTTGGCGAATGATGAAACGAAAACAAATAACCGCCTTAACGAAATAAACGACCTTATAAATGTAAATAATGAAATTTTAAGAGCGTGCAGCCTTGGCGATAAAGTTAAAATTCTGCTTGAAAATAAAGAGCTTATAAAAGAGCGCGCGAGACTTTTAAAAGAAAAGGAAAAATACGGCAAAAGCGCCGATTTACTGAAAGAATTCGACGCCGCGCTTGAAAACGCGTTTAAGTTTAAAAGCGAGCTTTTAATAGGCGGCTTGGATAAAGACAGGCTGCTTAAAGAGCTTAATATAAAAAATATAGCGCATAAAAAACTTTGGGACGATTTAAACGTGCGGATAAATGAAGCGCTTAAAAAAAAATAGAAAATCTCGAGGCTTTTACGGAGCAAATCGTTAAAAACGGCGGCGAAAGACCTCCCTAAAGCAGCCGACGGAAAAGATAGGGAATTTTTCAGGGCGCACGGTATAGTGTTTTTGGAAGATGAATGGGACGAGCTTATGATAAATCTGCTTTTTAAATGCGTGCAAAATACCGATAAAGGGCTTTATCTAAATACCGAAATTTTAAAAGAGTATTCCAAAAAATACGAACTTGATTTTTTGGGCGTTTATGAAATTTTAAACGGACTTTTTTTTAAACTTTTGCAAGCAAGTTATAAAAAAGCCGAAAAGTAGAATAGGAAAAAAAGTGCTGATTTTAAAAAAGAAGCATAAAGTTACGATAAGGAAAAAAGATGAAAACAGCGCAAAAGCGGTTTTTAAATATCCGAAAATATAAAGCACAAGCGGGCATAACAGCAAAGCTGCAAAAATTCCTGATTGAAAAAACATTTTTCGCCCCTTTTGTTTTTTCGCAATTATAGCAAAGGATTATAAATGCAGGAACTGAAAATAAAAATTACAACGGACGCAAACGGCGCTATAAACGCTATAGAGCAGACAAAAAACAGCGTTGATGATTTACAGGACAAATCCGAAAAAGCGGGCGGCAGTTTTGCAAATCTTAAAGATAAAATCGCAATGTCGGCACATTCCGTAATTATTTTTACAGGAGCTATAGCGCCTCTTATAAGCTTATTTTCAGGTTTTTTAAAAAAAGCGGTCGGCTTAAATGCGGGGCTTGAAGATTTGCAAGTAAAATTGCAAGGTTTGATAGCTGCGAACAGTGCAAACGTAACATCTACAGGACGCGTAATAGACGCGACGCAAAAATGGACTTTAAGCGGGCAGGAAGCGGCGGCGCAACTTGAGCGGCTTAAAGATATGGCAAACGTTACAAAAACGCCGATAGATGACCTCGCAAACGGCTTTACAATGTTTTATGCGAGCGCATCTAATCAGGGCGGTATCGCAAGCGCGAGCAAAGCTTTTGAAAGTATCGCAAACGCCGCTAAAGTGGCGGGCAAGGATATGAACGCGCTGGTGCCGATGTTTGACAGCCTTGCAAACGGAACCGTAGTAGCTGGAAGCGAAATGGGCTCTTTTATGCGAATTGTAGGGCTTACGAATGAGGAGCTTAAAAAAGCTTATGATAACGGGCAAGTTTTCGATTATATTAACGAAAAGCTTGCAAAGTTTAAAGAATTAAGCGCGATGAGCGGCGGAACGTATAATAACGTGTTAGCCGATTTAAAAATGCAATTCGAGGAGTTGCAACAGGAGCTTGGAAAGCCGCTTTTTGAAAGTTTAAAAGCGGGCTTGACGGATTTAAACGCATTTATAAGGGAAAATAAAGCCGAAATTATAAATTTTACAAATGCGGTTATAAACGCGGGCAAGCATTTAGCGATATTGGGCGGAGCTTTTGCAGCGCTTAAAATAAGTGCGGCGGCTTTTAACGGCGTTGTGGATATAAGCAAAAGCGCACTTTTGACATATACAAGCATAACAAGCGGAGCGGTAAAAGGCACGGGAGCGCTTAGAGCGGCGTTAAATCTTACAAAACTTGCATTTAAAAGTTTTCTTCCGATTGCAATTGTAAGTGCCGCTATAGAAGCTTTTATAAGCCTTACAGGTAAAGCGGTATCAACTGCCGACGCTTTAAGCAATGCGATAGCTAGAACAAATACTGAAATAGCGGCAATGACCGTAAATCAGAAAAAAGCTGAAACTTTAAAACTAAATGAAGCTTACGCGCAAAATTCCGCGCAGATGAGTGAATTAAGAGCTAAACTTGGAAGCGGCGGGAAGTTTTTCGGGCTGGTAAATTACAGCGAAGATGAAAAAATAAAAATGAAAGCGCAACTGGACGATTTAGGAGCGCAGAACAAAGAAATTCTATCGCAAAAAAAGCGCCTTGAAAATGAAACATTAAAAGATAAATCCGAAAAACTGGTATCGGCTACTACATTAAATGCGAAAACGAATGAAAAACAGAGCAAGGATTTAAGCAATAATTTATCCAAACAGGAAGCCGAATGGCAAAAATATTTTAATACTATAGGGGATAAAAGCGCCGAATGGGCGGTAAATGAGAAGCGCAGACGGGACGAACTTTTCGCTATATGTTTTAAGGCTGATGATATAGATAAAATCATAAATGCCGAAAAAACAAAATTTTTCAAGGCGGATAGTAAGATAAAAACTCACATCGCAAAGAGCGGCGGTATCGGCAAAAGTATAAAAACAACTATAGGAGATAGCCTTGACAGGGAGATAGAATACTATAAAGCCGTAGGAGATTTACAACAACAACGCATTAAAGAAAAAGAGAAAGAAACTTTAAGGCTTAAAGAGCTTGGCTTAAATAACCTGCAAATTCAGGAGTATTTTGCAAAAGAACAGACGAAAATAGAAAATGAAGAGCGCCTTAAAAGATTACAGGACGAAGAGAGATATTACGAACTTCTTGGCGAAAAAACAAAAGCGGCTAATATAAGAGCGCGGATAAATGCCGAAAATATGCGAAACGAGGGCAATTATACAGATGGGCAGATTGCAAACGCAAATTTCGGCGAAGAACAGAAAAAATCCAACTATGACGCGCTTAATTCCGCTATGGGATACGATAGCGGAATGATGGGGCAGTTTCAAAACAGAATGAGTGCGATTGACGATTTTTATAATGCCGAAATTGCAAGGATTGAAGCGTATTACGCGCAGATTGGAGATATCGAGGGAGCCGCCGAAGCAAAAAGAACGGAGCTTATGAGAGCGCAAATGCAAGCCAGAATGAGCGAAGCGGGAGCAGGCTTTGACGCCTTGGGCGGACTTTTTAAAGCTTTTTACGACGCAAGCGGCGGCGAAAATAAAAAAGCCTTGAGAGCTTACCAGATTATGATGGTAGGAAAAGCCATCGTAAATACTTATACCGCGGCAAGCAATGCATACGCAAGTGCAGGAAATCCATACCTTGGAGCAGCACTTGCAGCGCTTGCAATAGCGCAGGGAATGGCGCAGGTGGCGCAAATTAAAGCGCAGAAGTTTCACACGGGCGGAAGTGTAGGCGGAGATTTAAAAGCGGATGAAGTGAATGCGGTGCTTTTAAAAGGCGAATATGTTTTAAACCGCGAACAGACAAAACAACTTAAAGAAAACAGCGCCGCCACCTCGCAAAACAGTGAAAGCGGCGGCATAACGATAGTAAATACGGTAGATCCGCATCTATTTGAAACCTGGGCTGAAAGCAGAAGCGGCAGAAAAATAATAAAAAATATAGTAGGAGCGTAAAAATGGCATATAGTAACGGCACGGCTAACGGAATGTTCGGGCTTTTGGATAAGATAAAAGAAACCGCCGTAAGCGCAGGTTGGCAAGTTGTAAAAGAGAGCGTTATTCCATATACGAATATAAAGCGCGGCGGAGCGCATTTTACGGTGGAAAGAGGCGATGGAGCTATAAGCGAAAATCAGAGCGACAGCACTACGCAAAATGTAATTGTTATTTTTCCGCGCCCGATAAGCCTTAATTCTATAACATTTAAAAGCGAAAACAGTATAACGCTTAATGGCGTATTATTTGACCTTACGCGCGAAAAGATAGGCGACGGATTTACGGACGGCGCGGTATTTAGCGATGAAATAAAAGCCAAAAGATATATACAGGTTGAAGCGGTTACGAATGGCGCGACAAGCAATTTTGATTTAAATTTTACGTGCGATACGAACGCCGTTTTACAGCGGGATTTGGTAATATCTAACGGCGACGACGCAAATCAGGTAATTTTGAATTTCAGCGCTTTTATAGATACGAACGGGCGGACAAATATAGCCGCCGCTTCTTGCACGGGCTATAGCGAAAATTTACCGATAGAAAAGCAGCTAAATGCGAAACTTTGCTACATTTTAGGCGATGACGGCGAAATAAAATATAACTTAAGCTTTAATAACAACAGAATGCTTTTAAGCGTTGCGATTTTCCGCTCTGATGACGCTACGCAAAAAAACGAGGTAAGACAGATTGTTTATCTCGGGCGTATAAGAATTTACGGCGGAGAATGGGCGTTGCCTGATTGCAATATTATTTTAGGCTCTAAAGAAAATTTGAAATGGAACGAATACAAAGGCTGCGGCATAACAAAAACGTTTATATATTATGCAAATGATTGGCGCGAA